>Ga0163162_10003441_pt1 | contig 15113 bp, 15 predicted proteins | sample S55metaG_FD_115310 | JGI IMG/M metagenome (GOLD analysis project Ga0163162, IMG submission 115310) | Switchgrass rhizosphere microbial communities from Kellogg Biological Station, Michigan, USA - S5-5 metaG | ecosystem: Host-associated > Plants > Roots > Rhizosphere > Soil | place: USA...
AGCTGAGAATAAAAATACGGGAATGAGCAGGGTGATGTATCTTGTTTTGATCATAAAGCGCATACTAACGATAGTGCGAAAATAGCTAAACCAAAAAGAGGCTTTTCACATTAGAAATTAACATTTGTGGATAACACTTCTTTTAACGAAGGTAATACTTAAGATAATATCCGTGTGGAAAACTTTAAAATTGTTGAGGATTACCGGGGCTTCGGTGACGGGCACTCAAAGGTAATGATTAAGCGTACAATGGTACAATTTATTTGTATTTTGAGCGATATTATAACCTGGGGGCAAAGTTTCCCGTTTTTTGTTTTTATCAGTTATGAGTATTGTTTTTAACAGGGCGGGATTGTGGTTGCCGGTGATGTTGTACATGCTTGTGTTTTGTCCGTTAAATTCTAAAGCACAAAAAATAAATGCCGAAATTGTTTTAACAAACAAACAGTTAACTGAAAAAGCAAGCGAATTTTATATAGCCAATGTTGTTGATGAGCGGCCCGACCGAAGTGCTGTAACCTGGTTATTGCCCGCCCCGGGTAATTTGCCTGCGGTGAAATATAAAGCTGATTTACAAGGGGGAGTAGCCGTTGCCGTAAAGCAATTTGCCGATTATGCAATTCCCTTTAATAAAACGCTAAGACCGGTAGGTATCCGTATAAAAAAACTAAAACTTAACGAAACCGCTATGGCTGATGGCAGGGTAGAAGGCCGGCTTGAAGTACAGCTGTGGTTTGAATTGAAAAAGGATGACGGGAACGTTCATTTGATTGACTACCCGGCTGCCACAACATACTACCGCAGCGCAACGCAGCAATATGATACCGGGGTGCTGATAAGCCGTGCGCTTACGGCTGGGCTTGATTTTTTTAATAAATGGATGAACCGTGAAACGGATACCAATATCAAACTTGCCAAAGGAGTAAAGCTGATCTTTACCGATTATTCAGAACAACCCGAAGGTGACACCATCTACTACTCGGCAAAGCGGCCCTTAGCCTGGAATGATTTTCAGGATAAAGCCCGAGGCGGAAAATATATTGCAGAGGTGCTGCCTGGTTTCGGCTATACCGAAAAGGTAGATGTTGTAAGATCGGTAGTAATGGTAAGGATAAGCATGCGGGTATTTTTGCCAAAAAGCGCGGCCTGGGTAAAGCCGGAGGGCCGCACTGCGTTTGCGCTGAACCATGAGCAAAGGCATTTTGATATTGTAAAGGTAGTAGCTAAACACTTTAAGCAGGCCCTTATGGCCATGAAACTTCCGGTTGATAATTATGATGGCTATATTAATGTACAATACCTGGATTCGTACCGCGAAATGAACCAGCTGCAGGAGCAATATGATAATGAAACCAGTCATGGCACGAACCAATACTATCAGCAGGAATGGAATATGAAGATAGATGGGTTGTTGCGGGGAGATTAGTGGTTGGAGGTTAGAGATTAGGTTTTGCATGCGAGGAAGGCCACAGGCAACTTTTACTGGTCGAAGTTTAGCGTTAGCGTAACTTCGACCAGTAAGGGGGGCATGCAGGAAAAATGTCGCAGACTATTTCCAGAGTGGCTTTTTTGTTGAAAACGGTCGGGCATTTTTAATTGCCATTTATTTAGAAAACATTCTCCAAATCTTTAATAGCCTTTTTTAGCTCACTAAGGTTCTGCCGAAGCGTGCTTGCATAAGCATAAAACTCGGTGTCCTTATGGGTTTGCTGATTAAATAATAATTTCAGTTTGGTACTGAAAAACTCAGCTACTTCAATCTGCCTTTTAAAGTCATCATCAAATACATTTCGTTCAATTAATGCTTCTTTAGCTTTGGTAATTTCTTCGTCAACAGAATGTTGGTAGCTACCTATCGCGATAGGATCATTTTCTTTTGTTAGCAGTTTCCCAAAAACATAACTTGTATGGTTAAACAGGTCCGCTGCCTTTATCTTGTAATTACTCATTTGTGTGGTAATAGTATCTTTAAAAACATCAGTTAATTCCTTTAAATATTTAAGGGTTACAGCAGAATTTTCTTTCACCTTATCAGATAGTTTAAAACGCCCGCTGGTAATGCTGCCTGTATTCTCCCAATTTATAATTTTCAGATGTTGCTCATTTGCATCAACAATATCAAAGAAATGGCGTGAATACATTCCTGCTTTTCTGCCCTTTGCCGATGGGTGTCCGAAAGCTTCATTACGTAATTCCCTGATTGGCTTATAATCTGCTAAAGCTGCGGTTTCCTTAGTTTTTAAAATAGCATTTTTTAGTGTAAGCATGCAATCTTGTTCTATATATAATGTTTGCATCACTCCAATAACTTCCAGATGATTGATCTTTGTCAACGAATGGTATTCGGTCTTTGTTCTCTGTAAATCGTTAATAATTGTTAATGAACTGCACAGCGCGTCCCAATTTTGCAAATCATTGATATATATGTTTTCAATGAGTGGCATATTTATTTTTTCAAAGAACCAGTCAATAAGCTGTTTAATATGATCTTCGTCTTTTACCTTTTTACTTGCCATATCAATACCAACGGTTTGCTTTTCTTTGGGTAACCGACTTTGCCCAATCTGGACGGGCAATTAAAATCTCTCTTACTTTTTCCTGGGTTGGTTCAGTATGTGGTAGGCCAAGAAATTCTAAAGTTATCGCATCGGCAATAAGGCGGTTAACAGCAACCGGCATCATCATTCCTTCCCTTGACATTTGCCCCATAGACGACAATTGATATAGTATTCCTTTATTTAACATTCCGGCTACTACTGGGTCATCGATTGGCATATCCAATGATTGCTGCCCATTAATGTGAAACTCCCTTAATACGGCAACTTCAGCAAAATCTATCTTCTTTATTGATTCAGCAAGTTTTTTAGCCCACTTCCTTTTAGCAATAATAGAATTGACTTTTTGCTGAAACCAATTCAATAGTGCAACAATAAGAAATGCGGCGGACGCCAAAAATGCAAATCCGAAATATTTACCGAACTCTTTTTTGAAAGTAACAATTTCCAGTTTAAGTAGTACTGACGCAGGAAAAAATAGTAAGCAGCCAGATATTATTAAGACCAGAAAGGCTGTTTTAGCTGTTATTTTATTGAGGTCTAAAAGGCTGCTGAGAAAATTCATAATAAGGTATCAAACCCTAAAAATACATTAAATACTTCTCTTTTCTTGTAAATCTATTTCCTTTTACTGGTCGAAGTTTAGTGTTAGCGTAACTTCGACCAGTAGGGATCTTTTTGGTGATAATATTTTGAAACCCTGTAATAAGTAAATCGTTCAATCTCTAATCTAAATTTTCATTTTTTTTTGAAAGTTTAAAAACTTGTTTATATTTGTGCATGGAATTGGCAGAGGCAAAGTTAAAATTCATTGAGGCATGGGGGAAGCTGGGATCGGAGTGGGGGATAAACCGCACCATGGCTCAGGTACATGCTTTGCTGATGATCTCGCCGGAGGCTTTAACCACTGAAGAAGTAATGGCCGAGCTAAGCATCTCTCGTGGTAACGCCAACATGACCCTGCGCGATCTGATTGACTGGGGGCTGGTTGAAAAACAACATAAAACCGGCGAACGCAAAGAGTTTTTTTACGCCGAAAAAGATGTGTGGACTATTGCCCGCCGTGTAGCCGAAGAACGTAAAAAGCGCGAGCTTACACCTATTATTAAAATACTTGATCAGCTGGGTGCAGTTGAAGGTGATGCAAAAGATCCGGCTTATAAAACGTTTAAAACCACGGTTACCGATATTAACAAGCTGGCTAATAACGTAAACAAAACATTGGACACCATGCTTAAAGCAGAAGAGAACTGGTTTTTTGGTTCGATACTAAAAGTGTTCAAGTAATATTTTTTTGAAATAAAATTTCAATTTTTACTGAAAATTCTAAATAATTAATAATAACTAAATCTTTAACATCATGAACTACTTTATTTTAACCTATGTTATTTACCTGTTGTTAAGCATAGCATTAACCGTGTGGGTTGCCAAGGTGTTGTTTAAAAACGGACGGATCTTTTTAGTGGACATTTTTCACGGCAACAATGAACTGGCCGATTCTGTAAATAAGTTACTGGTGGTGGGCTTTTACCTGGTAAATATAGGCTATATGAGCCTGGCGCTTAAAGAGTATGGCTCTATTGCCAATATGCAGGTAGTAGTTGAAGTACTGAGCTATAAAGTGGGCTGGATAATTTTAATATTGGGCGGTATGCATTTCCTAAACCTTGTCATTTTCTTTAAGCTGCGTAACCGCGCTAAACGGGAAAGTGCATTTAATATAAGTGCTTAATTTTTAGTTTTTGTTTTGATTTGGCGGGGTAGGCGAGTATTTGTCTGCCCCGTTTTTTATGGTTGATATGGTACATCAGGCAGCAGCGCGTTTTAATTGGTTGCTTATCCTGTTTAATAAAACGTCAATATCAAAGGGCTTGGCTATAAAATCATCAGGAGATCCGTCCTGGTTAAGCCGGCCCGGATCATGGCTGGCCGAAATTAATATAACAGGTATGTTTTTGGTTTCCTGTTGGGTTTTAAGGGTTTTGCAAAGTTCACGGCCATCTAAATTGCCAAGCATAATGTCAAGCAAAATTAAATCGGGTTCATGCTGTTTAACGCGGTCGAAAAGGTTTCTGCCTTCTGCTAAGGTGTCAACCTCATAACCCGATTCTTCCAGGATATATTTTATTATTTCTAAAATGTCTTTGTCATCGTCAACCGCTAATATCCGTCGCATAGGTAATCTGTTAAAAAATGTATCGGCAAAAAAACTATTGCGATATTGCTTATCCAATATCTCACAACTTCAAGCAATTACTATACCAAGTATTATACTGACCTATTTTAGGCTTCAATCTCTATTTTATGCAGTTTTATCTAAAGGGATTCTATTGTTATGTGGATATTACGGATATGTTATTGTATACAAATGAGGTCGGCGTTTTAAAATAGCAGAATGATGCTGTATAAAAACAGGTTGTCTTATACGCTGAAAGGGGCAGTATATCAGGCTTCTGAAAGAAGTTACAATGGATTGTGCGTTATTTTATAAGAACAAGAGCCGACTTTTTACACTTTGCACAAAAGTATTTCCTAACAGGTATAAAAAACAGGATGTTTTTTAAAAACCAGCTTCTTCGCATCTGGAAGTGATAAGGACTTCCGCATTTTGAACAATAATATTTTTTTCTTGAGCCGGCTTCGTTTTCTTCCACAAATTTAAAATAACAGGTAGCCAAAATACGATATCTATCTTATCGGTGTAGAAGAAATAAAAGAAAAATACTTTTAGGTAGGTATTTATTTCTTTTTATGAAAAAAAATAAATTAATTATCGTAATATATACCGTTTGCGTTGGCATCGGTAGCAGATATATCTTTTTAGAGGAAGGAAAAACAAGAATTTTTTCACGAAAAAGCCCCTGGGCACGCGGCTGTCAAGTTCGGATTTACACTTGGGGCATACCGGCGCTTTTTTTACTTCCGCTTTTTCTTGTTCGTTTATCGATAGTACCATAATACAATCAGGGGTTATTGTATTTAATTAATTTGTGTTGTATTAACTTATAAAACAAAGTTAATATAATTATCAATATTTCAATTAGGTTATTAAAATATTGATAATTGCTTAAAAAATGGTTGGAAAATAGATTTTATTTATAAATACGCGTCCTTTTAAGTACTTTTTTTACTTTTTTAATAATCCCCGTTTGGGATAAGCACGAAAAAAGCCTGTAATTGAGGTTTAAAAGTTTTAACGTAAAGGAGATGTAAGTGATTTTAGCTATTGAAAAAGGGGAATGGCTTTGTTCTTAAAGCAGGTTATTAACCTTTTCAACAAGTTCGGTCAAATCAAAAGGTTTACTGATTATTGCATCACAACCGTAACTAATGAGCTCGCTTTCATTACTCACATAGGCCGAAAATATAATTACAGGTGTGTTGCCAAATTTAGGGTGTACTTTTATGTTCCGGCAAATTTCGCCGCCATTGGTGCCTGCTACCCGGTAATCGAGTATAACAAGATCTGGTTCAAAGTCTTCGATCAGCGGAAGCACATCGGTACTTATTGAGGTGCTTTTAACTTCAAATTGTTCATAAGTAAGGGTTTCATGAACAATGTCAAGGATGTCCTGATTGTCATCCAATACTAAAATACGCTTAACCATAATAAAAATTAAAGAAATGAATGCCGAAAAGGTATTAAAGTATGTTCGTTAAAATACAGTATGCTGTAAATAGTTGGTTTGGGCTTAATCTTAATCGGATAAAACTTTAATGCAAAATTAAAACTATTTTTTATAAAATTAATAAAACAGCGCTATAAATAGCAAAACGTTGTGAGTTAATTATACAAGTTTCTTAATTATTAGCATGTAATATACAAAAAACCACTTAAATGTTTTAATATAAAGTAAGGCAATTAAATGCTTTTACCATTAAAAACCCGAAACTCAAATTTTGTTATTACTTTAGTTGGCAGCAGCGGGTGTCTAATACCTCAGGGTACATACCTCTGGCCATACATAAACATATAATTTAATGGTACTGTTAACTATCTTTTTTTGTATTGTGCTACTGGTTTTGCTGGTGAGCCTCGTAAAAGTAAATCCTTTCATTGCGTTTCTGATCGTTTCAATAGTAGCCGGGTTATTGTTGGGTATACCGATTAATAAAGTAACCGCTTCAGTGCAAAAAGGTATGGGCGATATTTTAGGCCAGCTGCTCATTATTATTTGCCTGGGTGCTATGCTGGGCAAGCTTGTTGCCGTAAGCGGGGCTGCGCAAAAAATAGCCGATGTACTTGTTGATGCCGTAGGCGAAAAATACATTCAGTGGGCACTGGTTGCCGCCGGGTTTATTATAGGTATTCCATTATTTTACGGTATTGGCTTCGTGCTGATGGTGCCGCTTATATTTTCGGTAGTTTATAAATATAAGCTGCCGGCAGTATATATAGGTTTACCTATGCTGGCCTCACTATCGGTAACACATGGCTTTTTGCCTCCTCATCCATCGCCATCGGCATTAGTGGCCTTATTTCATGCTAATATGGCCACAACCTTTATTTACGGGCTTATGATCGCTATTCCTGCCATTATACTGGCAGGGCCTGTGTTTGCACAGTTTCTTAAAAAGATCCCATCAGAGCCGTTGGCTACTTTCCGGGCCGAAGAACTACCTGTAGAAAAACTGCCCGGCGCGTTCAATAGCTTTTTCACTGCTTTATTGCCGGTATTGTTATTAATGCTAACTGCTTTTTTTCCATACCTTAATATAAAAGATCCAGGCGTGGCCAAGGTTATTACATTTCTTGGCGACCCGTCAATAGTTATGCTGATTGCGCTTATGGTTGCCACTTATACTTTGGGTATAAAACAAGGTAAAAGCATGGGCATGCTGGCTGGAAGTTTTACCGATGCTGTAAAGGATGTGGCATTGATATTATTGATCATAGCAGGTTCTGGCGCTTTTAAAGAAGTTTTAACTGCCAGTGGTGTAAGCAGCCAGATAGCCTCGCAACTGCAATCTTTTAATTTGCCACCGTTGCTTTTAGGTTGGGTAATTGCGGCAATTATCCGTATTAGTTTAGGTTCGGCAACAGTAGCGGGACTAACGGCAGCGGGTATTGTTGCACCATTGGTTTTGCAAAATCATATTAACCCTAATTTAATGGTGTTGTCCATTGGGGCTGGTAGCCTGGCATTTTCCCATGTAAATGACTCTGGGTTTTGGCTGTATAAAGAGTATTTTAATTTAAGTATAAAGGATACCATCAAATCCTGGTCGTTAATGGAAACGCTTGTTTCAATTATTGGGCTTGTAGGTGTAACTGTTATTAACCTCTTTGTTAAATAAGCTTCGCTTGTTATGAAAAAGCTGTCGGTAAGTTTGAGCCTGTTAATTTTTATGCTGATTATCGGCCATTGTGCTTTTGCGCAGCAGGTTAACGTGGCAGGCAGCTACTATAGCTCTTTCGATGGCGTTAAGATCTACTATGAGGTTAAGGGCGATGGCTTTCCGGTGATACTGGTACATGGTTTTTCTGGTACGGGCGAAGGCTGGAAAAAAGGACAACTTTATGCCGATCTGTTGACAGCAGGCTACAAAGTGATCATCCTGGATCAGCGGGGTAACGGACGATCAGACAAACCACATACAGATGCAGGTTACGCCAACGATGCCGAAGCTAAAGACATTATGGGTTTAGCCACAAGCCTTGGTCTTAAGCAATATGATATTGTTGGATATTCGCGCGGATCTATCATCACTTCGCGCGTGTTTGTGCTGGATAAACGGGTGAAAAAGGCTGTGATGGGCGGCATGGGCGATGCTTATATCAACCCCGAATGGCCGCGAAGGATCCATGCATATAAAGCTTTAATGGGCGATACCAGCTTCCATGATGTTGACGGCATGATCAAATACATCCGCAGTAACCCTTTTGATCAGCTTGCTTTGGCCTATCAGCAAAAATGGCAACCATCAACCAGCAAGCAGGAGCTGGCCAAAGTGAAAATACCGGTATTGCTTATAAACGGAACTGAAGATCATGATGGCGGTGACGAGATCGCGCTTAATAATGCTATCCCGGGCTCAAAACTTATGCATGTTCCCGGTGATCATAATGCTGCCAGCCACACGCCTGAATTTTCAAAGGTTGTAGTGGATTTCCTGAAATAACCTTGTCAGCTAATGCTTTTTTCTTGAAATTTTGAATAGCTATTTTCAATAACGGCCTGCTATTTGTATAGGTGTTTGTGTTAACACTTATTAAATACATACTGCTATGAAAAAGTTAATGCTATATATGTGCTTTTTAATCGGCCTGATGTTATCCATCAGTATTAGTGCCGGCGCACAAACCACTCAGAAAAAAGGGATCAGCAAACAAGGTAAAGGCGCCATTATAGGCGGCGCCGGCGGTGCAGTTGCGGGCGCCCTTATTACCCATAGTGCAGGCGGTGCTTTAGTTGGCGGCGCACTTGGCGCAGGCGGTGGGTATATCATCGGTAATGAGGCCCGCAGGCGCGAAGAAAAAAGAAAGCGTGCAGCGCGCATTGCCTGGCGCAGGGCACATCCCCATCATCATTATACAACCACTAAAACAACGGTAACTAAAACAACAACTTACCATTGATTTAAATGGTTGTGATTAAGGCCTGTAATTATTGATTTTACAGGCCTTTTTTTATTTAAATTAAAATTTAGCTAAATTGAAGCGATTGCTCTGTTTTATTCGTTATGAATATTATTAACGGTCAAACTGCATGGTGATATTTTCTGTTTAAAAGCGATGGTGAAAGGGTTATCTGTAATAGTTTTATGTTTAATTCCGGTAATGGTGCTGGCACAAGAGCCGGTTACCGACACCATAAGCATAAAAAGGGATACAGTACCCCAAAGAGATGTTATTGATATTGTACGTTCAATTTTTAAAATAAAGCCCCGGCAACAGGCGACTGTTAGAAAAAAAATCTACTTTTCTGTTTTTCCTACATCAACAAGTGATGGTCGAAGCGGGGGGAGGGCGCTATTTACTTCAACAACAGCCGGGTTTTACCTCGGCGATGAGGCCACCACCAATTTATCAAGCTTTACTTTTACGCCTTATTTTAATTTAAGGGGGAGGTATGGTTTGCCCATCAGGTCAAATATCTGGCTTAACAACAACGAGTGGAATATACAGGGGGATACCCGGCTGATGGTTTACCCGCAATATACCTGGGGCTTAGGCGGTAATCAGGGGCAGGGAGATAAGTTTTTGGTAAACTATAATTACCTCCGCTTTTATCAAAGCGTGTTAAAGCAGATCAAGCCTTACTTTTATGCAGGTTTAGGTTATAATTTGGATTACTACATGGATATTGAGAGTAATGGTGATCAAAACTTGCGAAAATTTACCGGTTATAAGTACGGCACAGCTGCTGATCAGGATGCTTTCTCATCGGGAATAACGCTCAATTTATTATACGATTCGCGCAGAAACTCCATCAATCCACTTCCCGGAGCTTATGCCAATGTGGTTTACCGGGTTAACGCCAAAGCATTTGGAAGCCATACCGATTGGCGATCATTATATATTGATGTACGCAAGTACATACAGTTAAGCAATTCGGGACCTAAAAATGTGCTGGCGTTATGGTCTTTCTTCTGGACAACGCTTACGCCGCGCACACCGTACCTAAACCTGCCGAGCCTTGGCTGGGAACCTTACCAGCGATCAGGCAGAGGATTTCCGCAAAGCCGTTACCGGGGCGACAGACTTGCGTATTTTGAAACAGAATACCGTCGTGATATTACCCGCAATGGCTTGCTGGGCTTTGTTGTATTTGCGAACGTAAACTCGGTTAGCGAGCCCGGAAATCATGCCTTTGTATACTGGCACCCAGCCGGTGGCACGGGGCTGCGGTTCAAGTTCAATAAAAAAGCCGGCACCAATATCAGCCTTGATTATGGAGTGAGCAAAAACTTCTCGTCAATAAGTCTTAATTTAGGCGAGGCGTTTTAGTGCTTCGGTTCATAGGTTATAGATCATGGTTCATAGCCTTTTGGGTATTTGTCACATTTAATTTGATTTGCTTGTGATCTTATCCATGAACTATCAACCATGAACCATCAACAAAAAATATGACCAAACAAAAATATACTGTACTCATCCTTATATTGGGTTCGCTTACGGCGCTTGGCCCTTTTTCTATCGATATGTACCTGCCGGGTTTTAAGGCTATAGCAAAATACCTGCATACCAGTACGGATGAGGTGGCGTTGTCGTTATCAAGCTATTTCATTGGTATAGCTGCCGGACAGCTACTTTATGGCCCTTTGCTTGACAGGTTTGGGCGTAAAAATCCGCTTTATTGGGGGCTCGGGCTTTATATTGTATCATCAATGGGGTGTTTCTTTGCTTCATCGCTCGAAATGCTCATCGTGCTCCGCTTTTTCCAGGCGGTGGGTAGTTGTGCAGCGAGTGTGGCGGCCATGGCCATGGTACGCGACCTGTTTCCGGTTGAAGATAATGCCAAAGTATTTTCGTTGCTGATATTGGTGCTGGGTGCCTCGCCCATGCTGGCGCCTACCATAGGGAGTTATATCACGGCAACTTTTGAATGGCAGATCATTTTCCTGGTATTAACCATTATAGCGGTGTTGATATTGCTGGCCGTAATATTCTGGCTCCCCGAAAGCTACCAGCCTGATCCTTCCTACTCCTTAAAACCGGGCCCAATAATAGGCCATTTTATAACTGTTTTAAAGGATGCCCAGTTTGTAACCTATGCCGTAGGCGGCGCGTTCGCGTTTGCCGGTTTATTTGCTTATGTATCGGCATCGCCTATTGTTTTTATTGAAGGGTTTAAAGTAAGCGAAACGCAATTCGGATGGATCTTTGCCGGGCTATCTGTAGGATTTATCGGCTCAAGTCAGCTGAATAGTGTGCTGATCAAAAAATACAAAAGCGAACAAATGATCGGTGCGTCATTGATTTTGATGGTTATTATTTCGATAGTGTTTTTTGCAGGCTCATTAAATCATTGGTTTGATATAGGCGGAACCATAGCGATGATATTCGGTGTATTGTGCTGCATTGGGATATGTGCACCAAATACATCTGCATTATCGCTTGCTCCATTCACTAAAAATGCAGGTTCGGCTTCTGCCATATTAGGTGCTTCACAGATGGCTGTGGGGGCTTTATCATCTATAGGCATCTCGGTAATAAAACAGCATAGCTCACTGCCAATGGCAGCGGTTATGGTAGCCTCATCAATTTTGGCGCTCTTAATTGTGTTTATTGGCAAGCGGTTTATAAAACACAAGGTTGAAGCCAGCGGGGATGTTGTTGTGGCGCATTGAACCTTGATTTTTAGGATTGAAGGATTCACTCTTATGCCGTTGTTGGTGTTGTCACAACAAGTGTTCGGAAGATTCAGATCGGTTGAAAATGCTGGTTAAAAAAGCCATGTCATTGCGAGGAGCGGCGTAGGCAAAAGCACTTGGGGCGACGCGGCAATCCCGTAGCTATACAGGGCGGATATGCATTGGCTACGAGATTGCCGCGCTACGATTATAATGACGTGGTCGTAAGTTGTTGATTATTAAGTGTGTTTTTAAAATAGATTTTATAGCATGGGCGTTGCCTGCGGCCCGGGCTTTCCGTTACAAGTCCTCGCCTTTCTCGCCCGCACCTCCTTACACACGCTGTGGGCTCACTGCAATCCCTAACGCGGCCCCCGCGCGCCATCGCTAAAACATATTGTATACGTTATCACGATTTTTTTCAGGATTTTCCTGATGGTTACTCACAATGACATATTTTTTTATTTAAAAATAGAGGTGATTTTATCTTCCGAATACTTGTGGTGACAACACCAACAACGGCGAGGGCATAGCATAGTTTCCACAAAGCACAGCCTTACGGTAGCGAAGGAATCATTGTTAAAATTTGCTTGCCCGCAAAGCAGTAACCTTTGAGCCGTCGGGGCCGGTGCTTTCAAAAACTATCTTATTTTCGGTTAGTTCCGAAACGTAAAATACAAAATCGCGCGTTTTGCCATCGGGTAGTTTCTCGGTGATATTCATATTGCTGCCATTAAGCGTAAAGCTGCCATGCGACAGGAATTTGCCGCCCCAAACTATCAGGAACTTCATTTCGGGCGTAAACTGGATGTAGGGCACGTTTGCATCTAACTCAGCTTGTTTTACAGTATCCGGCGGACTGGCATTCGGGTGCTCAATTTTTACATACTTCCATTTACCGGTAAGTGTAGTAACCGAAACTGTAGGTTTGCATGATGTTATAAAAAGTGTCACAACAGCAAGCAATAAAAAGCCTTGTTTTATCATAACATAAAATGTTTGGATAAAACTATACAATTGCTTTTGAAATTGAAAGCGCAAACGGGGCTTAGTCTTTAGTCTAAAGTCTTAAGTTCAAAGTATAAAAAAACAGGCATATAACTTCCGGCTTCTGACTTAAGACTATCAACTTTACACTATTATTTCTTTGTGCCTTTCCTGGTACGCTCTTCTGCCTGCTTCACTTCGTCCTTTTCACTTAGCGGGCCTTCGGTTTTAAGCTCTTTGGCTTTTTGTCCTTCCGGCTTTGTTGTACCTGCTTTGGTGCTTTCTTTTTTGGTGTCTTTAGGAATGCTCATAGCGGTAGTGTTAAATTTTCATTAAACAATATGCTACCTGTTTAACTATGCTGGTTGTTAAATGTTTTCTGAAAAAAACATTATAAAATTTACTTTCTGTGTATCAATTAATTACATGGATTTGACGCCGCCCGTAAAATATTTTAAAGATTTTTCGTAACAAAGCACAATTGCAACTGTCTTAATGACACTATATAGCCAAGGTACTCTTCCAGGTAAGCTATAAGTATTGTGAGGGCCCGCACCTTAAGGGTTCCGTTAATAAAAAAATCAAAAACAATCTTTAAAAAAATGGACAATCTAATTGTTAGTCTGTGGTGGGTTATACCCGTCATAGTGTTATTGCTGATGTACAAATTTGTTTTGCGCGTGTTTTTCGGTATGGTTATCGTGCCCGACAACCGTATCGGTTTGGTGATCAAAAAGTTCACCCTATCGGGCAATACCCGTTTGCCCGATGGTCGTATTATTGCCACTAATGGCGAAGCCGGTATGCAGGCTAAGGCGCTTGCCCCGGGTTTGTACTGGCGTATGTGGCCCTGGCAGTTTACTATTAACATGGAGGCGTTTACCATTATTGAGCAGGGTAAGCTTGGGCTGATCAAAGCTAAAGACGGTGCATCGTTTGATACCGGCCGTGTATTAGGAAAACCAGTTGAATGCGATAAATTTCAGGACGCCATTGCGTTTTTGGATAACAAGGGCCAAAAAGGGCCGCAGGCCGCTTTCCTTACGCCGGGTAGCTATCGTATCAATACGTTTTTGTTTGAGATAGAGATGGTGCCTATTACCCAGATCCACGAAAATAAAGTAGGTATTGTTACCACCCTGGATGGTGAGCCGCTGGATAAGGGCGAAATTGCCGGCGAATCGGTAGCCGGACACAAGAACTACCAGGATCCTATTGCGTTTATTAACGCCGGCGGTCGCAAGGGCTTGCAGGAGGATGTGATACTGGCCGGTACTTATTACTTAAACCCATGGTTTGTAATTGTTGAACAGGTTGACATGACCTATATCCCGATCGGTTATGTGGGCGTTGTAAACTCCTTTGTAGGCCCCGAAGGTTTGGATACCAGTGGCGATAACTTTAAGCATGGTAACATTGTTAAACGCAACCAAAAAGGTGTTTGGGAAGAGCCTTTGGATCCGGGCAAGCACCCGGTTAACATTTATACCCACGCGGTTGAGATTGTGCCTACTACCAACATTGTGCTCAACTGGGCCGATAGCCGTACGGAGGCGCATGAGTTGGATAAAAACCTGTGTACCATCACGGTAAGGTCAAGCGACGGTTTTACATTCAATTTGGATGTATCACAGATCATTCACGTGCCGCGTAATGAAGCGCCAAAAGTGATTGCCCGTTTTGGTAAAATGAAAAACCTGGTATCGCAGGTATTGGAACCCACTATTGCCAACTACTTCCGTAACTCGGCTCAAAAGAGTGATGTGATCGGGTTTTTGGCCAATCGTATCCAAAGGCAAACAGATGCCCGCGAGCATATAGGTGCTGTATTAACAACCTATAACGTAATTGGAGTGGATACCCTGATAGGTGACATCGTGCCACCGGCAGCACTGATGAAAACCCTTACCGACCGTAAGCTGGCCGAAGAGGAAAAGGTTACTTATGAAATTCAGCGCCATGCCCAGGTTGAGCGTAAGGAGTTTGAAAGCGCCCGTGCAGGTGCCGATATGCAGCCTGAGGTAGTGAAATCAACCCGCCAGGTTGAGATCAACACCCAGATGGCAGCTTCAAGGGTTGCCGCATCAAAAGGTGAGGCCGAAGCTAAAACCATCAACGCCAAGGCTGATGCCGAGGTAAGGATCACGATAGCCAAGGCCGACGCCGAAGCAAAAACAGTGAACGCAAAAGCCGATGCTAATGCTACAGAAGTGAATGGTTTGGCCGAAGGCGCCAAGATCAAAGCGATAGGTTTATCAGAAGCCGAGGTAACCA
>Ga0163162_10003442_pt1 | contig 15112 bp, 9 predicted proteins | sample S55metaG_FD_115310 | JGI IMG/M metagenome (GOLD analysis project Ga0163162, IMG submission 115310) | Switchgrass rhizosphere microbial communities from Kellogg Biological Station, Michigan, USA - S5-5 metaG | ecosystem: Host-associated > Plants > Roots > Rhizosphere > Soil | place: USA: Michigan...
CCGCAACAGGTTGGAATTTTTTAAAGATTAAATCTTCACAACAAGATGTTGCGGATAAACAATATTCAATTATTCTATTTTCAGCTATTCTCAGATTATTCTGGAAACTGCTTAAAATAGTTATTACTTCTATAACAGGAATATCATGAAATAATGCTGAAGTGAATCCCTTCTGTTTGTCGACGAAGTCATAAGACGGCGATAGTAAATGATCTAATCCGAGGCTAAGATGTTTTGCCATAGAACTATCTAAATTCAAAATGTTTTGTTTGAACTTGTTAAGTTCGTTTTCCAAGCGTTTTCCTTCCCCATCATTTTCAAATAAGCTAGATGAAGCTTCTGTATTTTTCTCATCAAAATATTCTACAGAATCCATATCCCCTTGTTTTGGTGCTTCCATTTTGTAGCCGGACTTATATTTAATCTTCATCTTTAATACATCAATATAAGTGAACAAGTTGTCTGCTAATAGTTTTACCAGATCAGCTTTAGGTTTCCAAATTGAAGCTCTGTCTTTTTGTGCAGGGTCATTAAGTTTCCCTTGCAGTTCGTTATATATATGTGTATTTGCGTTTTGCATCCCTATACTTGAGGTTAATAAACTACGATCTATTACCCTAAAAGCGTATATCATTTCAGTTGAAACAGTAGTCCTACTATTACAGGAAATAATAGTGGTTGCGATAATAAGACTATATATTGCTTTCATTTAATTTGATTTTAATTATATACAAATCCAATATATTGGTAACGAATATCTTACAATAATATTATCCGTTACCCAGTATTTTGTAATTTTTAATTATTAATTCTTCATTTTTAATTGCTAAAACCCTTACCTTTGCACTCCCAAAAAAGTTCTTTAAGAATTTAATCGTATTGATTGGGAGTACCGCCTCAGAAACGGTACGTTAAAACCAAAAATGTAAAAAATGGCAAAAGAAGTATCAGGCTTCGTCAAGCTCCAATGTAAGGGCGGACAGGCTAACCCGGCACCTCCAATTGGTCCGGCACTTGGTTCCAAAGGAATCAACATCATGGAGTTCTGTAAGCAGTTCAATGCAAGAACCCAGGATAAAATGGGAAAAGTTCTTCCCGTTCTAATCACAGTTTATAACGACAAATCCTTTGATTTTGTTATCAAGACGCCTCCGGCTGCTGTACAGCTAAAGGATGCGGCGAAGATCCAAAGCGGAAGCAAGGAGCCTAACCGCGACAAAGTGGGTAAGGTAACCTGGGCACAAGTTGAGGAAATAGCAAAAGACAAAATGGAAGACCTTAACGCTTTTACGCTTAACAGCGCTATGAGCATGGTTGCAGGTACTGCCCGCAGCATGGGTCTGACAGTTGAAGGAAAAGCCCCTTGGGATAACAATTAATCATTAACCTTAAACACTACGAAAAATGATCACGAAAAAAAGAAAAGTAGCAAATACTAAGGTTGATGCAAACAAAGCTTATTCACTTAAGGAAGCTTCAGCCCTGGTTAAAGAAATAAACACAACAAAATTCGATAGCTCTGTAGACCTGCATATTAAATTAGGCGTTGACCCTAAGAAAGCAGATCAGGCGGTAAGAGGAACTGTTTCTCTTCCACACGGTACAGGTAAGACAAAGAAAGTATTGGTGCTTTGCACACCTGATAAGGTAGATGCAGCAACAGCAGCAGGTGCTGACTTTGTTGGCCTTGACGAATACATTACTAAAATAGAAGGCGGATGGACAGATGTGGACGTTATTATCGCCACTCCATCTGTAATGCCTAAGATAGGACGTTTAGGTAAAGTGTTAGGTCCACGTAACCTGATGCCAAACCCTAAGACCGGTACTGTAACTAATGATGTTGCAGCAGCGGTTAATGATGTAAAGGGTGGTAAAGTTGCTTTCAAAGTTGATAAAGTTGGTATCATCCACGCTTCCATCGGCCGCGTTAGCTTCTCTCCTGAGAAAATAGCTGAGAACAGCCAGGAGCTTATCAATGCTATCATGAAGCTGAAGCCATCAAGCTCTAAAGGTACTTACCTAAGAGGCGTAAGCATGGCAAGCAGCATGAGCCCGGGTATTGCTATTGACGCTAAATCAGTTCACAGCTAAACAAGTTTAAAGTTTGAAGTTTAAAGTTCAGACAGAAACACAAACAAGATTAAAATGACAAAAGATCAAAAAAATGAAGTGATTGAAGCCCTTAAGGGTAAGTTCACTCAATATAGCAACTTCTATATTACAGATACAGAAGCCCTAAGCGTAGAGCAGGTTACCAATCTTCGCCGTCATTGCTTTAACAAGCAGGTGGAAATGAAGGTGGCTAAGAACACGCTTATCAGAAAAGCTTTGGAAGGCCTTGACAGTGAAAAATATGCGGGTGTGTTTGATTCTCTGCATAAAGTAACGGCTTTGATGTTCAGCGACAGTCCTAAAGACCCAGCTGTTATCATCAGCAGCTTCCGCACAGAAACTAAAGGAGAAAAGCCTGTATTAAAAGCAGCTTTCCTTAACGGTGACATCTTTATCGGAGATAATCAACTGGTTAACTTAACTAAGATCAAGACTAAGAATGAATTGATCGGAGAGGTTATCGGATTGTTACAATCACCTATCCAAAGAGTAATGGGCGCATTGAAGAACAGGCCTGAAGCAGCAGAAGCTAAAGCTGAAGAGGCTGCTCCTGTTGAAGCATAATTATGAATTAATCATTTTTTAATAACCACATCCGGCGGACTCTTTAAGGGAATGAAGTCGGAAAAAAACAAACAATCATGGCAGACGTAAAACAATTAGCAGAAAGCCTGGTAGGCTTAACAGTAAAAGAAGTTCAGGAATTAGCTGAATTCTTAAAATCTGAGTATGGTATCGAACCAGCAGCAGTTGCAGCAGCAGCAGGACCAGCAGCAGCAGGCGCAGCAGCAGTTGAAGAGAAAACCGCTTTCAACGTTATCCTTAAGAGTGCAGGAGCTAACAAGCTTGGCATCGTTAAGATCGTTAAAGAATTGACCGGCCTTGGCTTGAAAGAAGCTAAAGAACTAGTTGATGGTGCACCAAAAGCAGTGAAAGAAGGTGTTGACAAAGCAACTTCTGAAGACATCAAGAACAAGCTTACAGAAGCTGGTGCTGATGTTGAAATTCAGTAATTAGTACTTATTGTATATAATGAAGCTTTAAAAGCCGTCCCGCCCTGCGGGATGGCTTTTTTCGTGAATAGTGAAAAGGGGAATTGTTTATAATTTTATCGTTATACAATGGCTTGATAATCAGAAAAGCATATTTTCGTGTATGAGGGCTGAATAATGAGCGTTAACCCAAAACCCAGATAATGAAAATAACGAATGAAACCAAGATAGGGATATTAGCAGTTGTAGGTGTTGTCCTGTTTGTTGTGGGCTTTAATTATCTGAAAGGCAAAAACCTTTTTAAAAAGGAGAGGAATATTTACGCAGTGTATACTGACATTAACGGGCTTGCAAAATCTAACCCTGTTGTGATAAACGGACTGCAGGTAGGAAATATATCAAACCTGGACGGAGGTAGAGAAGTAAGAAGGATAATTGTAACAATCAATTTAAAGAAAGATGTAGATATCCCTTCAAATTCAGTGGGGATCATTACTCCAAACCTGCTGGGAACAACTTCGCTGGAAATAAAGCTAGGCAATGCAACTACTTATATGAACAATGGAGATACACTTTTGACCATACAGAGTGGTGGTGCAATAGACGAGGCGCTGAAGATGCTAAACCCTGTTCTATACGAAGTGAGGAACGCTGTAAAATCGCTGGACTCAGTTCTGCACATCATTACAAGTGTGTTTGATCCCAGCGTAAAGAGTAATATTAAATCCATCATTCAGAACCTGAATGCTACGACAGCTTCGTTTACAAAAGCTGCTGAATCATTGAATGGGTATATGGATCCGCAGGTTGGACAGATCACCAAATCGCTTAACAGCTTAAAAGCCTTTACAAATAATCTTGAAGCCAATAATGGCAAAATAAGCAACATTATGACCAATGCAGATAAGGCCACTACTAAGTTTGCTGCACTAGACCTTGAGAAAACACTTGCTGCATTAGACAGTACTATAAACAGCCTTAGAGCTTCTGTAGCCAAGATAGACAGCAAGAACGGAACACTAGGACTGCTGCTTAACGACACGAAACTTTATGATAATCTTACAGCAACAGGAAATAAGCTAAACATCTTATTGGACGACATTCGTGTTCATCCAAAGAGGTATATAGGCATCTCAGTGTTTGGAAAGAAAGATAAAGGCAATTATCTAACATCCCCTCTGAAGGATGATAGTACAAAAAAGGTTACACCCTAAATGAAGAAAAGCATACTATTCTGCTGTCTGCTTGCGATCTCACTTTCTTCCATAGCCCAGGTTACACCACTCCCCCACTCATCGGACTCTGTTAAGCTGATACAAATTCTGAGGGGAGCAAGCCTGAGGGAAGTTACCATTGATGATACTACAAAACTCGAAACTATAGCAATCGGAGTATTGCTGAAACAAGGAGAAACATTGTTCGGCAGTGACAGTTCGATACTAAATTTCAGGCTCAATACTATTGAATCGTTTGGTAACATACACATAAACCAGGGAGACACACTGCATTGCTATAGCCAGTATTTAAAATACATGGGGAATGAACGAATAGCACACCTTACCAGGAATGTAAGACTAACTGACAGGAAAGGTACCCTGCTAACAGAAGACCTTGAGTATGACCTGAAGACAGGTATAGGAAAGTATAATAATGGAGGAAAGGTAGTTAACGGCACTACAACACTTACAAGCACTAACGGGATATATTACTCTGATACAAAGGATGTGCTGTTTAAGAACAAAGTGCATTTAAGAGATCCTAAATACAAGATCGATGCAGATTCTCTGCTATATAACACGCAGACAGAGATAGCAACATTCATAGGCCCCACACACATTAAGAATAAAGACTTTGACGCTAATACAACTTCAGGGTATTACAATATGAAAACAGGAGAGGCCCTGTTTGATCAAAGAAGCATATTTAAAGACAGCACCGGGACCACCTTTACCGCTGACCGAATAGCCAGCGAGGAAACAACGGGGACAGTGCAAATGGAAGGTACTGCTATAATTAGGGATAGTGCAAATGGCTACACTGTAATAGCAGGACAAATATTTATGAACAAGAAACAGAGCTCGTTTCTTGCTAATCGTAAGCCTGTACTGATAATACATCGTGATAAGGACAGCACTTATATAGCTGCTGATACTCTATTTTCTTCTATAGGAAAAGGATTGAGGAATGCAAAGACTGAAATCACAATAGATTCTTTAAGAAAGGATTCTGCGAGTAAGACAACGGTAAAGGATAGCATTACTTTAAAAAAGGATACGTTGAGTACCAAAAAGGATACAGCCATTGCAAAGAGAGATACTTTAAAAATCATAAAAGATACTACAACCACGAAAAGAGATTCTGTGATTAGCAGGAAGGATACGATCAGTATCAAAGACAAATATGATACTTTAAAAAGCACAAAATCACTTAACCTTAATAAAGATTCAATAAGATACTTTCTTGCTTTTCATCATGTAAGAGTATTCAATGATTCTATACAGAGCGTAAGTGACAGCCTTTATTATTCGGCGGAAGATTCTGTATTCAGACTGTATCAAAAACCTGTAGTGTGGAGCGGTAAGACGCAGATAACGGGAGATACAATGTACCTGTTCACAAAGAATAAAAAAGCAGAAAGGCTTTATGTATTCGAAAATGCAATTGTCGTGAATCAGAGTAAAGGAAACTTCTATAACCAGATGGGAGGGAAAACCCTTAATGGTTATTTTGTTGATGGAGCAATGGATTATATAAGAGTAAAAGGCTCCCCTGCAGAAAGTGTTTATTATGCCCAGGATAAAGACAGTGCTTATATTGGAATGAACAGAGTGAGCGGAGAGGCTATAGACCTGTTCTTTAAAAAGTCAGAGCTTACGAAAGTTAAGTTTGTGAATGATGTCAAGGGAACATTACATCCTATAAGAAAGATACCGGAAGGGCAAAGCCAGCTTAAGAACTTTAACTGGCAGGATAAAAGACGACCTAAGAATAAGCTGGAGCTATTTGAATAATTTCAGATTTACGATCTTAGATTTAAGAGCTAACTTCATAAGCTCAAAGCAAGCAGGTGAAAATCTTTTCAGCAGAACAAATAAGAGATTGGGATAAGTATACAATAGAGAACGAACCTATGCCTTCTATTGACCTTATGGAAAAGGCTGCAAGAGCCTGCTATAACTGGCTTATAGGGAACTATCCAACAGCAACATTCAAGATCATTTGCGGGAAAGGTAATAACGGAGGAGATGGGCTTGCCATCGCAAGAAGGCTTTTAGAGAAGGGGCATCATGCATCAGTTTATATTCTTGAAGCAGATAACCAGGGCTCTGCTGATTTTAAATTAAACTATCAGAGGCTTAAAAGTTATACCTCTATTAACTATTTAAGAAGCATTGCCGATCTGCAGGCTCTTAATAAGGAAGATGTAATAATTGAGGCCTTATTCGGCACAGGGTTAAACAAACCTCTGACGGGATTAGCGGAAGAAGTTGTTAGCCATATAAATAATAGTGAGTCAACAGTGATCTCTATTGATATCCCGAGCGGACTATTTGCTGATAATTCATCTGCAGAAGGAGTAATAATAAAAGCAGCCTATACATTGACTTTCCAGGAATATAAGCTGGCGTTTATGATAGCAGAGAATGAACAGTATTTTGGAAAGGTGGTTATACTGGATATCGGTCTGCATCAAAAATATTATGAACAGACAGAAAGTAAATATGAACTGGCAGAGGCTTCAGTAATAAAGAATATTTACAAGCCAAGAAAAGAGTTTAGCCATAAAGGAAATTACGGGCATGCACTTCTCATTGCAGGTAGTTATGGAATGATGGGAGCTGCTATTCTCGCAGCTAAGGGATGCCTGAGAAGCGGAGTTGGAAAGCTGACATGCCTTGTGCCAGAAACCGGTTATGAAATAATGCAAATCGCAGTGCCTGAAGCAATGTGCATTGTCTCAGGAAAGAAGCACGTAAAGAATATCGAGGGCTATAAAAATTATGCTACGATAGGCATCGGCCCGGGATTGGGGAGATATGATTCTCATACAGAACTTTTACAAAGCTTATTTGAACATTGCAAAAGACCTATTGTAATTGATGCAGACGGATTGAACACCATTGCCAAGCATGATAAGCTGCTGCATTTTATTCCAGAGAATAGTATCATCACTCCACACCTTAAGGAATTTGATAAGCTGTTTGGAGACTCAAGTAATGATTTTAAAAGAATAGAGAAAGCGGAACAGAGGGCAAAGAATCATAATATTTATGTTGTTCTAAAGGGGCACAGAACTTTCATAACAGGCCCTGAAGGAAGATCGTACTTCAATTCAACAGGTAATGCCGGTATGGCAACCGGAGGAAGCGGGGATGTGCTTACAGGGGTACTAACAGGGTTGTTGGCACAAGGATATTCGCCATTGAACACATGCCTGCTTGGAACCTATTTACATGGGCTGGCAGGAGATATAGCAGCTGAGAGGTATTCCCAGGAGGCTATGACTGCCAGTGATATAATTAAATGCTTACCAGATGCTTTTAAGTAAGCTAATAGGCCTACTCCAGCAGAACCTTAGTATTAATCAGAGAATCAATCCTTTATAAGTATCCGACTGATTTGAGACTACAGTCTATTTTAGATTGCTATTTTTAGCCGTTTTACCCTATTTTTGCCACCCAAAATTTTAAGCATATATCATGGATAAATTGTTCTATTTAGTTCCGGCAATGGCTGTTGTAGGGTTGATCTTCACATTTATAAAGTTTGCATGGGTTTCAAAGCAAGATGCAGGTAATGAGAAGATGAAGGAGATTAGTGATCACATTGCCGTAGGAGCTATGGCTTTTCTAAAAGCAGAGTGGAAAATACTTGGATATTTTGTAGTTATAGTTGCTATCCTACTGGCTGTAATGGCACAGGCTAATCCAAACTCACATTGGTCTATTTCAATAGCATTTATCTGTGGGGCTATTTTTAGTGCTACAGCAGGATATATAGGAATGAAAATAGCTACGAAGGCAAACGTACGTACCGCACAGGCAGCACGTACAAGCTTAAGCAGAGCATTAAAAGTGTCTTTTGCCGGCGGTTCTGTAATGGGAATGGGAGTTGCAGGATTAGCTGTTTTAGGATTGGGAAGCTTATTCATCATACTTAAGATGATATTTGCTCCTCATGCTGCAGTAGGATCTGATGAAATGGTTAAGACCATTGAAGTACTTACAGGCTTCTCTTTAGGAGCTGAATCCATTGCATTATTTGCACGTGTTGGTGGCGGTATCTATACAAAAGCTGCTGACGTAGGTGCTGACCTGGTGGGAAAGGTTGAAGCAGGAATACCAGAAGATGATCCTCGTAACCCTGCAACTATTGCAGATAACGTGGGTGATAACGTGGGTGATGTTGCTGGTATGGGAGCTGATCTGTTCGGGTCTTATGTAGCTACAGTACTTGCTACTATTGTATTAGGACAACAAACTATTGTTAATGGAGATGACCATTTAGGTGGCCTATCTCCTATCCTTTTGCCAATGCTTATAGCAGGCGTAGGGATCATATTTTCTATGGTAGGAACTTTATTCGTAAGAGTTAGTGATAGTGCAGGTATCAATACACACAATGTTCAAAAGGCATTGAATATGGGTAACTGGGGCTCTATGATATTAACTGCCATCGCTTCTATTGGACTAGTATACTACATACTTCCTGAAACAATGACCCTTCGTAGCCTTGAGTTTACTAAATGGGGAGTTTTAGGAGCTATTGGTGTAGGACTTTTAGTTGGTGCACTGATGAGCATAATAACAGAATACTATACAGCAATGGGCAAAAGGCCCGTAATGTCTATTATCCGTCAGTCATCAACAGGGCATGCTACAAATATTATTGGTGGTTTGGCAATCGGAATGGAAAGTACTTTTTTACCAATAATTGTACTAGCTGCTGGTATTTGGGGATCATACGCATGTGCAGGGCTATATGGTGTGGCTATTGCCGCAGCCGGAATGATGGCAACTACTGCAATGCAGCTGGCTATTGATGCATTCGGACCAATCGCTGATAATGCCGGTGGTATTGCAGAGATGAGTGAATTACCAAAAGAAGTTCGTGAAAAAACAGATGTACTTGATGCTGTAGGAAATACTACTGCTGCTTCAGGTAAAGGATTTGCTATTGCATCTGCTGCTCTTACAGCACTTGCTTTATTTGCTGCATACGTGGGTGTAATTAATAATAATGGTTACCCGATGGCGGGAATTGATATTTATAAAGCTAAGGTTCTTGCTTCCTTATTTGTAGGAGGAATGATCCCTTTCATATTCTCTTCCTTAGCTATCAGGGCTGTTGGAGAGGCTGCTATGGCCATGGTTGAAGAGGTTCGCCGACAGTTCAGAACTATTCCGGGTATTATGGAAGGAACAGGAAAACCTGAATATGATAAGTGTGTTGCTATCTCTACAGAAGCTTCTATCAAGAAGATGATGCTACCCGGAGCGATAGCTATTCTTTCTCCAATAATCATAGGCTTTATTCTCGGCCCTGAAGCATTGGGCGGATTCTTAGCTGGCGCCACAGTTAGTGGTGTATTGATGGGAATGTTCCAGAATAATGCTGGTGGTGCATGGGATAATGCAAAGAAATCATTTGAAAAAGGTGCAGTTATTAACGGAGAGACTTACTACAAAGGTTCTGAACCACACAAGGCTTCAGTTAGCGGAGATACTGTAGGTGATCCATTTAAAGACACTTCTGGTCCATCAATGAATATCCTTATCAAGTTGATGAGCATTGTTTCTCTTGTTCTTGCTCCAACATTAGCAAAGGTTCATAGTTCAAACGCTTATACTCTCCAGGAAGTGAAGAAAGAGCAGACCGTTCTTAAGACAATGGAAGTAAAAACCAACGGGATGAATGATGCGGATGTAACGAAGCTGATCAATGAACTGAAGAAAGACAATCTTATTAATTCTTCAGACTATACAGTTAAGGTGAAGGATAATGAACTTTACATCAATGGCACCAAACAGGATGCTGCTACTAAAGAGAAATACAAAGGATATTTTGAAAATAAAGGAGACTTCGAAGTAACAATAAAGGAGAAGAAATAATTTTCTTGGATCGATTCAGATGTCCTTAGATTATCTTTCTTAAGTGTTTTTCTCTCATTAAGAATAGAATGTTCTTCCGATTTTATATATAGTATCTAACTGTTCTGACAATAGTTCGATATTCTCAATATGAACTATATGGAAATTAAGTTTTAAAGGAACTTCCAAAGTATATATTCCTCATAACGAAGTATGTCATGGACTAAAAGTTTGTGCTATATATTTCTATGGATCTTGTCCGTACCGCCGGGTTGCAACTTGAGAATTCCCGTGAAATAGAAAAGGAATAAGTTTTCATTCCAGTCCACTCTCCTAAAGGGTTATTACCAAAGATTTCTGGGGCATGTATCACCATACTTATTATTGATAAGAAATCCAATAATAATCTCATGTGAGTTATGACTATATGTCCTTAACCGAGATGTGGTAGACACATCGTAAGAATAGCCAACGTTCATAGTGTTCCCGATATTAAATCCTGCCATAGCAGCATAACCTCCTACCTGGTCACTGATACGATAGCTTGCTCCGACCCATGCAAGGTCATGATATTGCGCCTTTACATTAATATGTACCTGTATTGGGAATGGCTGTATGAACTGGGCCATAAAAGAAGGCAATAATGTAATATCGTCATTTAGGTAAAACTTGTAACCCGCGGTACCTATAAATTGCGGAGTATAATAACTTGCAAATTGATTGTCTTTTTTAAAAGTAATTTTGCCCGGAACAATATTTAATACAGAAAGTCCTGCAAAATATTCGGAAGAATAAAGCCATAGACCAGCTCCAACCTCAGGGGTATATTTTTGTAGATCGCCATTTGTAAAACCAATTGCCGGGTCATTAGGATCGAGATCGCCCCATACTATTTTACTTCTATCAAGATTGATGTTGGTTACCCCTGCAAGAAAGCCTACTGCGAGACTTGATGTGGGGCTAATTCCCATGTGATAAGCATACGTGCCATAAACTGACACCCTGTTAAGATAACCAGTCTTATCATCCATAGCAATGAAACCGATACCATGATGAGGCTCTGCTGGCATGTACTCCTCATCCCAATATTTCCTGCCTCTCATATTTTCTCCCGGAATCTGGTATGAGGTAGCAGATGTGCGAAAATCCTTTTTACCTACAGGGCCCTGAATAGAGACATAGGTAGTAATAGGCGCACCAGGTATTCCCGCCCACTGGCGACGGTAGCTCATCTTAAGATCGATATAGTTTTCAATTCCTGAAAGAGCAGGATTTAGTATATAGTTATTTAGAATATACTGTGTATAATATGGTTTCTGTTGAGCAGAAGTATTATTAATGCCTGCAACCGAAAACAGGAACAGCATCAATGACAGAGGTAGCAGAGTTTTCATGGTTTATAAGTTTTATAGGAATCTCTTATCTAAATTTAAGAAAAACCGCTTTATTTTCAAAATTTCTTTTTATTTAATAATAGTAACATACCCGGTTATTGAACCTCTCCATGGGCTCATTTCAATAATATAATAGTATGTGCCCCAAGGCAATGCCTGGCCTTTATATGTCCCATCCCAGGGTTTATCATACCCGTGGCTTTCAAAAACGAGCTGGCCATATCGATTAAATACTTGCACCCTGCAATCCGTATAATCTTTAAGATATTTAATATCCCACTTATCATTGTGAGTATCGTTATTAGGCGTAAAAGTATTAGGTATCACTGGCGGCTTCATTACCTTGATAGTAATTCTATCGCTTGACTCACAACCGCCAAAAGTTGTTACAGTAAGTGTATATGTAACGTCATCTACCGCCCGTATAATAGGATTTCTAACAGTATTGTCATTCATATGGATAAATGGTGTCCATAGATACGTTAGGTTAGGATCATGAGTCTCAGGATAAAGGTACCGTTGCTCTCCTTCCAAAAGAACCATGTATGAAGGATTGAAATGAACAAATGGAAAAGAATCAACTGTTATAGGGATTGTCTTTATATCGCTTTTGCAGCCCAGTGCATTTTCAACTTTGAGGGTAACATAATATGGATATCCCCAATGAGTATACATGTGAGTGACGGGATTGCCGTTTGTTGCGCTAACAGTATAACCATCTCCGAAGTCCCATAGCCAGTTGGTTAGACTAGCGTCTACTCCTGAACTGTTATCAGTAAGAGTAAGGTCTGTCTGTTCGCATATTTCAGGCTTTGACGGTGTGAAATCAGCGATAGGCTGAGGATGTATTTTATTAAATGACTTGATAGTATCTCCTATACATCCCGAGTCTGATCTGACATACAGATGAACGTCATAAGGACCTACTGTATTAAAAATATGAGTTGGATTTTGATCTGAAGAATAGTTCAAAGGACCAGATGCCAGGTCACCAAATTCCCATGCCCATCCTACTATTGTGCCGCTAGGTACTGTGCTTGGTGTGGAATAAAATTGTCCCAAAGCTAATGGAAGGCACGGCTCATTAAATGTAAAGTCTGCTTTAGGTACCGGATTAACGAATATGTCTTTGAAAGTGTAAGAGCTATAGCATCCTCCATCTGTTTTAACCCTTAAGGTTACATGATAAGGAGTTGTGCTCCACGCTGTGAAAGTATGATTAAATGGACTGTTGTCTGTTCTTATTACAGAAGGTGTCCCATCGCCAAAATTCCAAGTCCATTCTATAATATTCCCAGCCCCAGGAGTTGATTGATCAGTAAAAGTCACTGCCTTAGCTTCACAGGCTGGAGCATTATAAATAAATTTTGCAACCGGAGGAGGAAGCACTTTTATGTTTTGAGTTTTAGAGTCAGAACACCCTCCTATAAAAGCCGTGAAAGTGTAAGTTATAGGCCATATTCCTGGTCCTGCTACTGCCGGATCAAATATTCCATTCACAGGATCGACAATTCCTGTGCCTGAGAAAAAGCCTGCTCCGGTTGGCAAGGATCCTACCTGGCTGGCTTCTAATATCTGGTATGGCGCCCCTGAAAGGCATATATCCGGTATAGGGGTAAACTGTACAATAGGCGATGCATAGATCGTTACATTTTTAGTGATCTCATCTACACAAATCCCACCTGAATAAACCTTATATCTTATCGTAAATACTTTTGAAGCGGGTGTTTGAAAGCTTCCATACAAATGACTATAAATCTCATTGGGTAAGGGGGCATTATCTACATCAAAAGTAGCGGGGGCACCCACATTATCCCAATATATCTCAACTCTTGTAAGTCCTCCAAAATCTACAGTAGATGTATTCTGAATCTGTAAATCAACATTACTACAATGCTTAATAGTACCTAGTACATTAAAATCTGCTTTAGGAACAGCTCCATTGACCGTTAGCACTTTACTTATTGTACTATCACATTTGGGAGTGTGCGCTGTTAAGGTAACGGTATAATAACCTACTGAAGAATAATGATGCTGCGGATTGGTTAAAGTAGAAAAATTCAATGCTCCCGAACCTGGATCACCAAAATCCCAGTTATAAGTCAATGTGCCTGAACTAATTGTAGTAGCGTTATTAAATACTGCAAATGCATCACTTAAGCAAACACCCGGAACTACGAAATCTGTAGCGGGCTTTTCATTCACAGTAATATTTGTTGTAACAGTTTTAGAACATGCATTGTTAGTAGTTACAGTAAGTGATACTACATAATTTCCTGGAGTTGTATAGGTATGTACTACATTATTGGAATTTGTAGCAGTATATACAGGAGTGCCATCTCCAAAATCCCAAACCCAGGAAACTCCTGAACCTCCAAAGTTCACAGAAGTAGTATTACTAAATGTGGCAGGGGTATAATTACATATTTCGGATGGACCAGAAACAGTAACAACAGGCATTGGATAAACTGTAATAGGCATTATTGTGTCTTGCACACAACCTACATCAGTAATAACCTGGAGCTTTACATTATAGGGTGTTGCACGTGCAGGAAAAACATGTGGTGCTATGACTGGACCAACCGCATTAAACCCATCATTAAAATCCCAGTTCCATATTACAATAGTCGAACCTACTGCAGTGCTGTTATCTGTAAATTGGACAGTAACAGGTTCACAACCCGAAATAGGAGTACGAGAGTATTTTGCTATTGGAGATTGCACTACAGTTACTACACCCGGAATGGCTATAGTACTTCCGCAATCATCTGTAAGTGTAGTTGTAACATAGCATGTATCAGGATAACTTCCCGGAGCACTGAAGTAATAGTTACCTGGCAATGTATACCTCCACACCTGCTTGCCATTAATAAAATAGGTGCTGTCCGGAACAGGGTTAATTATTGGAGTTGGGTTCGGTTGAAAAGGCATTAAATGCCAATCAAGTTGTACAATTTGGGATGGAGAATAAGAAAGAGTAACTGCATACTTAATAGGGTCTGCTACGCACTTATTATCATGAGAAACAACATTTAAAGTATCAACACTTCCAATGAAATTGGTCAGATCTTTAATATTTGTTCCTCCATTATACCCCCATGACTCATAATTTCCGTAACCATAAGCTATAACATTAAATCCTTCATTAGCCGTAACAGTATGCTGAACATTAAGTCCCACAGAAGCAGGAATTTGCGCATATGAATATGCAGGATCTGCAGGATGTGAAGAGAATAAAGCTGAGACTGATGCCCCATCTACTTTAACTGTACTTACTGCTGTCGATTTTATAATTACATTAATAAAACTTTCATCAATAAGCGCATGAGAGGTTGCCTTAATAATAACTTTATCGATAGTTTGCTCTATCGGGCTTAGATAGATCATCTCTGGATCTCCCCAGGTAAAGTCTGTCGGATTACTATTTCCACATTGCCCCGCGCTGGTTATATATTGCGAAACCATTATAGGCTTATCTGCTGTGATCAGGTTTGGGCTGTTGCTCAGAGGAAGATCATAG
>Ga0163162_10003444_pt1 | contig 15107 bp, 14 predicted proteins | sample S55metaG_FD_115310 | JGI IMG/M metagenome (GOLD analysis project Ga0163162, IMG submission 115310) | Switchgrass rhizosphere microbial communities from Kellogg Biological Station, Michigan, USA - S5-5 metaG | ecosystem: Host-associated > Plants > Roots > Rhizosphere > Soil | place: USA...
GGTTTGACATTCGGGCAAAAACTTTAGCTTTGCCGTACTAAAACGAAAAAACCAATGAGTGTACTCGTAAATAAAGATTCAAAAGTTATTGTACAAGGTTTCACCGGTAAAGAGGGTTCATACCATGCCGAGCAAATGATTGCTTATGGCACTCAGTTAGTTGGTGGTGTTACACCAGGTAAAGGTGGCCAAAGCCATTTAGACAGGCCGGTTTTTAACACGGTTAAAGATGCCGTAGTTGCAACCGGTGCTGATGTATCCATCATTTTTGTACCTCCAGCTTTTGGCGCTGATGCCATTATGGAAGCTGCCGAAGCCGGTATTAAGGTTATTGTTTGTATTACCGAAGGTATCCCTACAAAGGATATGATTGCGGTTAAAGAATATTTATCAGATAAGGATGCCCGCCTGATTGGTCCTAACTGCCCTGGTATCATCACTGCTGATGAAAGCAAAATTGGTATCATGCCTGGCTTTATCTTCAAAAAAGGTAATGTTGGTGTGGTTTCAAAATCAGGTACTTTAACTTATGAAGCGGTTGACCAGGTTGTTAAAGCCGGTTTGGGTATCACTACTGCTATCGGTATCGGTGGCGACCCGATCATTGGTACGCCAACCAAAGAAGCTGTTGAATTATTAATGAACGATCCGGATACTCATGGTATCATCATGATCGGCGAAATTGGCGGTAACATGGAAGCTGATGCTGCCCGTTGGATCAAAGCAAACGGTACTAAACCGGTTGTGGGTTTCATCGCAGGTCAAACAGCGCCTCCGGGCCGCCGTATGGGCCACGCAGGTGCTATCGTAGGTGGTGCTGATGATACTGCTGCTGCCAAAATGAAGATCATGGCCGAATGCGGGATCCGCGTAGTTGAATCTCCTGCCGAAATTGGCGCTGCCATGGCCGAAGAATTGGCTAAGTTAGCTTAAGGCTAAAGGCTGAAAGCAAAAAGCTTTTATAATATTTAAATCCCGGTCAGGTTTGGCCGGGATTTTTTATTTTAGGAGATAACTTAAACATTATATGCAAACAATAAGGGTACGGTGCCCGAAGTGTGATTGGGAGCCTTATAAAGGTTGTCATTGGCAGTGCTCGGTTTGTAAAACCAAATGGGATACATTTGATACCTATGGAAAATGCCCGGGCTGTGAAAAGGTGTATGAAGAAACACAGTGTTTTCGTACACGGGGCGGTTGCGGAGAGATGAGCCCGCATGCCGATTGGTACGTACTTGAAGAAACGCTGCACGATGAAGCAATTCGGAAAAAATCAATTTGGTTTTGGAAGAAGGATATCTATCCTCCCGTTACCCTTACCGATCAGTTATGGGTGGAGCGGTCTTTGATTTTACTCCTCGGCCTGTTCGATCCCGGTTATTTTAGATTGTTGCGTACGATAGTTGTCGACGATATAAGCTTTGGTGATGATTTTAAGGGTACAGAGGCGGATGCAATATGTCTTTTTGATCAACTTCTTACTATTATGGATATTGATCGAAACGAAGTTAAACTGCTATTCTTTACAGATGAACCGGAAGAAATATCAACAGAGATCATTCCCACAGGCAAGATACTGAGCAGTAAAAGCGGTGCATTGGGCTGGTATATTACCACCGACACTGATGAAAAAGAGATCTGGATTAACCTCGGCAAATTACGTACGGCCGCTTTGTTAATTTCTGTAATGACACATGAGCTGTCACATTACAAGCTGTTGGGGGAAAAGAGAATGCCTCGAAATAACGAACTGCTGACTGATTTATTAGCAGTAGTTTTTGGATTTGGCATATTTAAAGGTAACTCATATTTCGATTTTGAAACATGGCAAAGTTCAAGTGAAAGCGGGTGGCGAATGAAAGTGAATAGTTATTTACCCGAACAGGTAATGGCTTATGCTATGGCCTGGCTGGCCCACTATCGTGGCGAAGATGTTAACTGGAAGATCCATCTTAATAAAACCATGAACAAATATTTCGAGATGAGTTATGAATACATAGCAAATAACAAGGATAAGGTGCGGTGGGAATAAATTTGTAATGTAATCACTGGCATTATAAATACGGCGCTATGTTACACAATCGTTAAAAATGGGCGCGAGTATTGATAAGCTTATAGCTTTAAGCTTTCCGCATTTTGCTTCTACATAAATCACGTCTTCTGTTTTTTCTTTTTAGCAGCCGGGAAAAGCACGTTATTCAAGATCAGCCTGTAGCCCGGTGAGTTGGGGTGAAGCTTAAGATCTGTTGGCGGATCGTTTACGGCGTGCTGGTAATCTTCGGGGTCGTGGCCGCCGTAGAATGTCCATTGACCTTTGCCATATTCACCGTGTATGTAGCGGGCTTCGTTGGCGGTTTTCATTTCGCCCATGATGGTAACGCCGGGTTTGAGCATACTTTTGTTGTAGGCCGTGGTTAGGCCCATAAAGCCTTTAATCACTTTGTCATGATCCTGCGTAAGCATGCTGGGCACTACATCCCATTTGGCCGAAAAATCAAACAGCGTAAAGAAATCCCTTGTCCGGTCTACCTGGCGGGTAGTGGTAACATCAATATTGCTGAATGAATGTGATATGGGGTTCATATCCAGCGTAAAATTCTGGAAAGCAAAAGTCTGGCTAAAATCAAGTTTGGATTGCGCGTCCTGGTCGGCAGCATCGCCATCAAACATGCGTTCGCAGATATCGGTGTTTGCGGCGGATAGGGCAATATCAAAAGTGTCGGTACCTGAACACATGGCAAACAGGAAGCCGCCGCCGGCACAAAAATCACGGATGTTTTGGGCTACGGCCAGTTTCATTTTTGATACTTTGTTAAAGCCAAGTTTATGGGCCATAGCCTCCTGGATTTTGATATCGTCGGTATACCATTGTGCATAGCGGAAAGCGCCGTAAAACTTGCTGTACTGGCCGGTAAAATCTTCATGGTGAAGGTGCAGCCAATCGTACTTAGGCAGTTCGCCATGGATCACTTCTTCGTCGTACACCAGGTCGTACGGAATTTCGGCGTATTTTAAAACCAGGGTAACGGCATCATCCCAGGGAAGTTTGTTTTTGGGCGAGTACACTGCCATTCGGGGCGCTTTCTCCAGTTTTACCAGGTCCATATTTACCGACGGATCGCTTACTTCGGTAATAATTTCGGTCGCTTTGGCATCGGCAATAACTTCGTAGCTTACCCCGCGGATCTTACACTCTTCTTCAACTTTCTGGCCGTATTTCAGCATAAAGCTTCCACCACGATAGTTGAGCAGCCAGTCGACTTCCTCGCCGTTTTTGAGCACCCAAAATGCTATTCCGTATGATTTGAGATGATCTTTTTGCTCATCATCCATGGGGATTAAGATAGATGCGGCCTTTGATGTTAGAGGTAAAAGGTAAAAGGCGAAAGGTAAAAGGAACTTTAGCTTTACCAGGAAAAGACGAAATGTAAGAAGTGAAAAGTTATTGCCTGATGAATTATTCACGATCCTTGATGATTTGTTTACTGCCGGGTTATCAAATGTAACGAATAAACGGCTAATGTATTTTAACCATTTTTAACACATCCGGGCTTCGGGTATCGGGCTGGTTGTTTTAGTTTTATGCTGCTGTTAAATCCTGGCCTTAAATGAGCTTATCTGTCATCGTTAGAAATATTTTCCTTGCGTCTGTTTTGTTGATATCCTGTTTGCCTGCGAATGCACAAAGCGGAGGGGCAGGGATGCACCTTAATCGTGATGTATTAATTAAAAAGCTGACGGAAGCTGATAAAGACCTTGTTTTTAAACAAGATACAGATATCAGCCTGCTGCCTAATTTTGTGGCTGTTGATGCCAATGGAAGCCAGGCCCAGCTAATTGGTAAGCCGGATGAACTGATGATAGTAAAGTGGACTTACGTTTTCAAGCCTGATGAAAAGGTAAACCTCATAGAGCTGCAGAAACTCGCCTGGTTTGCCAATACACTGGGTGACCAGGAAGGGCTCGACTGGTTTTTTGCGCAATTAGCCGAACTGGGCAAAGACTATAAAAAGCCAGTTTCGGAGATCAAAATGTTTGATTCAAAAAGAAAAGCCGAGATCAGTTACTCGCCTAAAGAGAAAGCGCTTACCATGACATTTACGCCCTGGTAATTAATAAGTATTGCAAACCTTTTGCCTTTTACCTTTCGCCTTTTACCTTTTCTTTAATCCTCAATTTTATTACCTTTGCCAACTGTTTTCTAAAAAAACAAAAAAATGAGCAAAGCAATAATCAAAACCGAAAAAGGTGACATGACCGTAGAATTTTACGATCAGGATGCCCCTAATACCGTTGCTAACTTTAAAAAATTAGCAAAATCAAACTTTTATGATAACGTGATCTTTCACCGTGTTATCCCTAATTTTATGATTCAGGGTGGCGACCCAACCGGTACCGGTGCAGGTGGCCCAGGCTACAAAATTGATTGCGAGCTTACCGGCAACAACCAATATCATGACCGTGGCGTACTTTCAATGGCCCATGCAGGTCGTAATACAGGTGGCTCACAGTTTTTCATTTGCCACAACCGTACAAACACTGCTCACCTTGACCGTAACCATACTGTTTTTGGTAAAGTGATCGAGAATGTTGACGTTGTTGACGCTATCCGTCAGGGAGATAAAATTTTAGGTATCGAAGTTATAGAGGATTAAGTGAATTTTGATGAGGTGGGTGGTTTATCGGTTAAATGAGATAAATCACTCGCCCAATCAACCTGACCAATAAAAAATATATGAATTTACAGGGAATTGTATCAGTATCGGGAAAACCGGGTTTATGGAGAGCTTTGGCACAAAACAAAACCGGCTATGTGCTGGAAAGTTTAGACGCGCAAAAAACAAAGCTGATAGCTAACCTTTCAACCGCCAAATTAGCGGCTTTAAGCGAGATCACTATTTTTGGTGTTGAAGACGATATCAGGTTAACTGATGTGCTTGAGCGTATAAAAACAGCATCAAACGTACCTGATGTTAAAGCCGACGGAAAAGCATTGCGCACTTTCTTTTATGAAGTAGCACCTGATCATGATGAAGAAAAGGTTTACTCATCAGACATTAAAAAGGTAATAGCCTGGTTCCAGATATTAAAACCGCTTCCAATTTTTGAAGAGGCTGATCCAACCCAAGCACCTGCCCCGGTTGCTGAAGAGCCGGTTGCCGAAATAGTAACTGCTGAACCGGAAGCCGAACCTGCTGCTCCAAAAGCAAAAGCTAAAAAAGCCACAAAGAAAGCCGAATAATCGGCTTTTTTTATTTGTGATAATTCTTGATACTCCATTAGCCACGTTAAGTGTTTAAATCCCCCGTACTATGAAGAAGAAATAAGGTAGATCAAGGAACTTTTTGTCATCCTGAGCGATAGCGAAGGATCTTCTTCAATAATCAAAGCCACTATACAGAGTGAAGAAGATGCTTCGTTCCTGCACATGACATAATAAAAATTGGTGTCATGCTGAGCTTGTCGAAGCATGGTGGGCAAGGCCTCTGCGCGCGCCCCTTCGACAAGCTCAGGGTGACAGGACCTCTTTTGTCATTTCATCTTCAGAGTCCACGGATTTATTCACTCAGCATAACAAACGTCTTTTAACACCTCAATGGTAGGGGCGACGATAAATGTCTATGCATCCTGCGCGTCATAAACAATAACCTTTTCCCAAAGGTGGCTGCAGTTTTTAATAAACTCCAGGTGGATAGGGTGGGTTTGATAGGTTGCCTGTCCGGCCAGGTCACTGAAGAACATCAGCTCGGATACCGCCCATGAATTATCAACCACGTCGCGTTTTTCGGTACTGGCTACTATGCCTACGCGGAGTTTACGTACGGTTTCTATTTTGGCAAGGGTTTTAACACCGGCTACCAGTTTGTCGCGGTCTTCTGTTGAGCCTGGGTTTTTAAGCCAGAAAAATACGTGATGAACTATTGGCCATTCTTCCTTTTGTTCTTTCAGTGATATTGCTGATGCGGTAACTGTGCCAGCGGCCAATGCGGCGGTTGTGGCTATGAATTTTCTTCTGGTTGATTTCATAAGAGGTTAAATAATGGCCTTTAAGGTAGCAAGAATAATTAAAGAAAACTATACCCCTGCGGATACCAAACGCCCCGATGAAATGATGGCATTATAATGTTGGGCAAAACATGTCCTGGTTCTAAAGTAGATATTTCAATATCTTCAATATACCTTTTTAACGGAGGAATCTGTTTACCTATAAATATATTATTTTGGAGTATAAATAAGGCATCTTCGTAACTAAAGGCAGTTAAGCCGCAACCCATGGCAATCCCGGGTGGTAGGCCTTCCTCAATAACGTCTATATCAAATTCAAACCAATATCTCGTAAGCTTTATCATCATTGTTTATAAAACACACATATCAAAACACGTCTAAAACATAAAGCAACCCAATAATGGGTACCACATTAGAGAATATTAAAAGACCTATATTTTGATCATCCTTCTCTCTTTTTGCATAACGCGAAAGGAATACAAAAAAAGCGATGTAGTAAATAAAGGGAAGAAGAAAAATTGTAAAGAGGAGCTTTCCTGCCGGGCCAATAAGCTGGCCCCAGCCTAATATAACCGGCCATGCTACCATGCCGATTATCTCAAGGATGGTAATTACAGAAAGTACTTTTAAGGTTTTGGCTTTGCTCATTTTTTGGTAATGTTTACCATAAAAATAAGAAAATCAGCGATTTTAAGAAATTAGATAAACTAACTTACAAACATTCCGGCTGCTTGCATTCCTCTTCTGAAAACTCAGGTTCAAAAGTACTGTGGCTGATATCCAGATGCTCCAGGCGGTGGCGAAGATCATGTTTGATATTGTCAAAATCGCCCATTGAGTCGGGTTTGATCACCAGGTGTGCAGTGAGGGCATTTTCGGTAGTACTGAGTGCCCAAACGTGCATGTGGTGTACATCAACCACACCTTTGGCTTTTTTAAGTTCGGCTTTGATCTTATCCAAATCCATTTCGGCAGGTACGCCGTCCATTTCCAAACGCAGACTGGCCGTAAGCAAGCTCCAGGTGCCGCGCAATATCACAAAACCTATTATAAGGCTCACTACGCTGTCAATCCAGTATAGTTTGGTAAAGTATATAATAAGGCCGGATATCACCACGCCAAACGATACAATAGCATCAACAGCCATATGCAGGTAAGCGCCTTTTACGTTAAGGTCAGTATCTTTATCCTTAACAAACAGCCAGGCAGTAAAGGCATTAATGCCTATGCCTATAAAAGCAACCCAGGCCATTGTTCCGCCCGATACTGTTTCGGGGGTCATGAAGCGCATTACCGCCTCATAAATAATAAAGCCAACGGCTACAAATAATATCACTGCATTGAAAAACGATACGATGATAGTCGACCGTTTATAGCCGTAGGTATATTTACTGTTGGCGCTTACTTTGGTGAGCTTAAAAGCAAGCAGCGCCAATGCAAGCGATGCTACGTCGCTCAGGTTATGGCCCGCATCAGTTAATAAAGATAAAGAGTGGGTAATGAAGCCGGTAATGGCCTCAACTACCACAAACACCGAGTTAAGCACAATACCCCATATAAAAGCCGAATTTAAATGATCGAGCTTAGGAGCGTGGTCATGGTGATGGTGCCCATGCCCGTGCCCGTGCGAATGTGAGTGTGAATGATCGTGACCTGCTGACATTCAGCAAAGGTAGGGAAAGATTTTAGATGTGAGGATTTTAGATGTGCAGATTCATGGATTGTTCATTTTCTGAACCTTGATTAACTTGATTTTAGGATTTCATGAATTTGGTTTTGAGGATAAACTATCAGGGCAATCCTAAAATCCTAAAAATCATGGTTCAGATTACTCGTGATGATAAGGTTCCCCCTTCATAATTGTATAGGCCCTGTACAGCTGCTCCACAAAAAACAGGCGTACCATCTGGTGTGAAAATGTCATGCGCGAAAGGGAGATCTTATCGTTAGCCCGCTGGTAAACGGAATTGTCAAAGCCGTAAGGCCCGCCTATGATGAATATCAAATTGGCCGATGTGGTAACTTCCTTTTTATTAATGTAAGCGGCAAACTGGGTTGAAGTAAATTCAGCGCCCTTCTCATCCATCAATATCACAAAATCAAGTGGGGTGATTTTTTTAAGAATGAGTTCGGCTTCTTTGGCTTTTTGCTGCTCGGGACTCAGGGCTTTGGTGTTTTTGAGCTCTGGGATCTCAGCAAGCTCCAGTTTGGTATAGTGTTTTAGCCGTTTTACATATTTATCTATGCCTTCCTTTAGGTAGGCATCCTCAGTTTTTCCAACGGTAAGGAACGTGATTTTCATATCTGAAACAAATAAACGTTTATTTAAAATATATGTGTTTATTTTGGTTGAATTTATCTGCAAATGGAACAAACAATTATAACCGACTATACCCAACGGGCAAACCTCGCCGCTACCGAAGCCACAAAATATAAAAGCCTCGCCAATGCCTATTCGCTGCTCAGGCTTGGCCTTTTCGCGATGGTAGCTGTAACTATAGGCATCGCCATTCATTTCGACAATTTCAGCATCATTGCTATCGCTTTTGTATTGTTGGTTTTTGCCTTTGCCTGGCTGGTATCTCGTCAAAGCGCTTTTGAAAAGCAGAAACAATATTACGACGATCTGCAGCAGGTAAATGAAAACGAAATAGGCAGTATCCAAACGCACAGTAATATCTATAATGATGGCGCACGTTATGGTAACGATAAACATTTTTATACTTCCGACCTGGATATCTACGGTAACGCATCATTATATCAGCTCATCAACCGCACGGCTACCACACCGGGTAATAATAAACTGGCCGGTTGGCTCAATGCACCGGCAGACAAGCAAACCGTATTGCAACGGCAGGAAGCCGTTAAAGAAATCGCCACTAAAAATAGCTGGAAGCTCGACCTGCAAACACGGCTTATTTTTGCTATAAAGCAGGATGTGAACCAGCTTAAAAACCTGTTCAAATATTTGCATATCCCGCTTGATATGCCCGGCGAAAAGTGGCTTGCAGCTTATACCAAAATAGCTCCTTACTTATTCACAGCATTACTGATTGTTGCTTATTTCTATGCCCCGGCCAAATTGGCGGCAATTGTTGTTGGCTTGTTTAATATGGGTGTGGTATTTTCAAAAGCGGCTTATATCCGCAAGGCAGACCTCATTGCCGGTAAAATAGGAGACACATTATCTAACTATGCCGATGTGTTTAAATGCATTGAGGATCAGCAATGGCAGGCTGTTTATTGCAATACATTGGCACAGCAGCTAAAGGCTGATAAAACATCCGCCAAAATAAAAGAGCTGGGTCAACTGATCAACAAGCTTAATTACCACCTTAACTTATTAGTTGGCTTTGTACTCAACCTGTTTTTTTTATGGGATATCCGCCAGATCATCGCCATTGAAAACTGGAAGCGTCAAAACCAGGACAGCCTTGAGGCCGCTTTTGATGTTATTGCCGAATTTGAATCGCTGGCGAGCCTGGCCGGTTTAGCCGTGAACTACCCGGACTGGAGGTTTCCCGTTATTGATGACCAGCCTGGCTACACGCTTGCTGCTAAAGCCATTGCCCACCCGCTTATTGATGCCGCCAAACGCATCGAAAATGATTACGAGCTGGATAATACTTTTAAAGTTGATATCATCACCGGATCCAACATGGCCGGTAAAAGTACCTTTTTGCGTACAGTGGGCATTAATACCGTGTTGGCTTTAAGCGGTGCGCCTGTCTGCGCCAAAAGTATGCAGGTTTCGGTGATCACCATGATCAGTTATATGCGGATCAAAGATTCGCTCAATGAGAGTACTTCAACTTTTAAGGCTGAACTCGACCGCCTGCAAATGTTGTTGGCCGCGGTTGAAAACGAGCCGAAAGTATTTTTTCTGATAGATGAGATGCTGCGTGGTACCAATTCGGTTGACAAATACCTGGGCTCAAAGGCGGTTATAGAACAGCTGATCCGCAAGAACGCAGTAGGCATGGTAGCCACACATGATCTGCAGATTGCCCATCTTGAAACTAAATATCCTGATTACGTACGCAACTTTTATTTCGATATCCAGGTAGTGAACGGCGAAATGCTGTTTGATTACAAGATCAAGCATGGGGAGTGTAAAACCTTTAATGCCTCGTTATTGCTTAAGCAGATAGGGATTGAGGTGGATGCGGAGTAGTCAGAACCGGGATTTGGGGGGATTTACGGGATTATAGGATTTCCTTTTTTCAGTTTAATACAAAATCCGGGAATCAGAAAAATCCACCCAAATCCCGGTTCAGAAAAAGAGCCGGAAGCATCTACGCTTCCGGCTCTTTCTTTTTTTATTTCTTGACTCTAACAGTCTTGACTTCTAAACAAAATTATCTGCCGCCTGGGCCACCTTGACCGCCGGCCTGATCGCCTTGTTTTTGGTCGTCGTTGTTAACGCCTTTTTTCTGCTGGTTAGGGTTGCTGAAGCTTAACTTACCAAAGCTGTAGCTAAACGTGATACCAAACGAACGGAATGGGAACGCTGTTGAACTGGTTTGTGTAAAGCCAGGGCTGTTGATGTTTTGGTCGAAGTGTTTGTCCCTTGCAAATGGCTGTACGGTATTGAAGCCGATAGCCAATTTTTTATCCATAAATTGCTTTTTAACACCAAATGCATAGATGCCGAACGATGGGTTGGTACCCTGGATAGTACGGCGTGATGAATTGGTAAAGCCAAACAACTCGGCAAGGAAGTTATGCGGGAACTGGTACGATGCACTTCCGAAAGCTGAGTACTGAAAATAAGTACCTGTTGCAGATGAGTTTTGCACAAACACCCCCTGCGGGCTTGGACTATAAGTAAAACCGTTAATGCTGGCACGGATAGTCAGCGGCTTAATTGGATTTATTGATCCGAAAAAGCTGGCACCAATAGAGTTATTTACACCAACGTTTGAGTATGTGGTACGGGTAGCTATAACCGGCTTGTTGTTTATCGTATCAACTATCGGAGATGCTATACCTTCAATCAGATCGCTGGTATGTTTGTAATACACAGAGAAGTTAAGCACTGATGATTTGATGAAGGTGTTATAGTTCAACTCAACAGTTTGCGAAATTTCAGGCGATAAGTTAGGGTTACCCACAGTTTGGTTCTGGACGTTAGCGCGGTTAATGAACGGGTTCAAAAACTGAAGGCTCGGGCGTTGGATCCTTTTGCTGTATGATAACTTGATCGTGTTGGCACCAAACTGTTTCTGGACAGTTAAACTTGGTATATAAGTAGTGTAGCTTGACGTAAATGGCTGCAAGGTTTGGAAACCAGAGCTACCTTCTTCCTGGAAAGGGTTTTGAGGGTCGCCTTTTATCCTTGTGTTTTCAACACGGCCACCTACCAATATCGAATAGCTTTTAGGCAGGGTAAACGTTAATACAGTATAGCCTGCGTACACATTCTGATTATAATCATACAGGTTTGAATTTAGCACGTCCCTAACCGGGTTGTTACCTTCTGTATCTGTATTAAATATATCGTAATTACTATTGATGCGACGCTGTATAGTTTTTGCACCTGCTTCAATTTTCAAGAGCTTGTTTACAGGTAATGTATAATCGGCCTGGCCGGTATATTCGTTGTTTTTACCATTGTTATCACCAATCTGGCTTGGGTTAACAGCAGTGAAGATACTTGTATAATCGGTTGTGATATCGCTATGGCTCCACTGACCCGAGATAACCAATTCGTGGCCCTCTTTTTTGAATTTATGAGTGTAGTCAACATTCCAGTCAAAGCCACCAAAATGGTTGTGTGAGGTGGTTCTGCCGGTATAGTCTAACGAGGCGTTGTTCAGTGTGCGGTTGTAATCGCCGCCGCCATTGGTGTTAAAACCACCGTCATTTAACCTGAAGGTACTGTTGATGCTGTTAAAAGCGTTAAACTCATAACCTGCAGTAATCGAACCGATAGCACCGTGCCTTTTAATCCGGCTTGAGGTGTTATTATGGTTATGGAGATTAACAGCTGGAACAGTATCATGTGCAGCAGTGTTGATCACCTGGTCGAAAGTGGTTAAAGAAGTTTGTGGCCAGGTTAAGTTGCCACCTGCATTAATACCCAAACTGAAACGGTTTTTGTTATAGTTGAGGTTAATGTTGCCGTTATTTTGACGGGTACCCACACCTCCGCTCACCGAACCACTAAAGCCCGATACATTTTTTTGCTTGGTGATGATATTGATGATACCACCTGAACCTTCGGCGTCATATTTAGCCGATGGTGAAGTTACAACCTCAATGCTTTTGATCTGATCGGCAGGGATGGTTTTCAATACATCAGATAAACTTGCTGATGTAGCACCTGATGGCTTACCATTGATCAGCACTTTAATGTTTTGATCGCCGCGGATAGATACGTTACCGTTGATATCAACGTTTACCAAAGGTACTTTTTGCAGTACGTCGGTAGCGTTACCGCCTGCTGCTGTAAGATCTTTTTCAGCATTGTAAACTATCTTATCAATTTTGTTTTCGATCAACGCAGCCTGGCCAACTACCGAAACTTCTTTCAGCGCGTGCGAGCTTGGGGCCAGGAGAACCTGACCAAGTTTAGCATCCGGTTTTGAAGGGGTAGTGGTTACCTGGTCGATATATTTGGTTGGGTAACCTATAAAGGAGATAGCCAGCTTATAAACCCCCGGCTTTATATTGTCCAATTTAAAGTTGCCTTTTTCATCGGTTACAACCCCGGTAATCGGCGATTTGCCGCCGCTCCGGTATAAACCAACCGAGGCATAGTCCATTGGCTTTTTTGTAAGCGAATCGATGATAGTGCCTGATATTCTGCCTGTTGTAGTTGGGCCACCCCCGCCCACACCAAACTGGGCATGAGCCGATAACGCGAAGCAGAATAATGCAATAAGTATGTAAAAACGTTTCATTTAGTATTATTTTGGTAATTGGAGGCGAAATTACCTTAAATGTTACACGCTGAATTTTTATTTTCTTACAATTAGTGCATTTGTAATGTATAAGTTACACTATCATGATATAAACCGTGGATTTTACAATAAACGTTTAAACGGGTGTTTACAATGTGGTGACAAAGGGGATAATTAATATATGTCATTGCGAGCGCAGCGTGGCAATCTCGTAGTTATACAGGGTAAATATGCACAGCGGCTGGCATGGCTACCGTCGTCCCTTCTTGGAGACCCCTGCTGTTTACAACGGGATGGTAAAGAGGCAGAATAAGACAAAATCAAAAGCAATTAAAAAAAACGCTTTGGAGGCGACGCCGGCTTTATAACATGCGGTTGCCGCGTCGTCCCATTGCATTATTTCTTTTAGTTTCCCTCAATTTATCTTGTTCGGGAGACTTACAAAGTTTTTAAAACTTCGTAAGTCTTGATTATCAGAGTTACTCAGTCGTTACCCTTAAATTTAGGGTATCAGCCTGCATGGCGGTAAAAATACCCAGGCCGTTAACTATATTGGTTGGGGTATTTACCAGGTTTTGCGAGGTCCCCCGGGTATTACTCGTTAATACATTGATATATTCGTCATTTACCCTCAGTAGTATCACCTTATAAAATCCGTAGTATTTGAACGTGGTTTGCGTTATGCTGTATGTGGAGGCACGCTCGGTATTGATCTCGAAGCTTGCATTTCTGTTGTTCCTCACAGCTATGATCTCAAAGGGGTTACTATCGGTATTTTTGAAAAGCAACATATGTTGTAACGAATCTGGGTTTGTCCAGGTAATTGTTTCAAGCACTTTGTCGTTATATGCCTGGTCTAAAGTATTAGGCTCGTGAAATACACTGTCGGTTAACTTAAAACCCACAGGTTTATCCGGCATTACTGTTGATGCAGTCACACTGGTGTTATTGTAGGTAAATTGCATGGAATAAGTTTTATTGGCGGTAACAAAAGTTGCATCGCTGTAGTTATAAGTACCGTTTGCTCCTTCGGTAAGTTTTACCGTTTGTGTGCCATTGCTTATATTGATACTTAAACCGGTTACGGCTGCTCCATAAGTGGCGGTATCTGTAAGGTCTTTTTGCTGATAAACTTTTACAGACAGCGGCTGACCTGCTACCAGGTAAGCTTCAACAACCGGTTTGTTAACCGCATTGGTATCAGTTGAGTTTTTTTTGCAGGCCGATGCTATCATCAGGGTGCCGGCTATCAATGCGAAGCATATATATCGTAGGTGTGTTTTTATTTCCATCTTAAGCTTAATGTAACGTTAGGGGTAAAGCCGAGGTAGTTAACATCGGTAGTAATAACCTGGTTGTTTTGCATTTGGTATTCGCGGTACCAGATATTGGTATGGTTGTAAACGTTGAACAAGGATAAGCCTATCGAGCCTATTTTATGTCCGTCTATTTTTAGCAGATCGTAGGATACTGACATGTCCAGCCTGTGGTAAGCAGGCAACCGTTCGGCATTTTTATCGCTGATGTTAAGGTAAGTGATACTATTGCCATCAACCGTTTTAATGGTATAGCTGGATAGGGGAGCCGTATACGGGTGCCCGGTGCTGAAAAGGAAGGTAGCAGCGAAATTCCAGCGCTGGTAATGGTACATGTTGATGGATTTAAACTCATGGCGTACATCCTGATCGGCAGCATAATAATCGTTGCCAAAAGCCGAGAACTTGTTTTGGGCCTGGGCGAGGGTATAGCTGATCCAGCCGGTATAACGGCCCATCTTTTTCTGCACCAGGAACTCAACACCTTTGGCACGGCCGGTTCCCTGGTAAAAATCTTCGGTTACGGTTTGTGTTTGGTTTTGATTAGCATCCATTCTGAAACCGCCACCGGCAGGCTGTGTTTGCCTTACGGTGTACTGGGTAAGGCCGCTAAGTGTTTTGTAGTATCCTTCAATGCTGAACAAAAACGCATCGGTTTCATAGCTGGTGCCTAATATAAAATGCCTTGACATACCAACAGGGATATTGCTATTGTTGGATAACACCCAGAAATTTCGGTTCCCGCCCAAAATATCCTCCCGGATCACCTGGTTCTCGAACTGGTAAAACTGCCCGGTTGCACCTTTTATGGTAAACTTATCGGTGAGGCTATAACTTGCTGACAGCCGTGGTTCAAAATACGGTTTGGCTGTAGGTCCAA
>Ga0163162_10003445_pt1 | contig 15107 bp, 15 predicted proteins | sample S55metaG_FD_115310 | JGI IMG/M metagenome (GOLD analysis project Ga0163162, IMG submission 115310) | Switchgrass rhizosphere microbial communities from Kellogg Biological Station, Michigan, USA - S5-5 metaG | ecosystem: Host-associated > Plants > Roots > Rhizosphere > Soil | place: USA...
TTATGCTTTTGACACACCAGAAGAACTGGAGCAAAACCGGCGCGAGATACCTAATTTTCAATATGGGCAGGCTTACCGCGATGGCTTGCGTAACTCATTATCGTTAAAGCAGCAAGAGGTTGATCAGCTGCTGGATGCGCAAACGCCGCACGTTATCCGTATAAAAATGCCGGCAGACGAAAGGGTGACCTTTAACGACATGATACGCGGTCCGGTTAGCTTTGAAACCAACCAGGTTGATGATAAGGTTTTATTGAAAGCCGATGGTATGCCCACTTACCACCTGGCGGTTGTGATTGATGATTACCTGATGAAAATTTCGCACGCTTTCCGCGGAGAAGAATGGCTGCCATCTGCCCCTGTGCATTTATTATTATGGGACTACCTGGGCTGGAAAGCAGATATGCCGCAGTGGGCGCATTTGCCGCTGATATTAAAGCCCGACGGGCATGGTAAATTAAGCAAGCGCGATGGCGCACGCCTGGGTTTCCCGGTATACGCCATGACCTGGCTGGATGCAAAAACAGGCGAGCTTACCCCTGGCTTTCGCGAACTTGGCTTTTTGCCGGAAGCTTTTTTGAACCTGCTGGCTACGCTTGGCTGGAATGATGGCACCGACCAGGAATTGTTTACACTGGAAGAGTTGATTGAAAAATTTTCGCTAGACCGTGTAAGTAAGGCGGGCGCAAAATTTGATTTCGAAAAAGCCAAATGGTTCAATGCCGAATGGATTAAGAAGTCGGAAGCTGGAAGTCTGAAGTCGGAAGTGAGAAAGGTGTTGGAAGATAAGGGAGTTATAGTTGGGGATGACGCGTATTTGTTGAAAGTTATAGAACTGGTAAAGGACCGGTGCGTATTATTGACTGATTTTTACCAGCAGGCCGGTTTCTTTTTCGGGGAACCCGCCGAATATGATATAAATGCCGTGAAACCTAAGTGGACGGATGCTAAAACCGCTTTTTTTAATTCTTTAATCACAAAGCTGGCTTCGGTAGACCTTTGGGAACCTGCTAACCTCGAATCAGCCTTTAAAGCTTTGGCGGAAGAACAGGAAATTAAAGCCGGTGAATTGATGCTGCCTTTCCGCATCATGCTCGTTGGCGGCAAATTTGGCCCGCATGTATTTGATATAGCTCATGTACTTGGAAAAGAGGAAACAGCAAAACGCATTGAAAAGGCACTGATTGCGTTTACCGGATAACGTTTAATTCTATTTGGTTGTTTCCAGCTTCAATGCTTCCCGTATCTTATTCGTGGTAGCTTCCAGTTGCTCGGGGGTGAACTTTAGCTTGGGCCTCGAAAAGTTGATATCGTCCATATCATTCAGGGGGATCAGATGAATATGCGCATGGGGTACCTCAAGCCCGATAACAGCAACACCGATTCTCACACAGGGGATGGCCTTTTTTAAGGCGGTCGCTACGATCTTAGCGAATATCTGTAAACCGGTATAGGTTTCATCATCAAGGTCGAAAAGGTAATCAACTTCCTTCTTGGGGATCACCAGTACATGACCTTCGGCCAGCGGGTTAATATCCAGAAAAGCCAAAAAATCAATGCTTTCGGCCACTTTATAAGCCGGAATTTCGCCCGCTACAATTTTTGAGAAGATCGTCATGGTTGAGTTGATTGGGTGAATGGTTGATTGAGTTGATTAGGTTAGAATAGTTGATTAAGTTATGTCTCGATAACCACTAACTTAATCAACTCAATTAACCACTTAACTAACGGGTAATTTCAAGTATTTCAAATTCCATTTTGCCGGCCGGCACGGTAATTTCCGTTGTTTCACCTACTTTTTTGCCCAGCAACCCTTTTGCAATAGGCGAAGTCACCGATATCTTACCGGCTTTAAGGTCAGCCTCATTTTCTGATACCAGTTGGTAGCTCATCGTAACGCCGTTTTTAACATTCTTTATTTTAACAATGGATAGCGCCAGCACTTTTGAAACATCTAATTTCGATTCATCCAGCAAACGGGCATTGGCAAGCATTTCACCCATTTTGGCTATTTTGGCCTCATGCAAGCCCTGGGCCTCTTTGGCGGCATCGTATTCGGCATTTTCTGAAAGGTCGCCTTTGTCACGCGCTTCGGCAATCGCCTTGCTGATAACAGACCGCCCCGTAGTTTTTAACTGGTGTAATTCTTGTTTTAATTTTTCTAAACCTTCTTTGGTATAATATGCTACCTCTGCCATAACGCACAAATTAATTAATTAACAATTTAAGTTCTATTGGTTGCCAAAAAAAAACCGCCCAACTTTTTAAAGATGGACGCAATGACTTTAAAAGCAAACAAGACTATATGGGCGTCGCCTACATAGTCTTGTTTTGTATAAACGAAGATAAGTTATTTAAGTTTTAATATCCAAATTTTTATTTGGCTCATAGTTGATGGTTCATAGTTCATAGCGCCAAATGGATCATTAACCTTGTTAATTATCGGTTTTATATTAGGATTATTCGCCCATGGTCAAAGTATAGTCATTGAGTGGACATCTTTAAGTCAAAAGAACTTCTATGAACTATGAACCATCAACTATGAACTAAAATAATTTCTACCTTTGCGCCATGATAATTGAGGTATTAAAATCCAAGCTTCATCGCGCTAAAGTAACGCAGGCCGAATTGAATTACGTAGGCAGCATTACCATTGATGAAGATTTAATGGATGCGGCTAATATCATAGCTAACGAAAAAGTACAAATTGTAAATAATAACAACGGTGCCCGTTTTGAAACCTATGTAATAAAGGGCGAACGCGGCACAGGTACTGTTTGTTTAAACGGCGCTACCGCTCGGCTGGCGCAAGTTGGCGATATCATTATTGTAATGTCATTCGCTCACATGGATATGGATGAGGCACGCGCTTATCAGCCGATCCTGATTTTTCCTGATGCAGATAATAAATTAATAAAGTAAATTAGCCAAGGCTATACTTTATTGCATTGATGAAAAAATTACTTTTTCTTCCCGCCATTCTGTGGGCAACCTGCTGTTTTTCACAACGGCAAAATGTTTACTTCTTAAAAAATAACGGCAATTACGTTTCTCAGCGCGACAGTGCGGATTACATACGTATAGTAAATGAGCCTGATTCTGCTTCCTCATTATATAACGTGATGGAGTTTTATTCGAACGGCAAGAGAAAGTTAATCGGGAAGTCGATAACAGCAAATCCACCGTTATATCAAGGGCAATGTCTCGAATACTATGCGAATGGTGCCGCAAAGTCTTTAACAAATTATAAAACAGGCTCAAGGTTCGGGCTTGAATATGATTTCTACGAAAATGGGAAGCCCTATTTAACAGCGGAATATCCCGAGGGCGGCATACGGGATGGCATTTTTACAGATTACCTGATAAAAACCAACTACGATTCATTAGGCTCTGTACAGGTGGAAAATGGAAATGGCTACGCAAAAATTTATGACAGCGACTTTAAATTCATTGTCGAAGAGGGTAGTGTGAAAGACGGGAAAAGGGACGGTACCTGGAAGGGTAGCAATAAAACCCTAACCCTTTCTTTCAAAGAGGATTTTCAGAACGGGCAACTTATTTCGGGCACCGCCATTAGCGCCGATGGTACGATTACTACTTATACCAAGTCAAGGGGATTGCCTCCTATGTTTAAGGGGGGAATTGAGGGTTTTAGCAAGTATCTTAGCGGGAGCATCCACTATCCGAGTTATGAAAGAGAACATAACATCCAGGGACGGGTGATCATATCGTTCGTAGTTGAAAAGGACGGCAAGACAGTGGATGCCAAGGTCGTGAAATCTGTGAGCCTGGGTCTGGACCAGGAAGCAATGAGGGTTATCAACAATTCACCCCGATGGGTCCCGGGAACGATGTTTGGCAAACCGGTACGAATAATGTATTCAGTGCCTATTAGTTTTTCGCTAAACTAATTAGTTGGCTAAGCAGTTATCCCAAACACCATATGCAGCTTGGCATCAGCATCAATATGCTTGCGAAGCTTATAAACGCGCCTTGTCCTAACGTTTGAGGTACGCATACGTTTATCTAAAAAATACGCATTGGCTACATAGGGGTTACGAACCAATTTTGGTTTTTCCGGACGCAGATAATAAATTAATAAAGTAAATTAGCTCCAGCTTTACTTTATTGTTCTCATGAAAAAGATACTTTTTCTTCCCGCCTTTCTGTGGGCTACCTGCTGTTTTTCGCAACGCCAACACGTTTACTTCTTAAAAAATAACGGCAAATATGTACTTCAACGCGATAGCGCCAATTACATACGCATAGTAAATGAGCCTGATTCAGCCTCTGTGCTATACAACGTGACGGAGTTTTATTTGAACGGCAAGAAAAAACTTGTCGGAAAGTCGAAAACTGGTGATCCGCCAAGATATGAAGGACAATGTACCAGGTATTACGCCAATGGGGCACAAGAATCAATAACAAATTATAAAAACAATTCAAAATCGGGCCTCCAATACGATTTTTACCGTAATGGAAAGCCATACCTGGTAACGGAATATATCGACGATGCCGCATCGGGCGGTTATTTTAAAGAATATCAAATTAAGGCCAATTATGATTCACTGGGCACCGTTTTGGTAGAAAATGGAAATGGCTACGCAAAAATCTATGACGCCGACTTTAAGATTGTAGCTGAAGAAGGGAATGTGAAGGAAGGAAAAAGGGAGGGCACATGGAAGGGTAACAACAAAAATCCGGCCTTATCTTTTAGTGAGGACTATCAGAACGGGCAGCTCATTTCGGGCACAGCAACAAGCGTCGACGGGACGATCACCACTTATACAAAGTCGAGGAATACGCTTCCAAAGTTCCCTGGTGGGATTGAAGCGTTTAGCAGGTATCTCAGCAGTAACACAAAGTACCCGCGGACTGCACGGAAATATGGAATCCAGGGTCAAGTAGTGCTATCATTCGTCGTCGAAAAAGATGGTAAAACTACGGACATAACAATAACCAAATCGGTAGATCCTGCAATCGATCAGGAAGCAGTACGTGTTATAAGTGATTCACCATTGTGGATTCCCGGAGTACAGTTTGGCAGACCGGTACGGGTGGTGTATTCAATTCCGATAAACTTTTATTTAAAAGAATGAATTAATTTGCAGGATATGCACTGAGGCCTAAAACCAGGTGCAGGTTTGCATCAACATCAATGTGGTTGCGCAATTGGTAAACCAACCGTATACGTACCTTCGGTTCCCTTACCCGCTCATCCAAAAAGTGTGAATTATCGATATCGAGCACCATCGTATTGCCAACGCCCGGTGTTATATCATTACGTGAAGCCACTAACACTTCATCCTTGCCATCGGCTTTTGACATATAAACCCTTACCAAAACCAGGTTGCCGATATTAAAGTCCGACGGGTCTCTTGATTGCAGTTTGGCCGAGATAATGCGTACCTCGCTTACATTTTCGGCATTATTGCCGCTCTTCGTAAAGTCCTGGTCGAAACTGGTAGCCATTCCTGTTACAGATTGCTCAACCCCAACCGGGGATGACCTTGGTATAACTACAGTGGTGGTATAAGGAAAGGTTGACTTTATAACAGACTGCATCATACCGCAACTGCCAAAGATCAATGCAAATGCAATTAAAAATAGGGGTTTTTTCATCCTGATCTTTTTTAAAGAAAGATAATTGTTGAATATTACAATTGCAAGTTTATTTGGTTTTATAAATGTATTATTATGGCGTAAAAACCATGGAGGCAACTAGCTTATTAACAACGCTTAACAATGTAACGATATTATCCGAAGGCCTACAGGAACGGATAAAAGCACACCTGTTAGAAGAACATTTCCCAAAGAAAAGCATACTGCTAAAGGCGGGCCAGGTGTCTCAGCGGATATATTTTATAAAAGAAGGATTTGTACGGGCATATTATAACAAAGGGGATAGTCAATTCACCAGCTGGTTTATGAATAAGGGTGATATCATCGTATCTGTTTATAGTTTCTTTTCACGAAAGCCTTCATTTGAAAATATTGAGGTATTGGAAGACAGTATATTGCAATCCATCAATTGGGATCAATTACAAAGTATCTACAAAAATTTCCCGGAATTTAACCAAACCGGACGGTTAATTACGGAACAATATTATATCAGGAGCGAAGAAAGAGCAATTGACTTGCAAACCCTTAACGGTAAGCAAAGGTATGAAAAGCTTCTTTCAACTTATCCAGACATATTGCAAAAGGCTTCTTTAGGTCAGATTGCCTCTTTTTTAAGCATCAAGCAGGAAACATTGAGCAGGATAAGGGCCAAACGCTAGTTTTTGACTTAAGTCAAAACTTGTTGCGGGCTTCCCTAACGATATTTGACTAAACCAAAACAACAACTATGTTACCCATCATTTTAATTTGCTTCGTAATCTGTTTTCTGATCGAAAAGGTTGCGCCCGGTTGGAAACTACCCCAGGTGCCTACATGGACCATTCGGGTGCTATCGGTAAATTTTTTGCAATTGTTTATTATCATCGTCGCCGGATATAGCTGGGAAAAATGGCTGTCGGCTTTTTCCCTATTACATTTATCCGCTTATGTTCCAGATTGGCTGGGCGGCATATTGGCTTATTTCATAGCAACGTTTATTTTTTACTGGTGGCACAGGTGGCGGCACGAAAGTGATTTTTTGTGGAGGCATTTTCATCAGATACATCACAGCGCCCAACGCATTGAGGTAATAACCTCATTTTACAAACACCCTATAGAAATGACAGTAAACTCTGTAATTGGCAGTTTGCTTGTTTATGCGTTATTAGGACTAAATCCGGAGGCTGGGGCAATCTATACTTTGTGTACGGCTCTTGGCGAATTTTTTTATCATACCAATATAAAAACTCCAAAATGGATCGGCTATATTTTTCAGAGGCCCGAAATGCATCGCATACACCACGAATACGAAAAACATAAAAGCAATTATGGCGATATTGTTTGGTGGGATATGTTATTTGGTACGTACAGTAATCCAAAGGAATTTACAACATCATGCGGTTTTGATACTGATAAGGAACTGAGACTGCCTGATATGCTAAACTTTAAGGATGTACATAAAGATAATTAAAGTGCCTTGTTAACTCCATTCAACCTAATCAGCTGCTCACTTATTCAACCGAATCAACCACCCCATCACTAATTGAAAAAAATAACGCCAAATGTTCTTACAAAATGTATCTTTGCACCCCGACAAGAAGATACCGAATTGCGGAATGCTCTCCCGATAATCCCGATAGCTATCGGGATCGGGACAATTTCGGAAGTTTTAAGTTGGCATTTCGCATCAGGCAGCTTTCTTGAATTAAAAAAAGCCCATGCCCAAAGATACCTCCATCAAATCCGTATTAATTATTGGTTCAGGCCCTATTATTATAGGCCAGGCCTGTGAATTTGATTACGCCGGCTCACAGGCTGCGCTATCGTTAAAAGACGAAGGCATTTCCGTATCCATCATCAACAGTAACCCGGCTACTATCATGACGGATAAAGTTATTGCCGATCATGTTTACCTGTTGCCTTTGACCAGCGATAGCATTGAAAAGATATTAAAGGAGCAAAAAATTGACGCCGTATTACCTACCATGGGTGGACAGACTGCGCTCAATCTTTGCATCGAGGTTGCCGAACGCGGCATCTGGGAAAAATACGGGGTTAAGATTGTTGGTGTTGATTTAGCGGCCATCGAAAAAACAGAGAATCGCGAGGCATTCCGCCAGCTGATGGTTGATATAGGGGTTGGCGTAGCGACTTCAAAAATAGCCAACTCATTTTTAGAAGGAAAAGAGGCTGCACAGCAGATCGGTTTCCCGCTTGTTATTCGCCCAAGCTATACACTGGGAGGTAAGGGCGCTGGGTTTGTTCATAAAAAGGAAGACTTTGACGCAGCCTTAAGTCGCGGATTACAGGCATCGCCTACGCATGAAGTATTAGTTGAGCAGGCAGTTTTAGGCTGGAAAGAATATGAGCTGGAGCTGCTTCGTGATAATAACGATAACGTGATCATCATTTGCTCCATCGAAAACTTCGACCCTATGGGTATCCATACTGGCGACTCGATAACCGTTGCCCCCGCCATGACGCTGAGTGATCGATGTTACCAGGATATGCGCAACCAGGCTATAAAGATGATGCGCGCGATAGGCAATTTTGCAGGCGGTTGTAATGTGCAGTTTTCGGTAAACCCGGCGGATGAAGCAATCATCGCGATAGAAATTAACCCGCGCGTATCGCGCTCATCGGCATTAGCTTCAAAGGCTACCGGCTATCCAATTGCCAAAATAGCAGCTAAATTGGCTATCGGTTATAACCTCGACGAAATAGAAAATCAGATCACCAAAACAACGTCGGCATATTTCGAGCCAACGCTTGATTACGTAATCGTTAAAATACCACGCTGGAATTTCGACAAATTTAAAGGGGCCAACCGTGAGCTGGGCCTGCAAATGAAATCGGTTGGCGAAGTTATGGGCATAGGCCGAAGCTTTATCGAAGCATTGCAAAAGGCTTGTCAGAGTTTAGAAATTGGCCGTGCAGGTTTGGGTGCCGATGGCAGACAAAGCCGCAACCTGGAAGAAATTATGCACAGCCTGGAGCATCCAAGCTGGGACAGGCTGTTTCATATTTATGACGCACTAAGTTTAGGTGTCCCGATTGAATCAGTACGCAAGGCCACTAAAATAGACCGCTGGTTTTTAAACCAGATAATGGATGTGGTAAACCTGGAAAATGAGCTGCGCCGTTATTCGTTGAATAACATCCCCGAAGATTTCTTCTTCAATTTAAAGCAAAAAGGGTTTTCGGACACACAGATAGCTTATATATTAGGTAATGTAACGGAAGAAGATGTTTACCAGCGAAGAAAGGAACTGGGGATTAAAAGGGTTTATAAGATGGTGGATACCTGCGCTGCCGAATTTGCTGCAAAAACGCCATATTATTACTCCACTTATGAAGGAGAGAACGAATCTATCGTATCCGACAAGAAAAAAATAATTGTATTGGGCTCGGGCCCGAACCGTATAGGGCAGGGTATAGAGTTTGATTACAGTTGTGTGCACGGCCTGCTGGCTGCAAAAGAGTCGGGCTTTGAAGCTATTATGATCAATTGCAATCCCGAAACGGTGTCAACCGATTTCAATATGGCCGATAAGCTATATTTCGAACCGGTTTACTGGGAGCATGTGCGCGAAATTATTGAAATGGAGAAACCATACGGTGTAATTGTACAGCTTGGTGGCCAAACGGCGTTGAAAATGGCTGAGAAAATGCACGAACACGGTATACGTATTATAGGTACTTCGTTCAATGATATGGACATTGCCGAAGACAGGGGCCGTTTTTCGGACCTGTTAAAGGAACTTGACATTCCGTACCCAAAATATGGCGTTGCCGAAAGCGCGGAAGAAGCGCTCGAAGTAGCACACGAAGTAGGTTACCCGGTGCTGGTACGCCCAAGTTACGTTTTAGGCGGACAGGGGATGAGCATCGTAATTAACGATGAGGACCTTGAAAAGGCGGTAGTGAGTTTATTACGCAATTTGCCGGGAAACAGGGTATTGATCGACCACTTCCTCGATCGTGCAGCCGAAGCCGAATCGGATTCGATAAGCGACGGCGACGACGTTCACATCGTGGGAATGATGGAACACATCGAACCGGCCGGTATCCACTCAGGTGATTCATTTGCTGTATTGCCACCTTTTGACTTGTCGGACAGTGCGATAAGCCAAATGGAGGAGTACACCATAAAAATTGCTAAAGCTTTAAATGTAATCGGGCTGCTTAACATACAATTTGCCATAAAAAATGATAAGGTATATGTAATTGAGGCTAACCCTCGTGCTTCGCGTACGGTGCCATTCATTGCAAAAGCCTATGATGTACCTTATATCAATATCGCCGCAAAAGTAATGCTGGGGGTTAATAAACTGAAAGATTTCACGATTGAGCGCAAGCTGTGGGGATATGCCATAAAAGAGCCTATATTTTCGTTCGATAAGTTCCCCGAAGTAAATAAGGAACTCGGACCTGAAATGAAATCAACCGGCGAGGCCATTCGTTTTATTCCAAATCTGCAGGATCCATATTTCAGGCATTTATATAAAGAGAAATCGATGTATCTGAGCAGGTAGGTAGAGGTGAAATATGAAAGTTTAATGGGTTTAAAGCAAACCGCTGATATCCAGAAATACCTTTTGCCTTTCACCTTTCGCCCTTTGCCTTCCTATTCCACCTTTAGGCCAGTTACTTCCAGAATCAGCTTTCGTTTGGGATTTGTATTATCGCTGCGGTCTTTGTCGGCCCCGGCAAAATGCTGGCTATCGTCTGCTTTAAATTGCTTTTCGGCCACTCCTTCAGCAATTATGTTATGGCCCTTCAAAGCTATCGGAATGGTTACGGCATAATTTTTAAAGTGTGCTTCAATAATTTTACCGTTTCCGGCATCAATTTCAAACCATCCACCTTTAGTTTTAGTAACCCTTATAACTTTCCCTTTAATAGTGGTGCTGATTCGTGTTTTTTTACCCATTAATGCTTCCACTTCCGATGCATTTAACACGGCAACGGCCGTCGGCTTTGTTCCGAAAACGGCACCGTGTGATACTGGCGGTTGTTTTTGAATAAGTGCATAAAATCCGCTTAATAGCAAGGTGAATAACAAGAGTGGTGTTTTCATAATAATCGTACAACAATCAAAGCGATTGTTGGTTTTGCAAATTATGTGGCTCACCTTATAACCCTGGTGTTAATATTTGTTAAAATACTTTAATTCAACGGCTATTAAGGCTATAATTGTGCTGTAACTCTTTAATCCGGCAATTGCCTGTATGAAATAAAACATTTACCCCTTAATTCTTATTTGCATGAAAACCCCTCAAGTGCATCACTCCTTCTCTTTATTTGCCCTCTTTTTATTGGTTATAGTTTTAGGCTCAAGCTGCAAAAAAACCACAACACCTACAGCTACCAGCGTAACTATACCTGTGGTTACCACGGCAGATGTAATTATTAATGTTACTTCAACAACTGCCCAAAGTGGCGGCGTGGTTACTTCGTCAGGTGATGATGTTATAGCTGCAAATGGCGTTTGCTATAGCACAACCAATAAAACGCCGACCGTTGCCGACAGCAAAACATCCGATATTGTAAACACCAGTATCGCGAATTTCAACTTTATAAGTAATCTAACCGGTTTAACGGCAAATACCACGTACTATGTGCGGGCCTATGCAACTAATAGCGCAGGTACCGGGTATGGCAGCGTTATTCAATTTACCACAGGCACAAGCTCGTCGCCGTTGGTGGCCACGGTAAGTACGTTCGCGGGTAGCGGAACCGCCGGGTATTTAGATGCTACAGGGTTAAACGCTAAATTTAACAATCCTGAAGGGCTGACTGCCGATGCTAATGGTAATATTTTTGTATCCGACTCTTACAATAGTTATATCCGCCAAATCTCACTCGGCGGTAGCGTAACAACTGTAGCGGGTAACGGAACAATAGGCTATATGGATGCTACAACAGCTTCGCTTGCAGAATTTTATTCGCCCCAGGGATTAGCCTTCGATAGTAAAGGCAATTTATATATTGCAGATTATGGCAATAATGTAATACGCAAAATAACAACTGTTGGCGTTGTAAGTACCTTTGCAGGAAACGGCGTACAAGGTTATGTAGATGCATCAAACGCTGCCAATGCGGAGTTTAACGGGCCGGGCGGCATTGCCTTTGACGCCCAGGACAATATGTATGTGGCCGACCGGGGCAACAACCTGATTCGTAAAATTACGTCAGCAGGCGTTGTGAGCACTTTCGCTGGTAAAACTACCGCTCCTACAGCGGGTTATGCAAATGCAACTGGTACCTCCGCGGCTTTTAATGCACCAAACGGTGTGGCGGTTGATAAAAACGGCAATATTTATGTTGCGGACGAGGGGAATTCAGCGATCAGAAAAATTACATCCGCAGGAGTGGTGACAACAATTGCCGGCGGTCCTTCCCTGCCCGATCTGCTTAACTACCCTGCCGCCATAGCTGTTGATAAACAGGGGAATTTCTTTATTTTGGACGAAGGCGGAAGGGTTTTGGAATATACCACTGCAAATGTATTGTATACACTTGCAGGGAGCTTAAATTCGCCGGGTCTCGTAAACGGGCCGGGATCAGCCGCGAAATTCAATAACCCACAGGGGATAGCAGTTGACGCAAACGGCAATATCTTTGTAGCCGACAAAAACAATAATTGTATCCGGGAAATTACCGTTACCGCAGGGCCGTGATAAAGGACATGAAATAGACCGAGAGAAAGTTAAAAGACCAAAGCGAAAGCCCTTCTGATTTTTGCTTTCCGCTTTAAGCTATCTCTCCTAATTTCATTAATGCATAAAATATACAGGTACAGTGCAGCGCCTGTGCAATTTTGTTGTCGGCGAGCAGTTGTTTTATTTCGGGGATGGTGTATGTTTCAACGATGATCTCTTCCTGTTCGTCCAATGCTTGTTCCTGCACTTTTTTGCCGCCTTTAGCAAGATAGCAATAAGTATGGTTGTTTGCGGTAGATGGATTGGCATAAACGGTGCATAATAATTCGAAGTCGTCAAATTGATAACCGGTTTCCTCCAATAACTCGCGGCGCAGGCCTTGCTCAGGCGATTCACCGGCATCAATCACTCCGCCCGGAATCTCGAGCGAAACAATTCCAGCGGCATGGCGGTACTGATTTACCATTAAAATTTTATTGTCTTGGGTAACGGCAACGGCGTTTACCCAGTTGGGATACTCCAAAACATAATAATCTTCAACGATATGCCCGCCAGGCATTTCGCACCTGTCTGACCGGAGCGTTGCCCATGGGCCTTTATGTATATAAGTTGATGAAAGTAGTTTCCAGGTAAGATTCTTATAGCTCATAGTTATTCTTCAAAAATTGATAAATATGATTTCTCTTATTTATGTTTTCAAATGACTGCCAGTGATGCCTTTGTTCAAGCAGATCAAAAATGAACAATGTTTTTTGTAATGACAGCCGCGTTTCAACTGAAGTGGTGAAAGGCTCGCTGTTAAGATACAACAATTTTGCTAAGGCATCAAGCTTGTCAGCACTGTAGTTTTCCTTACATAACCATGCTTCAAATTCTTTTAATGAGAGATCCAGCAATCCAGGTAATGAAATACCATACTCTTTAAGCATGGTATTTTCAGCAAGTTGGGTAAATTCGTTGGCTTTACCCGCCTTTTTGAAGCCCATAAGCTTTGCTAGGATAAGCGCAAGCTTTTCAATTCCATCAACTAAAATATCTCTGTTATGCATTGATTTGGTCAGTTGATGAATAGAAATATAGCATCATTTGGGATTTAAAACACGGGAATGTACGATTGTTACCAGCTACCGCTTGAGCCACCGCCGCCGAAATCGCCACCGCCAAACCCGCCGAAGCCTCCGCTATCACCACCGCCGCCAGAGCCTCCTCCATCACCACCGGAGAAACCTCCCCAGCCGCCGCTTCCGCGACCAAGCATGGCGCCACCCAGAAACCACCAAAACGGGCTCGCGCCACCACGACCGCCAATGATTTGGCCACCACCGCCGCCCCTGCCGCGAAAGATGATTACGAGTATTATGATAACAATAAAGAAGAGAATACCAATGCCACCGCCGCCACCGCGCCCATTGTGGGCCCTTTTGGGGGCTTTATATTCCCCCTTCATGTATTTCATCAAATCGTTGGTAGCGGCGTTTAAACCGCCGAAGTAATCACCCTGTTTAAAGCGCGGGGTAATATCGTTCTGGATAATTTCGTGGGTAATAACATCAGGCACCGCGCCTTCCGCGCCATACCCGGTTTGGATGGTTACTTTGCGGTCGCCAAGCGCAACCAAAACCAATATGCCGTTATTTTTGCCTTTTGAGCCAATGCCCCACGTGCGGCCGAGTTTCTGAGCATATTCGCCGATATCATATTCGCCCACTGATTTTATAATTACAACGGCTATTTGCGTTGAGGTAGAATCGTCAAATGCAACCAGTTTGCTTTCTAACTGCTGCCTGTCGCCCTCGGAAAGCGTATTGGTAAAATCGGTTACCAACGTACCCGATTTTGGCGGCAGTTGCTGCGAAAAAGCTATAAAGCTAACCAACAGCAAAGCAACGAATATTGTAAGTTTTTTAAACATGAGCTTGTTTTTATTCGCCATCCATAAAGGCTATATCATCGGGAAGTTCATTCTGGTCGTCCGTTTTGTGAGGAAAGTATTTTTGTAAATGATCGCCGGCTATTTTAAGGCCCGTAACAATTCCTTCCACCAGGTTTCCATACTTAAAATGCTCCAGCATATCTTCTTTAGTATCATCCCAAAAATTTTCCGGAACCACTTTATTGATACCCCTATCGCCTATAATAGCAAACTTACGGTCGACGGTAGCCACATAAATTAACACGCCATTACGCAGCCGCGTTTTGTGCATGTCCAGTTGATGGAAATATTTTGCAGCGCGATCAAGTACGTTTTCCGGACAGGTTTTTTCGATACAAATGCGTATCTGTCCTGAAGTGTGCTTCTCCGCATCCTCAATCGCGACACGAATTCGCTGCTGTTCCTCGTCGTTAAATACGGCCATCTGATGAGTGGTTAATGGTTAGTAGTGAGTAGTTAGTAGTGAATAGTGAGCAGATAGGTCCCCTCAGTACTCACCATTAACTACTCACTAAATTAAAATGACACTTTAGGTGCTTTATCTGCTCCGGCTTCTGCCGCGAAGGTTCCCTTTTCGTTAAAGCCAAATATTTTGGCGGTTATATTAGCAGGAAAGGAGCGTATAGTAGTATTGTATTGCTGTACGGCTTCGTTGAAATCCAGGCGCGCTACATTGATACGGTTTTCTGTGCCTTCCAACTGAGCCTGCAACGCAGTAAAGTTATCGTTAGCTTTTAACTGCGGATAGTTTTCTGATGCCACCAATAAGCGGCCCAGCGCAGTGCTTAATTGCCCTTGTGCGGCCTGGTATTTTTGTATAGTTTCCGGAGTGAGCTTGGTAGGGTCAACCTGGATAGAGGTAGCCCTGGCGCGAGCGTTGGTAACATCAACCAAAGTGCTTTTTTCAA
>Ga0163162_10003447_pt1 | contig 15104 bp, 9 predicted proteins | sample S55metaG_FD_115310 | JGI IMG/M metagenome (GOLD analysis project Ga0163162, IMG submission 115310) | Switchgrass rhizosphere microbial communities from Kellogg Biological Station, Michigan, USA - S5-5 metaG | ecosystem: Host-associated > Plants > Roots > Rhizosphere > Soil | place: USA: Michigan...
ATATGGTCATAAAACCAGGTGAAAAAGCTGTTTCGGACTCCAGTCAGAATTCTTTGGTGATTAAAAATGCAAACCTGACGACAGAACTCGCCTGGATAAACGGGATGATTCAATTCCAGGACGCCCCGCTTCCGGAGATCATGCGCCAGGTGTCCAGATGGTATAATATAAAAATCCGGTATGTAGGGACGCCATCGAAAGATGTATTTACAGGCGGCTTTTCGCGGGATGGAAACCTCGCAAGTTTATTGGATATATTAAAAAGCAATGGAATTCCTTACCAGATGAAGCAAAACGGCGACGATAAAATATTGGAAATAGGCAAATTATAATGTTAAATAAAACTTGTCAAAAAGAAAGGAGATCGTTCATGATGTAATGAATACAAATCATGACATGATACATTAAGAAACCGGAGAATGTGATTCAGACATTCCCCGGAAAGTAAGGATGTAGCATGAAAACCTAAGAAGTTAATTAAGCTATTTACCCTAACGCTAACAAAACTATGATTTTTTTAGAACTGCTCTGCTTTAATTTAAAAAAAGGCAGCGGCAACTATTTGGCCCCTATTCGTGGCAACGGTCACCTTAAACGTATAATCATGAGAACCAATTTGATAATACTTGTGATTTTTGCTGCCTGTATGCAGGTTTCAGCCTCCAGTTATGCACAATATTCTATCAAAGCTGTTAACAAACCTTTAACTGCGGTATTGCAAGACATCGAACATAAAACAGGGATGGTATTCATGTATAATACTGCATTACTCGCCAACTCCAAGCCCATAACAGCAGAAATAAAAAATGCCCCTTTAAACGATCTGCTTACAAAAATCTTAGAAAATGAGCCGTTAAATTTTAAAATCATTGATAAGACCATTGTGCTCAGTGCAAAGCCTGTCATCCCCCCAGTAAAGCAGGCAGCAATCGAAATAAGCGGAAATGTTTATGATGAAACGGGCAAACCGATGCCGGGGGTGACCATACGCGTTGTAGGAACAGCGTTCAATAGCATATCGGACAACCTTGGTCACTTCGTTTTACATGACGTTGACGAAAATGCGACCCTCGAATTTACCTTTATAGGCTATGCTCCGCTACAACTAAAAGTGAAGGGGCACACTTCCTTTAATGTAACGTTAAGCCCGACTCAAAGAGCCCTAAGTGAAGTTGTATTGGTTGGTTACGGTACAACTAAACGTAAAGACCTGACGGGCGCCGTTTCTTCTGTAAACGTTCCCTCCATAAATAATACCCCGTTGGTAACTATTGACCAGGCCCTTGCCGGTAAAGCGGCCGGGGTTCAGGTTACTACAGCGGATGGTTCTCCGGGAGGTGTTGCGCGAATAAGGGTTAGAGGAGGTACTTCCTTGTTGGGGGGAAACGACCCTTTATATATAATCGACGGTGTACAAATGACCGTTTCTGACCCTTATGTAACTGCCGCAGCGGATGTGGCTAGTCCGACAGAATTTCAAGGTGGGGGAGACCGATCAACTTATGGCTTAAATACCGTTGCATCCACTTACAGCCGTGGTCTGAATACCTTAGCAGGCCTTAATATCAATGATATCGAATCTATTGACATATTGAAAGATGCTTCGGCAACAGCCATATATGGCTCCAAGGCGGCGAATGGTGTGGTGATCATCACAACGAAGAAAGGGAAAAAGAATCAAAAACCAACTTTGGAAGCTGGCTATTACACCGGCTTCAGTAACGCGATAACTGAAAAGTTATTGAATGCAGCACAATACAAGCAGGTATATCTCGAAGGAGCAGCCAACACGAAAGATTTTCTTCAACAGGCGGGTTTACCGGCTAATGCTGCGGCAACTGCAATTCTTGCAGACCCTACCTTATTGGGTACGGCTAATACAGATTGGCTAAAACTCATTACCCGTGTAGGCCGCACACAGAATGCTGACGTGAATATCAGGGGCGGTGGCGCTTCGTCTGCTTTCTACACTTCGTTAGCATATACCCAACAAACCGGTACATTATTAGGCACCGATTTTCAGCGGATCAGCGGAAAAGTAAATCTGAATAATGAAATAACCAGCAAACTGAAGCTTAACACCAACATCGGTTACAGCTTTACCAAAAATAATATTACCAATGGTATTTATTCTTCAGCGCTGTATATGCCACCTACAATTGCTCCATATACGAATGGAAAACCTACCGTTGTGCCGCCAATATCGTTTGGCAATACCTTTACCCTTCCAGGCGGTGTGCAGAACCCGCTGGCGCTGTTGCAGGGACAGAATAAGGCTAACACGGCTGCTTTGCTTGGCTCGCTGAATCTGGAATATGATATTTTTAAAGATCTGACTTTTAGAAGTATAGCTTCGGTTAATTATTCTAATTATCATCAGCTGAATTATACCCCTTCCACCGTCCAGGCTTATTATAATTCATCGCTTGGTACCACAGGTGGGGTAGGTTCGCAGGGCCAGACGGAACAAACAGATGCTTTTATTGAAAACACCCTTACCTACGACAAAAAGTTTGATACGAATAATCACCTGACTTTTTTGGTAGGCACATCGTGGGGAGAATCAAATTATAAGTCATTTTCCGCATCAGGCGAAGGTTACCCGGATGATTATTTTTTAACCGGACTTTCTTCTGCTGCTACTTATTTAAAACCAACATCAAGCCGATATAAAAGCGGCCTGCTCAGCTTTTACCTTCGTGCAAATTATACGTTCAAGGATAAGTATTTGCTGACAATAACAGGGCGTTCTGACAAATCTTCTAAATTTCCAATAGCGAATAGGACCGGCTATTTCCCTTCGTTCGGCGTCGGCTGGAAACTTAATGAGGAATCATTTTTGAAGAATGTAAGCTGGATCGACGAACTAAAAATACGTGCCAGCGCAGGCTATACCGGTACGCAGAATATTGGGAACAATTTGTTTTACACCTTATACACCCCGTCTTCCTATGCTGCTACCAATGCGCTGATCCCATCACAGCTCGGAAATGACCGGCTTAAATGGGAGTCGACATTACAAAAAGACCTGGGGATTGATTTTTCCTTCTTCAACTCGCGCCTTAATGGTTCAATCGGCTATTACAGCAAGCAAACATCAGGAATTTTGCTGACCGCACCTCAGCCAACGAGTACAGGCTTTTCAGCTGCTTTAAAAAATGTGGCAGACATTAGCAACAAAGGGCTGGAAATAGCAATCGGCGGCGATATCATCCGGAAACAACAATTTTCATGGAATATCAATCTGAATATATCGGGTAATCGTTCTAAGGTGAGCCGGATTGAAGGTACATTTCAGGATCCTTCCAGCGTCGCCAACACCGATCCTGACCTGCAGTCACTCATCGTTGGGAATACCGTGCTTCAGCCCGGTAAACCGGTGGGTGAAATATATGGCTACATTTATAAAGGGGTAATTAAAACCCAGGCGCAGTTAGATCAATATAAAAGCCAAAGTTTCTACGCTCAATTAGGTTTTTTACCTGATCTCGGTATCGGATCTCCTATGTATGAGACTTTTAAGTCCGGCAATTTTCAAGGTTTCTTCAAACGTGATGTGATCGGCAACGCCCAGCCCAAGTTCTACGGTGGTTTAACAAATACATTCAATTATAAACAATTTAGCCTGACTGCATTATTTACTTATTCATATGGCGGACAATTGCTTTACCTGCCATCGGTCAATTCATTTGGGTTAGGGTCATTAGGTAACAAGAATACCCAGATATTACTTCCTTCTTACAGCGCTTCAAACCCCAATGCTGACAGGCCCAAGCTTTATTTGGACGCAACCAATGTTGACGGTGCTTACGGTGCAACAAGCGCCAACGTATACAGTGCCTCCTATATCAAACTCAAATCGCTATCCATGAGCTATAAGTTGCCTGACTATTTATTAAAAAAATTAGGCGTAAAAACAGCGATGATCTATGTTTCAGGAAGCAATTTGTTTGCGATAACCAAATACCCGGGGCCTGATCCGGAAGTAAGCAGTGATCCCTATAGTTTAATTAACGGCTACACCGACAATGCGACCTATCCTACCATGCGTCAGTATACGCTTGGTGCCAGGTTTAGTTTTTAATCAATAAATTTTAAAAAGATGGCTAAGAAAAAATTATATCTATTGCTTCTGTCCGTTGTCAGTGTATCAATCCTGTCTTCGTGCAATAAACAATTAAATGAACCGCCCGCTGATGCGTCAACGAATCTTACTGCGGTTAGCGATGAGCGATCAGCGCAAATAGTCCTGAATGGGGTTTACTACAGATTTGCAAACGTAAATTCAAATAACGTGACCGATTGGACCTATCATGAACTGTCCGGCGGTATGTTAACGGGTATGCTGGGATATGGGGCAGGGGCCGCGGTTGATGAGGACAATAATAATGTCGGCAGCAGTTATGTACCACCCCTATGGACGGATGCCTATCAAATGATTAATGCGGCGAATGGCTTGATCAGCGGCGTAAATAAACTTCCGGCCACGGCATTCACCGGTAGCCGTAAAAATCAAATGTTAGCTGAAGCGCAGTTTTTACGTGCTTACGCCGATTTTAAAATTTTAATGTTCTTTTCTGAATGGAATGACTTAAACAGTAAGAACGGGGTTGTGCTGAGAACGCAGCTGGCTACTATTGATAACGGGCAGCAGGCGCGTAGTACCGTAGCCGAATCATACAATGCTATATTGAGTGACCTTGATTTTGCTATTAAAAACGGACCCACTACCAACCCAAACTATTACATGAACAGGTGGGCGGCAATGGTTTTGAAAATGCGGGTGTTGATGTGCCGGGCACAAACAGGTGATTACGCGCAGGTGAGGAGTTTAGCAGATTCTGTGATGCAAAACAGCCCATATACACTTGAACCAAATTTAAAGGATATCTTCTATACCAAAGGTTTATCCAGCAACGAGGTAATCTTAGGGACAAAGCCGCAAGCCGGCCAGGAAAATTCTTATTACATTTTAAGCAGGGCCTACTATCCCGGTGCATCGGCTATCTTTTGCTGTAAGCAAGCTTTTAAAGATTTGCTGGCAAACGATCCGCGTCGTTCATGGATGGTGGGGGATACGCTTCAGTTTAACCCCACCCCAAACACCAATTATTTTACCAAATTTATACCGAACGGCACTTCTCCAACGCAAGTATCAGAAACCTGTTACGCCATGAGGCTGACAGAGGTTTATTTGTTAAAAGCGGAAGCCATACTACGTTCAGGAGGAAATATCGCAGATGCGAAGACGCTAATTAAAACGGTAATGTCGAAAGCAGGTGTTACAGATTTCAGCGCAGTAAATAATGCAAATGACACAAATAGCCTTTTATTGCAGAATTACTACGAGGTATTACGCAACCTGACGGGCGAAGACGGACTTGAATGGATGACGTTGATGCGATTCCCTTTGTCTACCATAAGGCAGCTTAGGTCAACCATAACCAGTAAAGTGCAATTGTATTTTCCTGTGCCGCTTTCAGAACTGAATTATAATAAATTGTTCGGATCTCAGAATACAGGCTACTCATTATAATTATCATTAATCCAATTATTACAACACAAGATCATGCAACACAAGACTAAATATTTTAATAAACTTATCCTGTTAAGTTTTCTACTTGCCTGTTTTTTCAGGAATGTGAATGCCCAAGACAGTACAACTGTCCACCTTGGCGATCCGGCTCCCCCATTAAAATATTCCAAATGGATCCAGGGAACTCCGATAACATCCTTAGAAAAGGACAAAATGTATGTGATTGAATTTTGGGCCACCTGGTGCGGGCCCTGTATTCAGGCCATGCCGCATTTATCCGAACTTTCAAAGAAATATACCGGTAAAGTAAAATTTATCGGATGCAACGTTTGGGAAGGTTCACATGATAAAACACAAACTAACTATGATAAATATCTGCCGAAAGTCATCCGTTTTGTAAAGGAACAAAAAAAGATGGGCAGATTAACCTACAATGTCATAGCCGATGATAATGCGCAGCACATGGGCAATGGCTGGTTGAAAGCGGCAGGAATTGACGGTATACCATCATCATTTATTATACAAAAAGGCAAGATTGCCTGGATTGGTCACCCGATGGAACTGGATTCAATTCTTACAGCTATACAGGTCGGTACCTATGATATTGACGCGGTGATCAAGCAAAAGAAAGAACAAGAGGCCAAAGACGCTCAGGTAATGGGGCAAATGAATGGGTTCAAAAAAGCTTATGCTGATGCTGAAAGCGCCAAGGATTATAGTAAAGCTATCAAAATCATAGATTCAGCAGTCGAAGCTATGCCTCCTTTCAAATTCGTTTTTATGACCGATAAGTTCAGGATTTTACTAGATCAATTTGGGGAAGATCAGGCTATAGCCTATGGGCGGGAGGTCGAAAAGGGCATAGTCGGTGTACAATCCATCGCCGCTTATTTGTACGAACGGAAAGACTTGTCACAAAAGATGAAAGAATTCAATTCGGAAATTGCCGATCATTTAAAGCCTGATTACGCCATGGTATTGAACATTCAGGCTGAATTACAGGCACGCGCAGGTTATTGGGCAAAAGCCGTTGAAACGCAGAAAAAGGCCATTGATCTGGCTAATACGCAAAAATCTGATCCCAACCTGGCCGGCTATCTTACCGAATCGGTAATAGCAGGCTATAAAGCAAAACTCACGGAATATCAAAAGAAAGCCACGGAAAACAAGTAAATGTTAAAATCCCTATCGGCACGGAATTTTTACTCCGGCCGATGGGTTTTAACTAAGGCATTCGACTAATTGAAGTAAGAAAATTTGCAAAATTTTCTGCTACCGGGGCATGCATGCCTTTTAAAAGCTCAAATCGCCAAATACACAAGCAGTTTCTTATAAATATGATATGAAAAGAACATTTATTACAGCCTTATTGTCCATCGCTGTCGCAGTTTCCCAGGCACAGGCTCCCAAATTGATTGAAGAAGTCAAAAAGAATGGAAATGAACTGGTTATCCCCTATCAAAAATACGTATTATCAAATGGCCTGACCGTTATTTTGACCGAGGATCACTCCGATCCGATCGTCCATGTGGATGTTACTTACCACGTTGGATCGGCACGCGAAGAGATCCGAAAATCAGGCTTTGCCCACTTTTTTGAACATATGATGTTCGAAGGGTCTGAACATGTAAAAAGTGGTGATCATTTTAAGATCGTTAGCGCAAGCGGCGGCGATTTAAATGGGACTACGAACCAGGACCGTACCAATTACTATGAAACGGTCCCGAATAATCAGCTTCAAAAAATGCTCCGGCTTGAAGCGGACAGAATGGGTTTTTTGTTACCGGCCGTAACACAGCAGAAATTTGAGATTCAGCGCTCCACGGTGAAGAACGAACGCGGTCAAAACTATGACAATGTGCCTTATGGACTGGCCGGCGAAACCGTTTCAAAAGTATTGTTTCCGTATGGACACCCTTATTCCTGGTTAACGATAGGCTATATTGAAGATCTGAATAAAGTAGATGTTAATGATTTAAAACGGTTTTTCCTGCGCTGGTATGGTCCTAACAATGCTACACTCACTATCGGGGGGGATATCGACATTAATCAAACACTGGCCTGGATTGAAAAATATTTCGGTTCAATCCCGCGCGGCCCGGAAGTTACGCCGACAATCTTGCCTCCCGTTGTTGTGCCCGCCGACCGGTATATATCATATGTTGATAATTATGCCAATCTGCCGTTGTTGTACATCTCCTACCCGGGCGTAAAAATGTACGACGCGGATCAGCCGGCATTAGATGCCCTGACCATGATCATCGGCCAGGGACCAAATTCAATTTTCTATCAAAACTTTATCAAATCCCGTAAGGCCACTTATGCCGGAATGGCATCCAGAAATTCCGAATTAGCAGGACAAATAGATCTACAGGTAGTTCCTTTTCCGGGACAGACCATGAGTGAAATGCAAAAGATGGTAAACGAAAGCTTTGCCGAATTTGAAAAAAAAGGCGTATCTGATGATGATCTGGAACGATTTAAAGGAAGTTCGGAATCGAAATTTGTTAAATCAATAGCCAGTGTGGCAGGAAAAGTAAGCGAGTTAGCATCCGCACAAACTTTTACGGGTAACCCTAACCAGATAGGGACTGAGCTTGCAGCCATCGGAAAAGTGACCAAGGCTGATGTCATGCGTGTTTACCAAAAATATATAAAAGGAAAAGGAGCGGTAATTTTAAGTGTGCTTCCTAAAAATGATAAATCAGGACCTGCGGCAAAAAATAATTTTACGGCAGATACATCCGGTTATCGCGCACCAAACTATGGCTATGAAGGACTTACGTATCATCAGCCTAAAGATAATTTTGATCGTAACCTGGAGCCTGAAAAAGGCCCTAACCCTGTTATTAAAGTACCTCCGATCTGGACGGCAAAATTTGCCAATGGAATTAAAATGCAAGGTACGTTCAATGACGAAATACCGGCCGTATCTGTTAATATATCAATTAAAGGCGGCGGTCTTTTAGCGGCTAAAAATCCTAAAAAAGCTGGTTTGCCTTACATCGTATCGCAAATGCTTGATGACGATACCAAAAGCATGACCAATGAGGAGTTCAATGCTAAGCTGGAAGCATTGGGCAGTACAATTACGGTAAATGCCGATGATGAAGAAATTATCTACTCGATGTCTTCGCTTACTAAAAACATCGATCCAACAGTAGCCTTATTGAAGGAGCGTTTATTTCATCCTAAGTTTACCCAGTCAGCCCTGGACCGGATCAAAAAGCAGGCAATCCTGGACTTAGAGGAAAACCGTACCCAACCGGCAAATGTGGCTACCGACGTTTTTAACAAAATCCTTTACGGCGCGGAAAATATCCGGACTTTTGGACTTGTTGGAACAGAAAAAACCTTAACCGGTATAACCTTGGCTGATGTTCAGTCTTTTTATGATAAGTACTTTAGCCCTAATATTACCAAGGTGGTTGTAGTCGGCGATGTGCAGAAGGTCGCAATCCAGGCTAAACTGTCCTTTCTGAAAACATGGAAGGCAAAGCAAGTGATCATTCCGGATGCGCCAAATCCTACAGCTAAACCTTTGTTAAAAACCATCTATGTTGTTGATGTGCCTAACTCGGCCCAGTCAGAGATCAGGGTTGGTTACTATACGGGTGTTCCTTATGATGCCACCGGACTTTATTATAGGCTTCATCTGACTAACTACTCGCTTGGCGGCGATTTTAATAGTCTTCTAAATACCGATTTGCGGGAGGAAAAGGGTTGGACCTACGGCGCTTATTCACAATTCAATTCAGATAGATCAGGGGGCGTTTTTATCGCGCAGGCAGGGGTTCGCGCATCATCAACTGACAGCGCGGCCACGCAGTTTTACAAAGATATTAAGGATTATGCGCGGCAGGGAATTAGTACGGCTGAGCTTGAGTTTACCAAAAGTTCAATTGGCCAAAGTGACGCCCGCCGGTATGAGACAAATTCGCAAAAAGCCCGATTTCTGCTGCACATGATGAAGTATAACTTAACACCGGATTATGTAAACAAGCAAAGTGTGGTGTTGAAAAATCTGCAAAAGTCCACGGTAGATCAACTTGCTAAAACTTATCTGGATACCGATAAAATGACTATGCTCATCGTGGGCGATAAGGCTGGTTTTGTTCCTGCACTTCAAAAGGCAGGGTTCAAGATCATAGAACTCAATAACGAAGGTCACCTCAAAAAATAACTTTCCTCAAGTCGGGTATTACTCCGGTATCCCCGACTTGAAATTTACACATCGTTTTAGCACTGATATAGCGGTATAAATTGAATAATAACCTGACATATGGTCATTGAAACTAAAGATCTGACGTTCAAATTTGATACAACCACGGTGGTAAATTCACTTTCCCTGCAAGTGCCCGAAGGAAGTATTTACGGCTTCCTTGGTCCAAATGGTGCGGGAAAGACGACGACGATCAAATTGCTGCTTAGTCTGCTCGAAGTGCAACAAGGCAGTATTGAGATATTCGGGTTAAACCTGAAGCAGCATCGTACCACAATATTGTCAAAAATAGGCTCTCTTATTGAACAGCCGGCGATCTACGCCCATTTAACAGGCCGTGAAAATTTAATTAACAGGGCTATACAACTTCGTTTGCCTCAGGCACGGGTTGCCATCATGCTGGATTTGGTTAAGCTAACACCGGCAGCAGATAAAAAAGCAGGAAATTATTCCCTGGGTATGAAACAGCGGCTGGGTATCGCATTAGCCATGATTTCTGATCCTGAATTATTGATCCTGGATGAACCGACGAATGGTTTAGATCCGAATGGTATCATTGAGATGCGGGAGCTCCTGATCAACCTGGTCACCAATCATGGAAAAACTGTTTTTCTGTCCAGTCACTTACTCGCTGAAGTGGAGCGGATGGCAACCCATGTAGGTATTATAAATTATGGTGAACTGCGATTTCAGGGCGAGATTAAAGATTTGAGAGACATTAGCAAGCCCAAAATAATCATTGAAACTGATCATACAGCTGATGCTGCCAATCTGCTAAAAAAGAATGGTCATGAGATCCTGGAGGTGGAGAATGACTATCTGTCTATTAACTATCAAAGTAAAAAAGGCACGGCGCAAGTAAACCTTCTGCTCAATCAGCATGAACATGAGGTTTACAGCATCTATAAAGATCAAAAAGATCTGGAGCAACTATTCCTGGAGATCACTCAAAATCCCCGTAAGCAATGAGAAATTTCATATCATCCCTAACATCAGAATATTACAAAAGCCGGAAAACCTTAAATTTTGGGGCAACTATTTTACTTCCGGTCATTCTTTGCAGCATTGTATGCTTAGGCTTTTTCGCTATGGCAGACAAATTCGAAAAAATGGACGGAAAGGCCATTTGGGGTTTCTTTTCCGGCGCTATATTAGGTGTCCTGGGTAATTTATTGCTGCCTTTACTGGTCATATTTTTAGCCAATTCTGTAAACAGCCTGGAGCATAAAGCTGATACCTGGAAAACATTGTTCAGCTTGCCGATATCTAAATGGACAATTTATGCAGCCAAGTATTTTTATGTTTTAATGCTGCTGTTTATAAGCATGCTGTTATTTGCTTTATTCACCATTGGATACGGGGACTTATTGGGCACCATCAGGCCAAATTTGAAATTTCACGATTACCAGATGACGGGGCTGCTGCTGGCCAGTCATTTTAAGCTTTTCCTATCGTGTTCAGGCATTTTATCCATACAGTTTTTACTCAGTTTAATATGGTCTGATTTCTTAAAACCAATGGGTATTGGTTTTTTACTTTTCATTATTGGTATGGTACTTAATTCGGTCAATTGGCACTACGCGTTCTTAATGCCGTACGCCCAACCTGCAATATCGATCAAAACCATGGTGGCCAACCCCAATGTCAGAAGTGATGTGCCGGTCAACATTTTCACGAGCGAGATCCTGATGAGTATGATCGTATCTACGGTAGTTTTTTTGGCGGGCTACTACGTGGTCAAGAGAACAAGGATCAAATGAGCGTGAATTTAGTCAGTGATTGTAAGTATATAAATCCGATAAATAAAAAGATGAAGAAAATAACAATATACCTTGGTACGGTTTTGCTGATGAGCTTACCGGCCATATTGCATGCACAAAGCGGGGAATTTACAATAAAGGGAAAAGTGGGGCAACTTTCTGCTCCTGCAAAAGCCTATTTAATGTACAGCAACTCGGCTGGCAGGCAAACCGATTCTGCAATTTTGGTTAAAGGGGCGTTTACATTTACCGGTAAAATTGAGCAGCCTGCCAATGCCTATTTGATCGTGAATAAAAAGGGTGCCGGCTTACAATCAATGGATTATATTGATTTGTATGTGGAAAATGGCAGCATTAGCGTGAATAGCCCGGATTCTGTTAAAAACGCAAAAATTACAGGTGGTCCTATCAATACTGACAATGCCAGACTTAAAGTTGCTTTAGCGCCGGTGAATGCCAAAATGGAAGCTTTAAATAAAGATTACCAGGCGGCTACCGATGAGAAAAGAAAATCCAAAGAATATAATGATGAGATGACCAAAAGGAGCGAAGCCTTAGACCGCGAGCAAAAAGTAGTTTATCTGGCTTTTATCAAAGCAAATCCAAATTCACTCCTCAGTATTTTCGCCTTGCAAAACTATGGCGGTTCCATTCCTGAAATTGCTGAAGTAGAGCCTGTTTTTAATTCATTGTCAGCGAATGTCCAATCGAGTAAAATAGGTATCGGGTATGCTGCGGAAATTGCTAAAATGAAGAAAACGGCCATAGGGGCTGTTGCCCCGGATTTTACGATGGCAGACACATTAGGCAAACCGGTATCGCTGCATGATTTTAAGGGGAAATATGTGTTGATTGATTTTTGGGCAAGCTGGTGCGGCCCTTGCCGGGCTGAAAACCCGAATGTAGTTGCGGCCTATGCAACCTATCAAAATAAAGGATTTACTGTGCTTGGCGTTTCGCTTGACCAGCCCGGGGCACAGGCCAAATGGTTGAAAGCTATACATGATGATCATTTAACCTGGACCCAGGTATCTGACTTGAAGTTCTGGAAAAATGAGGCTGCGCAATTGTACTCGGTGCAGGTTATTCCGCAAAATTTCCTGGTTGGCCCAGATGGTAAAATAGTGGGCAAAAACCTGCGCGGGGATGATCTCAATAACAAATTAAAGGAATTATTTGGCAAATAGACTGTAATTATTAAACAAAATTAAACGCTTAAAACATGAAAAAACAAATCATAATTCTGCAGAGGCTCGCTTTGTCATTTGCTTTAGTTTTAATAACCTGTTTCAATTTGATGGCGCAAGGTAAGGATAGTGTGACCTTAGAGGTGGGCGATAAGGCACCAGCATTAAACTACGGTCATTGGTTAAAAGGGACACCGGTTAAAGAATATAAAAAAGACCGTTTATACCTGGTAGAGTTTTGGGCAACCTGGTGCGGACCATGTATACAAATGATGCCGCATCTTTCCAAGATTGCCAGGGAGCAAGCAAATGATGTTACCGTAATTGGCTGCAATATTTGGGAAGGATCACATGATACGACCGGGAAACCTTACGATACTTATTTACCCAGGATCACCAGGTTTGTCAAGGGAATGGGCAAGAACATGGACTATAATGTGATCACAGATAATAACGCGCAGTACATGGGAAATCACTGGATGAAGGCTGCTGGCCAGGATGGTATCCCCTGTACATTTATGATCAAAAACGGTACCATATTATGGATCGGGCATCCGATTGAAATAGACTCTATCATAAATCTGGTGCATAAAGGTAATTATGATGTTGCTGCCGAGAAAAAAAGAAGAGCGGAACAAAGAGTTGCCGAGGCAAACGGTCCCATGAAAAAATTTGGTGAAGATATAACCAATGTTGAAAAGTTGGTTAAGGAAGCACGATATGACAAGGCCTATGCAATAGTTGACTCGGGCGCTACCACTGGCTCAGCTATGGCAGGAGCTTACGGATTTTTTAAATTTCAGTTGTTGCTGGAGCATTTTGCTGAAGACACCGCCATGCGTTTCTGCCGGAAGTGGCAGGCCACTAAACCCGGTTACCGGTTATCTACAGCCGCCGTAATCGGTTCCAAAGATGGTTTATCAAAAGATACCTACCAATACGCGCTGAATATATGGAAACAGGGTGATGGGTATAATGATAAAGATGGGTATTATTCTCCTATGACCTGTGACAATATGGCTAATCTTTATGCGAAAATGGGAGACTACAACCTGGCGGCAGAAAAAGAGCAGTTGGCAATTAATGAGGGCAAACAGGCATTAAAGGAAAATAAGTTCCCCGGCCTCATCATGGAAGCTACCATCAAGGAATATGAAACGAAGCTGGCGAAGTATAAAAACGGAGGAAAATAATTTAATAAGTTACCGGAAGTCTCCATTCAGACTTCCGGTTGCACACGCGCGCAAAGCGATTATGCGGGCTTATTTCATAAAGGATAGGCAGTATCACTTTTTGTTTCTGATAATACAAAAAAACTTTGAACGGTAGTGATGTTGGGCAGCGTAGCTAATTTATTCCTGTAGAACTGGTGATAAGCTTCCATGTCGCTGGTGGCAATGCGAAGGATGAAATCAAAGGTTCCGGTCATCTGGAAACATTCCATGACTTCCGGAAATTTTGCTACCTCTGTTTCAAATTGGCTTAAGGTGTTTGCTGCATGATCGTTCAGCAAAACCTGGCTAAAAGCTATCAGGCTCCTGTTAATCTTTTTCCGGTCTAAAATAGCGACAACTGCTTTGATATAACCTTGTTCTTTTAAGCGCCTTGTTCTTTCATGAATGGTGGCAACAGACTTACGGAGTTTAAAGGAAATCTCCTTATGTGTTAAGGAGGCATCCTTTTGCAAAAGCTTTAAGATTTCTACATCGGTTGGATCTAAATCGCTGTTTGTCATGCTGCTGAAATTTGAAATGGAAAAAATGATGCTTAAATGTCCCTTTGGAAACCTAAAATGAAAATAAGTACATAGTTAGTTAATAAATCCGAATATTTTACGGAAATAATGAAATTGATTGTAACTAATTTTAAATAAGTGGAGATTTATATAAATTAATTGAAGTAAAGTGAATATAATTCATCAATCTGGTTTGGATATAGATCTGGAGAGAAAATTTCAGGATCTGTGGCACCTGGTAGGCAATACGCCTATGATGGAGCTGAAATACACATTTAAGGGAAACGCTGGTAAAATATTTGTCAAATGCGAACACTACAATTTAACCGGAAGTATTAAAGATCGGATGGCCTTATATATATTATACAAGGCCTATCAAAGCAATATGATCCATCCTGATGATACCATTATTGAAGCTACCAGCGGTAATACGGGCATTGCATTTGCAGCTATAGGAAAAGCGCTTGGACATAAGGTTAAGATAATTATGCCCGATTGGCTTTCGAAAGAACGGATAGATATTATCAAAAGCCTCGGCGCTGAAGTGTTATTGATCAGCAAGGCAGAAGGAGGCTTTTTAGGAAGTATCAAATTAAGTGAAGAATTGGCAGCACTTGGGGGCTGTTTTTTACCCAAACAATTTGAAAACAAGTATAATGCTGAA
>Ga0163162_10003450_pt1 | contig 15102 bp, 9 predicted proteins | sample S55metaG_FD_115310 | JGI IMG/M metagenome (GOLD analysis project Ga0163162, IMG submission 115310) | Switchgrass rhizosphere microbial communities from Kellogg Biological Station, Michigan, USA - S5-5 metaG | ecosystem: Host-associated > Plants > Roots > Rhizosphere > Soil | place: USA: Michigan...
AATCCCAACCTGGGCGCGGTGCAGGCAATATTTTTGGGTGTACAGAATGTCAACAATGTCAGTCCAATTTGTACGGAAGTCTGGTTCAATGAGCTGCGGCTTACCGACATCAGCCAGAAGGGAGGATGGGCGGCAGTAGGCAAGGTGGATATAAAACTGGCGGACCTGGGTACAATGAACGTTTCGGGAAGCGTCCGGACGGCAGGATTTGGCACCATCGATCAAAGTACCAATGAACGTTCGCTGGATAACAATTCACAGATCGATGCAGCTGCCAACCTGGAGCTGGGCAAGCTGCTGCCTAAGAAGGCTGCTATGTCCATTCCTTTGTATGCAGGCATTACAAAAGCTACCAGTACGCCTCAGTATGATCCTTTCGATCTGGATATTAAGCTGAAAGATAAGATCAATGGTACGCCAGCCTCGGAAAAGGACTCTGTGAAAGAGCAGGCGGTGGACCAAACCACTGTTACGACGGTGAATTTCACCAATGTCCATAAGAACAACACATCCGGCAAGCCGCAGAAGCTCTGGAGTGTGGAGAACTTCAACGTCAGCTATTCCTACAACCGGAGCGAACATCATAGCCCGCTGGCCGTGGAAGACGAGCTGATCACGAATAAAGCTTCGCTTGCGTACAACTATACGCATACTGCCAAATACTGGGAGCCGTTTAAGAAGATCAAAGCGCGGACGCGGTGGCTGGCCCTGATCCGTGATTTCAACCTGAACCCGGTGCCTTCGGTCATCGGTTTCCAGGCCAATGTTGTCCGGCAGTTCGGCGCTTATCGCAGCCGGAACATCGGGGGACCGAAGAATATTCTGCCGGAGACCTACAACAAATTCTTCACCTTTGACAGACTTTATACATTGCGGTGGGACCTGACGCGATCGCTGTCTGTGGATTTCACAGCTACCAACAGAGCATGGGTAGATGAGGACAGCGGCCGATTGGATAAGGCCGCCCGCAAGCGCATGTGGAGCAATTTCTGGAAGGGCGGCCGGACCATATTATATATGCAGAGCGCCAATGCGACATATACGCTGCCATTGGCCAAGATCCCCGCGCTGGACTGGACGACGGTCCGTGCCGGTTATTCCTCTACTTATACCTGGACGGGCGCATCGCAGCTGGCAACTTACCTGGGGAACAGCATACAGAATACGCAGCAACGAACCTTACTGGCTGACCTGGATTTCACGCGACTGTACAGTAAATGGAAGCTGCTGGGCCGATTGGACCAGGCGGGAGCGGCGCCTGCAAAACCTCCTGCTGCCGGCAACGATACGGCGCGCAACAAACAAGCCTCTTTCCAGCGGCCGGTGCCGGAGCTGAAAGGCGTTGTCAAGGGACTGGCGAAGGTGCTGACCTCTTTAAAGCATCTTACGTTTAATTATTCAGACAATTCTTCTTCCACTATTTATGGCTTCCTGGACAGCACAAAAGTGCTGGGGATGAACCTGCGGGACAATCAACCGGGATGGGGCTATGTGTTCGGAGCGCGGCCGGATACCAATTTCATCAATAAGCTGGGACAAAAGCGGCTGCTGACCCAGGACACTACCTTTAATAATCAGAATATCATCACTTTTTCCCAGAGGATAACGGCAACGGCCACACTGGAGCCGGTGCGCGACCTGCATATTTCCATTACTTTCGACAAGACGTTTGGAAAGAATTATTCGGAGCTTTACAAAGATACGTCGTTCGGGTCCGGCTATGCCAGGTTGAACCCCTATATGGCGGGTACCTTCAGCATCAGCTTTATCTCTTTCAATACATTGTTCGAGAGATACAAGCCGAATGAGCTTTCCACTACTTTCCAGCGTTTTGAGAACTACAGGAGCGTCATTTCCCAGCGGCTGGGGAACATCAATAAATACACCGGCGGTCTTGTTGGTTCCGACGGATATGCGCTGGGTTACGGTAAGTATGCGCAGGATGTGCTGATACCGGCGTTTATTGCGGCTTATACGGGTAAGAGTCCTTCGACCATCGCGCTCCTTAATGAGAGCGGGGGCAGTAGTGTCACCTCCAATCCTTTCTCCGGCTATCTTCCCAAGCCCAACTGGAGCATCAGCTATACTGGCCTGAGCCGGATACCGGGGCTTAATAAAATATTTACCAGCTTTAATATCACCAATACGTACACCAGCACGCTGAGCATGAACAGCTTTAGCTCACAACTGAACTACCAGGACCCCCTGGGTTATGGACAGCCGGGGTTCATCGACTCCATCAGCGGTAATTTCGTGCCGTATTACCAGGTGCCCAATATCACCATCTCCGAGCAATTCGCGCCGCTCCTGGATGTGGATATGCAATTTGTCAACCAGCTGCAGGCAAAAGTTGGTTACAGCAAGTCACGTCAGCTGAGCCTGAGCCTGATAGATTTCCAGCTGAGCGAGACGCACTCTACGGAGATCACTATTGGGGCGGGTATTCGTAAGCGGGGTGTGCCGTTGCCTTTTAAGATAAAGATGCCGGGATCGAAAGCGGCTTCCAATAAACTACAGAATGACCTGACGCTGCGCCTGGATTTCAGCATCCGGGATAATGCGACCTCCAGCAGCTACCTGGATCAGAATGCCGCCTTGCCTACGGGTGGACAACGGGTTGTGACGATATCTCCTTCGATCGATTATGTATTGAATAACAGGATCAATCTGAAGCTGTATTTTGATGAGCGCAGGACGACACCGAAGATCTCGACTACGCCGCCTATTACGACGATCAAGGGGGGATTGCAGCTGCGGATTTCTTTGGCTCCTTAAGGTTTTTTTGGTTTTAGGTTTGATTAGGTGCTGTAGGTTTTCCCCTTTCTTTATTCCCGACAGCTATGCGCCTTCCGTCGCTGTACATTCGGTACCTCTGTGCATTTGTTGGTTGTTGGGCTGATACTCTATTGGGCATTTGTGCCTGAATCTCCTATCCGAATGTAAGATTCTGTGTTAAGCACCAAATGATTTTATTGTTTAATTTTATGCTTTAGGCGGCTTTAAGCCAGCCTGTTTAGAGAGCGGCTTCGGTTGCTCTCTAATTTTTTTAGGGAGTTGCTAGCGGTTGATTGCTAGATAGATAATCTTTGTTGTAGGCTGTATTGTTTTTATAAAGCGTATAGATCATCTCCAGCAGTTTTCGCTGTATAGCAGCCACGGCCTTCATTTTGACGCCTTGCCTGGCTACCAGTCGGATAAAAATAGCCTTAAATCGTTCATCATGCCGGATAGCTGCCAGGGCGGGGAAGTGCATGGCTTTTCGTAAATACTTGTTTCCCTTCTTAGACAGGCTGGGCTTACCTTTTACCGATGTTCCCGAGAGCTTTTCCTTCACATCCAACCCGGCATAGCTGGTCAGCTGCCGTTTGTTGCGGATCAATTCAAACCCATTGGTCTCGGCTAAGACGATAGCAGCTGTCAAAAAACCTACCCCAGGCAGTGAGCAAATAAGCTTGACAGATTGCTTCACCTGCTCGTCCTGCTTGAGCAAGGATCGCATCTCCTCAATGATCTCCCGCTCCTGCTTGTCCAGCAAGGCTATCTGCTTCTTGATCCTGCTTAAGCTGCTTTTGTTGGGATCTGCCCCTGCCTGTTCGGCATGCAGGTGGTTTTTGATCGTAGTCCTGGTTTGAACCAGTTGATCTCGTTCCCGGGTTAATTGTCGCAGTCGTTTAAAGATGGGCTTAGGCTGTTGCCAGGTATCTAATTTTCTTTCCAGTCCAAATCGGGCGATACCGACAGATGCCGTCTTATCGGTAATGGTTTTGACCTCCAGGGTACGCAGGTAATTGCTGATCTTGTTGGGTAAAATAATACTTAATGGATGGCCTTTAGCAGCTAGATAGTAAGCCAGGTTTTCATGGTATACACCGGTAGCCTCCATCACATAGTGGACGGCAGCTTCCGGATCAGCCATTTTATTGACCCATTGGGCCATGGATTCAAATCCCTTGTCCGTATTGGCAAAGGTTTTGTTCGCATAGATCTCCGGGACCAGGTCATCATACATACGACCGAAAGAAACGACCAACTCCTGTTGGGCCACATCAATACCTGCAACTTGCTTGAGCAGTTTTTTCATACCTATGATTTTTAAGTAAAAAGTGGATATCTCCCTTCGTTTTGACTCCTGGTGGTTATTCTGGGTATATGGCCCTGCCATATCCCTTACATTCTGTTCAAACTCAAAGAGATAAAAAGAGGTGAGGCGGGTTTCTTACATAGAACGTACTGTAAAAGTCGTTTGGCTCCTTAGCGCTCTCACCCCTTTCACTTTCATACATCAAATCTATTGGTATCTTAACTTTCCTCTTTCAAAGAACTTTTTTACAAACATAGGAGGCTCCTTCAGGCCTAACCGAGCGAAGCGAAGGTTACGAGCGAGGAAGAGCGAGGCACGCAGATCTGACGAAGCTCTTGATCGACTGCCCACGGATATGGCGAGTTGCGGACAAAGTTATGTGTGAGCATTGAGGCAGCAGGCAATGTGCGGAGACGGGGCTTCAGGTCGACCCTGCCGTGGAGGAGCCTTACTTTCCTACGGTAGGGGATATTCGTCAATGCCCGGCCATAGTTATCGTTCAAAGTAGTAATAATTTTCATCGAAGGTGGAAAGTACAGCGACGGAACGGTTAGGGTCGCCGACAAAGCGGCGAAGAAAATCCTTTCAATGCCTACCCGAACCAAGAACCTCGAACTCATGCGTTACCGCTCCGATTGTAATAAAAACTATTAGCCTGCGCCAGACAGGTGATGTTGACCTCATTGATGCAAACGTGAGCCGGGAGGCTGGCACAATAAAAGATCGTGTCGGCCACATCTTCTGCACGCAGGGGGGTATAGCCTTCATAGATCTTTTGGGCCTGGTCCATATCGCCTTTGAAACGGACCTTTGAAAATTCCGTATCGGCCGCGCCGGGGTGTATGACCGTAACTTTTATCCGGTGCTGGAGCAGGTCGATCCGTAGGGATTTGGAGATGGCGTCAACGGCATATTTACTGGCGCAATAGACATTCCCTTTTTCATAGACCTCTTTGCCGGCGATGGAACCGAGATTGATGATGTGACCACCTTTCCGGGCGATCATCAGGGGAACGACGGCTTTGGATACATAGAGGAGCCCTTTTACATTCGTATCCAGCATGGTCTCCCAATCGTCGAGGCTGGCTTCGTTGAAATGATCACGGCCGAGGGCCAATCCGGCATTATTGACGAGGATGTCGATGTCCTTCCATTCTGCGGGCAGGCTGGCGATGGCAGCAAACACGGCGTCTTTATCCTGGACATCGAACACAAGGGCAAGCACGTCCGTCTTTAATTCCTGCTTCAGGGCTTCCAGTCTTTCTTTTCTTCTGCCCGTGATGATGAGCCGATAGCCGGCGGCGGCGAATTGGCGGGCGGCGGCTTCTCCGAAGCCAGAAGTGGCGCCCGTGATTAATACGATTTTATGCATAATATTGATCATTCAAAAATTCTTCCAGGAAAAGATTTGCCCGGGAGGTCTCTTCCATCATTCCCATATGACCTGAGTTCTCCAGTATATGAATATACGACATAGCCGGCATGTGACTTTGCTGCAGGCTGGTGATCAGCGGTACTGCACCATCCTGCTCTCCCATGATGAATAAGACTGGTCCCGTAAATTGCTGCAGTACATGGGTCCGGTCAGGCCGCTGGATCATCGCTTCATAGTAGCGGATAAGGGAGTCGGGATGGAAGCCGGCATACCGATCGGTCAGTGTAGTAACCCATTCGGGATGTTGGTTTCGTGATGTTTCGGAAAAAAGATTGGGAGTGGACTGTTTGATAAAGGCGGCAGCGCCATTTTTGCGGATGAAGTCCATGCCTTTTCTGCGGGCTGCCTTCTTTTCTTCACTGTCGGCGTAAGCTGTGGAATGAAAGAGACCGAAAGCTTTTAGCATTCCGGGAAACAGCCCGGCAAAGGCGAGCGTGACATAACCTCCCATGCTGTGCCCGATCATGATCCCATCCTTGACCTTCTCTGCTTCGAGCACGGCTTTTACTGCGCCGGCCAATGCTTCCATACTGGTGTCGCCAGGGAGAGGGGAAGATCGGCCGCTGCCAGGCAGATCAGGGATGATGAGCCGGTGTGTGTTTTTTAAATAGGCTGCCTGGTGGTCCCAGATAGAGCCGTCCTCTGCAAATCCATGGATAAGGATCACCGGTGAAGTGGCCGGACCTTCGGGAGTAAAGGTTTTATAGCCAATATTGATGGTCTGATATAAGATCGTCTTATCCACGTCCTTTCCTTTTTTTGATGATCTGCACCGGCAGCCAGATGGCGAGCAGGATGGTGGCCAGGATCGCCAGCCGGGAGATCAGGTCGCCAAATTTAACGTAGAAGGTCATTTCCTGTTTGGCAGGAACATTCTTTTTAATAAAGCCTGCCTGGTCCCAGGAACGATCTTCAACGATGTGACCGGCGGGGTCGATGATACAGGAGACGCCTGTATTGGCGCTTCTGATCACCCAGCGGTGGGTCTCGATGGCCCTGAGGCAGGCATAGGATTCATGCTGATGGTAACCGGGCGTATTTCCCCACCATCCATCGTTGGTGATGACGGCAATGACGTCGGCTCCATTGCGGACATAGTTTGCCATGAACTCTCCGTAGATGCTTTCGTAACAAACGGCCGGAGCAATGGTGTAACTATGATTGGAGGAAGGCAAAGGTGTACGGTCGGGCTGTCCTGTATAGCCGGCGGTAGTGCCACCGAATTTTTCAAACCAGGCATCCAGGAAGTGGAGAAAGGCGGGAAGGGTTTCTACGCCGGGGACCAGCCTGGATTTGTGATAAAAGTGAAGGGGACCGGAACTGTCCAGGATGACGGCTGCGTTGTAGCTGTCGACATAGAGATCGGTATTGGGGATGCGGCGGGCCGTATTGTTCTGGCGGCCATTGTAGGTCCGATAACTTTCTATGCCTGTGAGCAGGTCGATCCTTGGGTGGCGGCGGAGAAAATCCCAAAGAGGATTCAGGAAATAGTTGGCTTTCATTTTGTCTTCGCTGATGCCGTTCTCCATGAAGAGGGCCGTCTCGGGCCATACTACCAATACGGTGCTGTCATCGATGGCCGAGTCGCTTATCCGCATCAATTTGTTGATCTGCGATTCAAAGCTGCCGGTGTAGATCTTTTCATAAGGATCGATATTGGGCTGGACGATGACGACGTTGGATGTTTTAACAGGTATTTTGGTTTTTGTGAGCGCCGACAGAGGATAGGAGAAGATGGAAAACAGAAAAGGAACAATTATAGCTGCTGCCAGGCCGGCAATGGATTTGAAGGAGAGTGGCCTGAGCGGAACTTTGCTAAGGATACGAAAGACAAGGATATTCACGAGCAATATCCACAATCCTCCACCGCTGGTGCCGGTGATGCTATACCATTGAATCCAGCCGGGATGCTGGGCAAAGATATTTCCCAGGGTAAGCCAGGGCCAGCTCAGCCCCCAATCCTGCAGATGAATGTATTCAAAGGTCAGCCAGAGCGCAACCAGGGCAGGGTATCCCACTTTGGGGCCCAGCCGCGCTTTTGCGAAATGGAAGCCAAGCCAGGGCAGGCACATGAGCAGGCTGTTGGCGAGGATGGCGCCGATGGCGCCGGGGACGGAAGCATTCCAGATCCACCAGGTAGTGGCTGTGTTCCAGACGAACATCGTAAGATATACCCAGCCGAAGAATTTTTTCCGGCGCAGACCTTGCTGCTCCAACCATAATAAGGGAACGAAGGCAATGAAGATCAGAAAGGTAAGAGGCGAAGGCGGCCAGGCGGCAAAGAGCAATACTCCGGAAAGAAAGGACAGCAGAAAGGGATGAAATTTTTTCAAGCCAGGGATCTTTGGGTAAAAATAGGATAAAAAAAGCGTCCCGGGCATTTGCCCGGGACGCTTTAAGATTAGTTAACGGCTGTAATTAGGCGCTTCTTTTGTAATATAAATATCATGGGCATGGCTTTCTTTCATGCCTGCAGTGGTGATCTTGATGAACTGCGACTGCTGCTGGAGGGCTTTTATGTCTTTGGCGCCACAATAACCCATCCCAGCCCGAAGGCCTCCCACATATTGCTGTACTACTTCCGTCAGATTGCCTTTGAAAGCTACCCGGCCTTCGATGCCTTCAGGCACCAGTTTTTTAATATCATCTTCCACATCCTGGAAATACCGGTCGCTGCTGCCCTGGGTCATTGCTCCGATGGAACCCATGCCTCTGTATTGCTTGAATTTCCTGCCTTCATAAATAATGGTTTCTCCGGGGCTTTCTTCCACACCGGCGAAGACGCTGCCCATCATCACCACGTTCGCTCCGGCGGCCAGGGCTTTTACCATGTCGCCTGTGTAGCGGATACCTCCGTCTGCGATGAGGGGGATATTCCGGCCATTCAGCTGGGAAGCGGCTTCCATAATGGCTGTGATCTGGGGAACGCCGGCTCCTGCGACGATGCGGGTGGTACAGATCGAGCCTGGCCCTATTCCTACTTTTACGGCGTCGGCGCCCGCATCTGCCAGTGCTTTTGCCCCTGCCGCCGTACCGATGTTGCCGGCTATGACCTGTAGGTTCTTAAAGGACTTTTTCAGGGTCTTGAGGGCATTGATGACGCCAACATGATGTCCGTGTGCGCTGTCCAGCGTCACGACGTCGACGCCTATCTGCTGAAGGGCACCGGCCCTTTCCAGAAGATCTTTTGTGATGCCCAGGGCTGCACCGACAAGCAGGCGGCCATAGGAATCTTTTACGCCGTTGGGAGCGCTGGATAACTGTAAAATATCCCGGTAAGTGATCAGGCCTATGAGCTTTCCCTGTTTACTGACCACGGGCAATTTTTCGATCTTATATTTCTGGAGGATCTTTTCAGCTTTTTTCAGGTCGGTGCCTTCGGGGGCTGTTATCAGGCCTTCTTTTGTCATAACCTCGCTGATCTTCCGACGCTTGTTGTCTTCAAAACGGAGATCGCGATTTGTAAGGATCCCGACCAGGATCTTATTATTGTCGACGATGGGGATGCCGCCGATCTTATTTTCTTTCATCAGCCGCAGGGCATCGGCGATCGTGGCATCTTCATGGAGCGTAATGGGATCGAGGATTAGTCCGCTCTCGCTGCGTTTGACCTTTCGCACCTGCTCCACCTGTTTTTCGATGGACATATTCTTATGCAGGATCCCGATGCCACCTTCTCTTGCAAGGGCGATGGCGAGGGTCGCCTCCGTCACAGTGTCCATTGCCGCGGACAACATGGGGGTATTCAGGGTAATTTCTTTGGTGAGCTTGCTACGGATGTCTACTTCACGGGGTAAGACCTGCGAAAAAGCCGGTAGTAACAGTACATCATCGAATGTTAATCCTTCGCCGAAAAATTTTGAGGGTGATTTTGACTTGCTGGTGGGGGGATTTATTCTTGCCATGTGCAAAGGTAGGGCAGCGGATAAATACGGCCCAAATTTTTATGAACAGGGTTGGGGAAAGCATTGGCAAAGGGTTAGCAATGATCTAGTTAGGGTAAATCTCACTCGCAAAGTCTATATATTTTTCCAGGAAGAGAGCTGATATGCCCCAGCAATTCCAGGTTCAGCAGGATGATAGGCAGCGAGCCGGCGGACTGCCGGTTTCGCGCGTGAATGTCTGTGAGGGAAAGCGTCTTTTTTTCATGGAACAGCTGTAGCAACGACCATTCATCGTCCGAAAGCCCTGAACTTTCTCTGGAAGAGGAGAACAAGGATGCTTGTTGGACGCCGGTCTTCGGGGATGGCTTTTGCCAATTCATCTCCTCTATTAATTGCGCTGCGCTGGTGAGCAGGCGTGCCTTGCCTTCCCGGATCAGGAAATTGCAGCCGGAGCTTCTTTCGTCCATGATCCTGCCGGGGATGGCGAAGATCTTGCGATGGTATGCGAGCGCATTTTCAACCGTGAGCATGCTGCCACCGCGGGGACGGGTCTCCGTCACAATGACGGCGTCGCTGATCCCTGCAACGATACGATTGCGGATGGGAAAGTTGTAAGCATCGGGGCGTGTCGACGTGCCGAATTTTGTGAGCAGACCTCCCGTCTTCAGCATTTCCCTGGCCAGACCGGCGTGTTCCCTCGGGTAGATCTGGTCCAGTCCGTGCCCAAGGACCCCTACAGTGGGAAGATGATTTTTGAGCGCAGCCTGGTGCGAGACAGCGTCGATGCCATAGGCAAGCCCACTGATGATCAGCGTGCCGGGGAGCGAAGCCATGTCTTTGATGAGCTTTTCTGTGGCCTGCTTGCCATAATCCGAAGGGCTGCGGGTGCCGATGATGGAAATGATCCTGGATGCATTGAGATCTGTATGGCCTTTGAAGAATAAAAGGATGGGCGCATCGGGGCATCGCAGCAGGCGTTGCGGATAATGCTGGTCTGTGAAGAAAAAGGAACGGATCGAATATTTTTCTAAAAAAGCCTGTTCTTTTTCCAGGGCGGAGAAAGCCTTAAAATGAGCGATGTCGTGCACTCTTTTCGATCCCTGGCCAAGGACATCCGCCAATGCCGTCTCGGGAGCACGAAAAACGGAACGGGCTTCGCCGAAACGGTGCAGTAATCTCCGCGCATATACGGGACCGATACCGGGAATACTGCCCAGCGCCAATTGGTATAAGGTATCTTCTTTCATGGACAGGCTATTGGTGGATGACGGTGTATAAGTACAGCAAAGTTAGTGAATGGCGGGAATATGCTAAAAAAAATAGCAATCAGGCGCGGCCGGGTTGGAATACGGCTACCTGCTGATGACCTTCATCTCGGTGCGACGATTTTGCGCACGGCCTTCGGGCGTGGCGTTGTTCGCTACCGGCTGTGTCTCGCCCCAGCCTTTGAATGAAAGTCTGGAGGCATTGATGCCTTTGGAAGTAAGATAAGTGGTCACAGCCTTTGCCCTGTTCTCGGAAAGGAGTATGTTCTCGGATGTTTTTCCGGAATTATCAGTATGTCCATTGATCTGGATCTTCAGGGTTGGATTGTCTTTCAGGAGCTGTACGAGCTTATCCAGCTCTACCTGTGACTCGGGCTTCAGCTCATATTTATTGAGATCGAAGAAGATATTCTTCAAAACGATGGCTGCGTTGGCTTCGATGGGTTGAAGGGGGATATCGATATTATAAGCGGTGTCTTCTTTGTGCTGACTGAGGGGAAAGTTCTCGGAGAAGAAAAGATATCCTTTCCTGTTGACATTGAATGCATAATCCTTACCTTTTGGCAGTGTGATCAGGTAATTGCCCGTCTCGTCTGTCTGTAGCTGACTGATAACGGTCCGTGTGGAGAGGTCCGTTAGCTCAACTCCTGAAGGCAGCCCTTTCAGTGTTGTCTTATCAAATACCTTCCCTTTTACCCAAAGTGTCTGGGCCGGCCGGATATCGCTGCGCAGCTCGAAGGTATACAGGTCAAGACCTCCGCGACTATCGGCGCGGTCGCTGGCATAATAGGCTGTTTTCCCATCTGCAGCTATTACCAGGCTGCCTTCATTTTCGATGGTATTGATGGGGTAACCGAGATTTTCGGGTTTTTGCCATACACCGCCCGGGCCTTTCCTTGAAACGAAGAGGTCATCTCCTCCATATCCGGGATGTCCGCTGGATGTAAAATATAAGCTTTGGTTGTCCGCATGTATAAATGGGGTTCCTTCGTCGCCGACTGTATTAATGACGGGGCCCAGGTTTTCGGGGGAGCTCCACTGTCCGTTGCGCAGGCGGTGGCTGACAAATATATCGCTGCCTCCGAAGCCATCGGCGCGTTTGCTGGCAAAATAGAGATCCCGTTTATCGGGGGAGAGGGAGGGGGCTGATTCCCAGGCCTCGGTGTTGATGCTATCGCCAAGATTCTCCGGTGCGCTCCATCCCCTGTCTGTCAGGTAGGAGATGTAAAGATCGCAGCTTCCCCGGCCTTCGGGAAAATTGCATCCTGTGAAGATCAGCCACTGGCCGTCCTGGGATATATTCTGTGCGCCTTCGTTCTGATTGGTATTAATATTGCCTTCCAGGCTTTTTGACTTGCGAAATGCGCCATTTTCCCTGTCGGACTCATAAAAGTCTTCGTTGAAATTGTTTACACGACGGGTGTAGATGAATTTACCTGCATCGATGGTTAGCGTGGGATAATATTCGGAAACGGCTGAATTAATGCTATCCCCTAAATTCTGGGGCTCGAACTTGTAGCCGGCATTATCATGTGTATGTGCGTAGTCGAGGGCGAACCGGTAGCATTTCTGCCGGAATTCTCCAGCCTTACGGCTTTGTTCATTAAGGTTGGTGACGGAAAGGAACCGGCCCACGGCTTCCAGGGCTTTTTCAAATTCGCCTTTACCTGCCAGGTTAATGGAGTAGGGGAGATTATAATCCAGGAAATAATTGCTGTCGATGGCCCTGGCTTTTTCATAATTGTCGATGGCAGCCTGGTAGTTCTTCAGCTCACCATACATACCTGCCATGGAGAGGTAGGCGTCTGCAAAACCATTGTCGGCTTTGACAGCCAGCTGGAGGGTCTCGATACCACCTTTGAAATCATAATCCCGGGCTTGTTCCAATGCTTTTGAATAGAGCTGACCGGCCTTTTTGCTTACTTTTTCAGGTCTGTATTGCGCCCATACCGCCGGGGCAGCAGAAATAAGTAATATGAGCAGGAGTAAGCGGTTCTTCATACAGGAAAGTTACAAATCAAAATGCTAAACGTAAGTTATAAAGATTTATTCTCCCCGCGGTTCCGAAGGGGATTACGGGACGTGTATATATTTATGCAATTGCAGGGAAAATTCCCATTGGGGGTGGCTCTTGATATATTCGATGATCAGGGGGGTGACGACGGGGGATTTGCTCCATTCGGGCTGGAGGAAAAGTTTGCATGAAGGGGATACCCGGGCAGCCCATTGTTCGGCCCATTCAAAGTCCGTCTTGTTATAAATGACCACTTTCAATTCATTTGCCAGCGGCAGGATCTCCGGCAGGGGGGCTTTGAACTTTTTAGGGGAGAGGCAGATCCAGTCCCATTCCCCGGTGAGGGGATATGCGCCGGAAGTCTCGATGTTGGTAGAGAACCCGGCATTGTGGAGCTCATCGGTGAGAGCCGTGCAATCATGCATCAGGGGTTCTCCGCCCGTGATCACTGCCAGGCGGCCGGGATAGCTTGCCGCTGCTGCCACGATGTCGGCGATGGTTTGTTTGGGATGTGGCGAAGCGTCCCAGCTTTCTTTTACGTCACACCATACGCAGCCCACATCGCACCCGCCAAGGCGGACGAAATAAGCTGCCTTTCCCTGGTGATAGCCTTCTCCCTGGATCGTGTAAAATGCCTCCATCACGGGCAGGCTTTGTGCCTGCTGACCGGGGGGGATATTTGATATTTCGGATTGCATGGGTGGTTTAGATAAGACTTTCTCCGTTCCTTGCCTGGCAGGCCATGAAGGTGTTTTTCATCAGGGCTGCGATGGTCATTGGGCCTACCCCGCCGGGTACAGGGGTGATATAGCTGCAACGGGGCGCTACTTCGTCGAACTTTACATCTCCTTTCAGGGCAAAGCCGCTTTTCCTGGAGCTGTCCGGAACGCGGGTGATGCCAACGTCAATAACGACGGCTCCTTCCTTCACCATATCGGCCCTAACGAATTCCGGCTTGCCCAGGGCGGCGACGATGATGTCGGCCTGCCGGCATATTTCGGGAAGATTGGGGGTATGTGAATGACAAATGGTGACGGTGCAGTTGCCGGTGGGGGTGTTGCTGCTGAGCAGGATGCTCATGGGCCTTCCCACGATATTGCTCCTGCCGACTACGACAGCGTGCTTGCCTTTCGTATTTATCTTATAATGCTCCAGCATAAGCAGGACTCCATGGGGTGTGGCGGAAATGAACGTGGGCAGGTTCTGGACCATTTTTCCCACGTTGATGGGGTGGAAGCCGTCCACATCCTTGGAAGGGTGGATGGCGTCGATCACCTTTTCGTCCGAAATATGTTTGGGCAGGGGCAGCTGAACGAGAATCCCGTCTACATCAGGATCATTGTTCAGGTCTTCAATGATGTTGAGCAGCCTGTTCTCGCTGATGTCATCTTCCAGCCGGACCATGGTGGATTTGAAGCCGATTTCGGCACAGGCTTTTACCTTGGCCCCGACGTAGGTTTCGCTGGCGCCGTTGTTGCCGACCAGCACGGCGGCCAGGTGGGGTATTTTTTTACCTTCTACGATCAGTTGCCCAACTTTTAATCTCAGCTCCTCTTTAATTGTCTTTGAAACGAGTTGTCCGTCTAATAATTCCATGGCGCAAAGGTACTATTCAGGGATTAAATGCGCGCAATTGGACTTTTTGAAGGTATTCGGGCGCATTGCCGGCTACTGCTGTTTAACTGCAGGGAATCACATCAGGAGGGGCGGAATAAATATTATTTTTTTCTAAAATAACATATGTTACGATTTGTGTAACAATGAGCTGGAATATTTTATGTTTTGCAATACGTTAACAAATTTTAACTTTTTTTTTGATGGATTTTGAAATTCCATATTTTTATTCCGGTATTAACTAAAACATACTGTCACATGAGAAAACATCTAACACTGTTAGCGGTGCTGGTACTATCTTCCGTACTTGCATTCGCTCAAATCAAGCTCATTACAGGACGGGTAATAGATCAACAAGGTCAGCCGGTCCCATTTTCCACCATCAGAGTTAAGGGTACAAAGAAAGGCGTCAGCGCGGATGCTGACGGCAATTATTCCATTCGTGCAAGCGTCGGGGAGACGCTGATCGTTTCCGGTGCGGGCATAGAGCTCAAGGAAGCTACTGTTGGTACGGGTTCAGTCGATTTCACTGTTGTCCGTAAGAATGCCAGCCTCACGGAAGTAGTGGTGGTAGGTTACGGGGTGCAGAAAAAAACGGATGTAATAGGGAATATCGCCAGCGTGAAAGGATCTGCGATCGCCGATAATCCCGTGCAGAGCTTTGATGCGGCACTGGGTGGCAAGGCGGCAGGGGTGCAGATCACTTCGGCCAATGGCGTGGTGAACAACCCGCCGGTGTTCCGTATCCGTGGAACGAACTCGATCTCACTCAGCTCTTATCCCCTGATCGTGATCGACGGCGTTCCGAC
>Ga0163162_10003451_pt1 | contig 15101 bp, 17 predicted proteins | sample S55metaG_FD_115310 | JGI IMG/M metagenome (GOLD analysis project Ga0163162, IMG submission 115310) | Switchgrass rhizosphere microbial communities from Kellogg Biological Station, Michigan, USA - S5-5 metaG | ecosystem: Host-associated > Plants > Roots > Rhizosphere > Soil | place: USA...
GCTTCAGCAGTTTGTTGTGGTTCCAGGTTTTCGACCGGAGCGGTCTCTTGCGGAATGATCTCGTCAATATTTACCAACCGCTCATCGATCTGTTCGAGGGTTGAGTCGATATCTTCGATGTCTGGCTCGTGCTCGATCGTCTCGTCGCGCACAAGGTGCATAACGACTTCGGCCATGCCACTCGGCGGGCGATTGCGTGATCCCTGAAAGATCACGTCTTTCATCTCACCACCGCGTAAGTGTTTTACACGTTGTTCACCAAGCACCCAGGCAATTGCATCCGCGACGTTACTCTTCCCACAGCCGTTGGGGCCGACGATGGCGGTAATTCCGTCTCCAGTGAAGATTATTTGTGTGTAATCGGCGAAGGATTTAAAACCGGTAATTTCCAGACGTTGCAGTTTGAACATGCGATGCTGATTGCTCTGTTTCGGGCCAGCCTCTTAACCTAAATCTAAGGCTTGAGGGGAATGTGTATACGGGTGGCCAATATAAGTGGGAGGCGCTTAGAATGTCAACCAGAACTTGAACTTAGCCCCCCTTATTGAAGTCAGAGCCAAAGTTAGTTTTTTGCGCTTAAATTTTTAGGTCTCGATGACATAAGCTGCTCAGCGCGGAGTAGCAGGTTGCTTTGCGTAGAGGAGTAGACTCACTCCCGGACGGAGTGAGTAAGCGCCACCGGGTTCATTTGAGGGAACCTCGCGATATTCGGCGCCAAAAGTCGACTCAATCTCCGACTTTTGATCCTCGGAAGCAATAATGATTGGCTCAGTCGATGAGGTCATATGACCAAAATATCCAACGCGACTGTAATTTCGCAGGTACCACGGTAAAGGCCAATATTCCCGCGAAACAATAGTTATTCCAGTCCGACCTCCCTCATTTCCCCGTTTGGCAATTTGGTCTATCTGGTTCACGAGATCCTGTGTACCGCGCTTTGTGTGAGCATAGACATAGACGTAGTAAACACTGTCGTTGTCGTAGTTAACAAAGTTCAGGTCGACCATCTGATACCCGTTTATTAGCACTGCCATGACTAACATGATGACGGGGAGACGGAACTGCCCTCGTTCCAACTCGAAAATCCTTTGAATCGAGTAACCGGCAATCAGAGCTAAGGGCAGGATGAAGTTCAGCGCGAGCCATGGAGTTTTGTAAGGAACCAGCGAATACGCTGCGATCAACCCAAAAGCCCAAAACGCCGAAAAAAGTGCAAATACGTTTTTGGGTCTAAACAAAACCAAAACAGCGCCAAGGATTCCGAGAAACAGCAGTGGCGACTCCTGTTTGGTTAACCATATGAGATACGTTTCCGGAGGGTGTACGTGAGCCGCCTGACCCGTCTTGGTCCAGATTTCAAATGTCTTAAGCGCGTCGTAAACACCTTTTGGGTAGTTGGTGAAGAAAGAGGAATAGAAAACCAGATTCACCACCAGGAACACGATAATTGCAATGACAACAAATATGGTCAGAAAAGTGGCCCCACCCATTTGCTCAAAAAATGATGATTCTGAGTTTTCGGACTTGGCAGTACGGTTTCCAAGAAGTCGGAGGTAAATCTGGGTTGAAGCGAATGCCAGAATCAGAACGCCCGCAGAAATCATCGCTGTTTCTTTGGTCGCAAAGAGCATCGCCGCCGAGGCGGAAGCGAGCAACAGGTAGACCGGATTGCGGTCGTCGTAGAACCTTATTGCCGCGACAACAATTCCCAGCGTGAAGAAAACAAACAGCGTCTCATGAATGTAGTATCTGGCTAAGTAGACCGAACCCGGTGAAATAGCAAAAAAAAGTGCGGCCGATAGTGTTGCGACGGTCCCGAGTTTTCGTCTTAAGAGGAAAATTAGAACGATCGTTCCCAGGCTAAAAAGAGCTGGGACCAAGCGAATAACGACGGTGTTTAAGCCATACGTCTCGCGCGCTGACTGACCAAAGAGCAGTCGGATCGTCCAGGGAATGATGGCTGTGAGGTAGTAAAGAGTTGGACCATGATAGTTTGCCGGATCGTAGTGATAGCGACCGTCACGAACTAGCGTCACCAGGAAGTTTCCATTTACACCCTCGTCATGATGCAGTGGCACCAGGTTGAGATTGTAAATTCGCAAAATCGCGGCGACTAAGAAAATTGCGATCGAAGCGATCCACCAGACTCGCTCCGACAGTTCAAGCGGTCCCGGCTGCAAAACCGCGCTTTGTCGAGCTTGGCGTTTCTTATTAGCGCTTGACTTTGTAGAGCTTGTACCCACTCACATCTCCAATCTTTTCGTAGCGAGAAAAGAATTGTTCGTTGACGGGCATAACTAATCTTTCCAACGGTCCAACTACAATATAATCGACGTCGTAGCTACTCAAAATCTGGTCAGCATCGGGCGTGCCAGCATAAACACTCTTTATGTCCGATTCTCGCTTCACAAATTCGAGACCATGCGTCCAGATATGGCCTGGATAGCCCATCAAAGATTTGCGGCCGGTTAAAAATACCGGTTCATTGTGAACTGGTGCATGCATGATCAACGCACGTGGTGCGATGTTTTGCTTTACGAACTCTGCAAAGCGCAAACCTGACAGGTCAAAGATTCCGTACTTGGTTGAACGCAACGCGATTCCTGCTACATCAAGAGCACCGGCCAGGGTGAGACCGACAAAAAGGATTACTGCCGTGACGCGCCGAATAAAACCGTCTCTCCAAAGTCGCGAGAGCAGCAATGCGACTATTGGCGCCGACGCCACCCACCAATAAAACAAGACTTTAATGTTGTCCCAAATCCATGGGGCCATTTTCAGAAAATTCGGGATGATAAAGCAAAGAGTAAACGGCACGTAGAACAGTAGTAGTCGTCGATTAACGAGATATTCTTTGCCGCGACTTAGCAAGGCCACCAGGATCAAAGGAATAAACAAGCCCGTGTTTTTAAACCAGAACAGAAACGGATTTTCAGTGCCTCTATCCCAACCGATCTCCAGGGCAAAGAAACTTTTGGCGCTGACTGCTGTATGTGAGGTGGACCACCAGAGTTGAGGAATGGCGACAAGCGAAGCAACAATCATAAACGCAAGCCAGACACGCCAGCGTCTTTGAATTAGCACCAGACAAGCCGACATCGACATCACGACAACAAAACTGTGCGCATGAGCAAGTGGAAGAAGACCGGCGATTACTCCCGCACCGATCATTCGGCACATCGAGTCGTCAAGCCAATGTGAGTTAACTTCGACCTTGTCTCTTACAAGTTCTCGTTTCGATTGCTTTGGCTTCTTCTCGTTTGCGGAAGACTCCGTGACTGACGTTTCAGGATTAGTTGCTAACCACCATTGCGTAAACACCATTACGGCTAATGGCAATCCTAAGAGAAACCCTCTTTGCGGAATCAATAGAGCCGATATTGCATTTCCCCAGCGCCAGGTTGTTTCGGGTATTACGGTAAACGAAGGCGGAAGATCGCGAAAAACGCCGAGCAGGCCATAATCGTTAGTATTTGCTTTACTAAAAAGTAGAATCCAACCAAAGCCGCCATTGAGCAAAACCAGGAGTGGCGTGATAACTGCGGCCAGTCGATCCTTCAACATCACCAGCGCCCACCGATGCAACAAGCCCAGGAAAGACACTGCGAGGATGATGTTCTCGATGAACATCGATTGCTGCAGGTCCGCACCCGCACGCACAAAGATCGCTGAGCAGAAGTCAGATAAAAAAGGATAGGTGAATCTGACGCCGGCGTAAGTAGGATCTTCCGGTGGAAAATTATTACCGTAAGCAAAGCCGGTAATGACGCTGAGGTGAAACGGCAAGTCACCAAAGTTATTCAGTAGTCCAGTGCTGATTCCATCCGCATCCTGGATCATTGCTTTGCTGAAAACTTGCCAAAGCACGATCGAACTAACCAGATAGAAAAGTACATAGCCGATGGTGATTGAGTCTGGCTTGGTTGTTAACCGACGCGTAGCCCTGGAAATTTGATTGAGATCTTTTTGAAGTAAGGCAAAGTAACTCGCCCTGGCGAGCAGCACGAGTGGCAGTGAACATACCAACGCGGTCAACAGGATGGTCGTTCCTGTTAGACCAAGAAACGAAGAGAAGACAAAACCAACGAGACTCAGCGCTGCCAAGCCCGTACACGCACCACCACACAAACGGGCACCGAACGGTGCGTTCGCATCGTAGAGATATGTCGCAACAGTGCCGCTGAAAATGACCAGCAGAGCAAGTGCCAGGGATCCAATCATCTGGGTGAGAACACTTCTAACAGCGCTTTGCCAGTCAGGTGCTCGAACGCAAAGGACCTACACGAAATTATTTTCCGATACACGGGCGGATTATACGTTAACGGATGTCAAGTCCATTAATGCTCATGCTCTTTTGCATCCGCTTCTCTAATAAGTTAGTTTCTTCGCCGAGGCAGATACATGTTACAAGCAGGCATCGTCGGACTACCTAACGTCGGTAAGTCGACTTTATTCAACGCGCTCACGGCGCAAAGCTCCGCACTCGCGGCAAACTATCCATTTGCGACAATCGAACCAAATGTCGGCGTGGTTTCAGTTCCGGATGAACGTCTGGAACCATTGGCCCGGCTGGTAAAAACCAGTGTGATAATTCCCGCCACGGTCGAGTTTCTCGATATCGCGGGACTGGTGCGCGGTGCTTCGAAAGGCGAGGGCCTAGGCAATCAATTTCTCGCGAACATTCGCGAGACTGACACGGTCGTTCAGGTAGTTCGCTGCTTTGAAGATGAAGGCGTTATCCATGTCGAGGGAGGAGTCGACCCGGCACGTGATATCGAGACGATTCAAATCGAACTTGCGCTTGCTGACCTCGCCACTGTCGAACGTCGACGAGAAAAGGCGCAGAAGAGCTTGAAGAGCGGCGACAAAACAGCACGTGCGGAAATGGATGTACTCGACAAAATTCAACCTGCACTTGAAGCGGGAAGATCGGCGAGAACGGTGCAACTAACTGACGATGAGAAGGCAGTCGCCCGCAACTTCTTCTTGCTGACGACAAAGCCCACCATCTTTGCGGCGAATGTCGACGAGGCAACACTGTCAGAGCCGGGCAATAATCCCCTCGTTAAGTCTGTCCAGGAAATTGCTGAGCAGGAATCTGCCGAGTGCGTGGTGATTTGTGCGCAACTGGAAGCAGAACTAGTGGCGTTACCACCTGAGGAACGACTCGACTACCTACAACATCTTGGAGTTAATACGAGCGGCGTCGATCGATTGATCAAGAGTGCATATCACCTCCTCGGGTTGATGTCGTTCTTGACGGCCGGTGAAAAGGAAGTACGGGCCTGGACCATCCCCCAGGGTACGCGAGCGCAGAATGCTGCCGGAACAATTCACTCAGATATCGAACGCGGGTTTATTCGCGCAGAGGTAGTGAGTTACGACAGCTTAGTGGGAGTCGGATCCTACGCTGCCGCCAGGGAAAAAGGTCTATTGAGACTCGAGGGCAAAGACTACATCATGCAGGAAGGCGATGTCGTTCACTTTCGCTTTAACGTGTGAGACAAATGTTGCTCATGCCAGGTGAAATTAAGTGAAACAATTGCGCCCCTGCCACGAGCAGTCAAGGATCACACGGGTTAGTTTTATTGAAAGGTGAGGAGACGCTGCGGGCGACCGACGTTCGTCTCGTCTGCCGCCCGCGAATTGACTAGCGCAACAGGGCACGAATTCCAACAAGTACCAGATAACCAATCGCCAACACCACGGCGACCTTGATTAGCAGAATTGCAAGGCCAATCAACACGGAAATTATTCCCAACGTGATGCCGGCTACCTTAAAAACCAACGGCACTCCAACCATGAAAACAAATAGTCCCAGGAGAATCATTCCTACGATTCTCAAAACATCTCTTGCGTCTTTCATCGCTTAATCTCGCTTCCTCTCATGCCCCCAACTTTATCGGTTCATCGTCCGCAGCGAGGTATACGAAGAACTTCTCAGCCACGTTCCGTTGAAGATTTTGCATTATTTGCCCGATAAAATGGCGAAATTTTGAATCGACTCTAAGAGAATCACCCGGTCGCTTGTTTTGCTCTTTTCGGTGATAATTATACATACTTTTGGACGTTATGGACCGCTGGGAATCAAGAAGTCTGTTTAGCAACAGCAGCACCAACGAAACGGCTGCCGCGGGAGCACCTTTGGCGGAGCGAATGCGACCGCGCTCACTGCAAGAGTTCGTCGGTCAAAGTCACCTGGTAGGTGAAGGTCGTTTGCTGCGACGATTGCTCGAAGGTGGTGGCTCTCTTCCCTCACTAATTCTCTGGGGGGCTCCGGGCACAGGTAAGACAACGTTGGCGCGGTTGCTGGCGGAAAACAGCGGACTTCGGTTCATACCACTCTCAGCTGTCTTTTCCGGCGTGAAAGATCTCAGAGAAGCGATTCAGGAAGCGAAGAACGAAGAACGCTATGGTCGACGAACTGTTCTTTTCATAGATGAGATTCATCGTTTCAACAAAGGACAGCAGGATGCTCTGCTTCATGCCGTTGAAAGCGGTACCATTACTTTAATCGGCGCAACAACCGAAAACCCTTCATTCGAAGTTAATGGTGCACTGCTTTCGCGTTCTCGGGTAGTGGTGCTTAACCAGTTGTCGGAAACTGAAATCAAAACCATTCTCGACAATGCAATTCGAGATCGTGACCGTGGACTGGCAAACTATCACCCGCAAATTTCCCAACAGTTATTAGAACGCATTGCTCACTCTGCAAGTGGTGACGCTCGGGTTGCACTCTCCGCGCTGGATGCTGCTGTTGAATCCACTGAGCCGGATGCACAAGGAATTCGCGACGTCACTGAACCAACGATCATCGAAGCACTCGGTCGTGCACACTACGCCTACGACAAGGGTGGCGAAGAGCATTACAACCTTGCTTCAGCCCTGATTAAATCGCTTAGAAACTCCGATGTTGACGCGTCGCTCTATTGGCTGGCACGAATGATCGAAGGTGGGGCCGATCCGATTTTCATAGCGAGACGATTGTGCATTCTCGCATCGGAGGATGTGGGACTTGCAGATCCGCAGGCAATGGTCCAGGCGGCGGCTGCTGCTGATATCGTGCACCTGATTGGGTTACCGGAGGCATTATTTCCTTTAACCCAGGCTACTATCTATTTGGCCCAGGCGCCAAAATCAAATTCAGTGAAAAACGCTTATCAGGCCGCTGCAAGTGATGCTGCAGAAACGGCACGCGAACCCGTACCGCTCCACTTACGAAACGCTGCAACGCCTCTCATGAAAAAAGTCGGTTACGGCCAGGGATATCGTTACGTCCATGAAGATCCTGCGGCCAGGAACGAGATGGAGTGTTTGCCAGAAAAACTTCGCGGCCGAAAATATTTTGAAACTGACCAAGAGTAACCAACCAGCATGAGCACTCAGAAGACAGACAAGGAATTGGCATTTCTACACGATCTATTCATTGCACCAGATTGGGGAGAACGTTTTGCTGAATTGATCGATCAACATGTAAAGATCCCTAAAGCTGGTAAGGTCCTTTATGTCGCAGTCGGAACCGGCGGACACGCGATCGCGCTCCATGAACGAGCGGGTGAGAAAGTTGAGTTCCTCTGTCTCGACGAAAACAGAGAATGTTTGGAACTTGCCAGGTTGAAGGCCACCGCTACAAAAGATGCCGCCAGGTTCGAGCAGGCGGTGGTTACAAAACTTACGCTCCCTGATAATAGCTTTGATCTCGTCATTGGTAACGCGTCTCTAATTGCAACCGACCGGGTGCAAAAAATGTTCGAGGAGATGGTGAGAGTCGCGGCACCAGGAGCCCAAGTGGTATTAGCGATGCCGACGGCTTCAAGTTTTGGCGAGTTCTTTTCGATCTACTGGGAAGCACTTCATGACGCGGGTCTGCTGGATCACGAGTCTGACGTAGAGCACTTGATACTGGAGCTACCGTCAGTTGCGGACGTGGAGCGTATGGCTGAGGACTCTGGCCTCGACGATGTTCAATCGTGGACCACTATTGAAGAATTTGATTTTGAATCAGGCGAACAGTTTCTCAACTCTCCGCTGGTTGCGGAGTTTCTAATGCAGGGCTGGCTAGCTTCAGTGCCGGAAGAGTCCAGGAATAAATTGACGAAGGAACTTACGCGACTAATTAACGAAGAGAGACATGAAGCGGAATTTGCTCTTTCCGTGAAGGCGACGTTGTTGGTTGGTCGAAAGACTCACACCAACTGACGCGAAGCAGGACTATTCCTTGAGGTCTTTGCGCCCTTCTTTTTCGCTCTCATCAAGTCCTTCTTTGAATGCACGCTTGCTTTGTCCCAATGCTTTGGCTAGTTGGGGAAGGCGTGTCGCTCCGAACAAAAGAAAAATCACAATCGCAATTACCACTAGCTCAGGAGTGCCAAGGCCTCCAATACCTAACAATGTATGACTCATAATCTCCTCATTTCGCGGTCGACCGCGGTACGTCTACTCGCCATTATCGGATTCGTAGAAAAGATATTTCCTCCACGTCTCATCCGCACGACCAAGATATCTCATTATCTGCCTATTTACATGTAATGAGAAACCCCTGGGTCTGCGCAGCAAGTGCATCCCGGATTCTTCCGGCGTTCGATTACCCTTCTTATGATTACAACGCTTACAACAAGCGACGAGATTATCCCATGCTGACTCCCCACCACGCGAGCGGGGTTGGACATGATCCAAAGTCAATTCTGAAGGTGGATATTGACGTCCACAATACTGACAAGTGGAATGGTCGCGTAACAGAATGTTCTTACGTGACAGGGATCTGCGCTCAAAAGGAATGTGGATATATTCAGTAAGCCGAATAACAGAAGGCGCATGGATTGCCAGCCTTTGCGAATGCAGCATGTGTCCATTGTGCTCTTCTACCCTGGCGACCCCCTTGAAAATCATGACCACTGCGCGCCGTTCAGTGCACACATTAATTGGCTCGAACGAAGTATTTAGGACTAAAACTCTGCCATTCATACTTAGCCTGATATTACGCGAGGCTCAAAGATAGTGTCAAAATTATGTTGCTTTTGGCTTAACTTCAACCTTCCGCGGTCATCTGGGACGGGCAATTGTTAACACGTGAACCTCACTTACTCCAGCCGCGAGCAAGGTTTCGGCGCAGCTTGACGCCGTTGCACCAGTAGTAAACACGTCGTCAACCAACAAGATTGATTCATCTTTTAAAACTCGGGGAGCAGTAACAGCAAACGCTTCGGAGACGGTGTCGTGTCGGCCTTTTACATCGAGACCCGCTCGGTATTTCTCCGAACTAACAGTCCGAGTCAAACTTGTTGCGTCGACAATCAAGTTCAACTCTGCTGCCAGAATTCGCGCGATGATTGTCGCCTGGTTGAAACCCCTTTGGCGCTCGCGGTCTGGGTGAAGAGGAACCGGAATCAATCTGGTCGCCTCAGCCAATGGTGTTTGTCTCGCAGCATTGACGAGCAATGTTGTCAGATGCAGTGGGATCGTCGGTTGTCGTTTTAGACGTAGCACGGATTCCCGCAAGGCACCTTCATAAACTCCACAAGATCGCGCGGTGACAAACAGATGATCAGCACATCGATTACAGCGAATATTTTCCGGATTCACCGGACGAAAAGCTTCCCTCGCCAACGATCCACACTTCCAACAAATTGCCTCGCTCCCGTCGAATACCTGCGTCGCTCTCCAACAGTCGATACAGGCGGGTCCATAGCGACGAGTTTCGACACTTCTTGAACAGAGCGAACACGCGTTGGGATACGCTATCGTGAGTAAAGCATCGTAGATTAGATCTGCGGTTTTCGTGAGGAACATAAAAATAGATGGCCTCCCGAGATTCTCAGGAGGCCATCACCCTTGTCAATTAATTTTCGGACGACTCTTAATCTTCGTCGTCGCCGAGTAACCCGCGTTCATGCAAGTCCTGACAACGAACGCAGTGTCGAGCCCAGGGCACTGCTTCGAGTCTCTTCTCAGGAAGCGCTTCGCCGCAATGAACGCACTTGCCATAACCTGTTGTTTCAATTCTTTCCAGAGCTTCATCAATCAGGTTCAGAAGTTGACGATCATTATCTGACATGGATACCAGTAATTCTTTGGTATACGCGTTGGCTGCCATGTCGGCTGGGTCCTGAGTCGCCTCAGCATCTCGCTCGCGACTGTACAACTCTGCCGCTTGCACTTGTCCAACGAGTCCTTCACGTCGGCCCAATAATTTATCGCGGAAAACTTTCGTTCGCCTTTTATCCATTATTAATCTTAGTCCTCCACCCCACTTGATAAAAATTGGAGTCGTTATTTCTGATACGGCAAACCGTGAACAATCGTATATGCGCGGTACAGTTGCTCAAACAATAAGACGCGCGCCATTTCGTGCGTTAAAGTCAAACGCGAAAGCGACCAACGCTTATCGACTCTTGTCCCGAACTCCTGAGAAAGCCCACGCGGCCCACCAATAACAAACGCGACCTCCTTGATACCACTTCCTTCCCAGCCTTGAACTTGCTTAGCAAGCTGCTGAGACGTCCATTCTTGCCCCTCTGGATCCAGCAGGACCGTCAGAGCGCCAGGACGAAGCGCGTCTGAGATGCGCTTCGTGTCCTTATCGATGCCCGACTTGTCCTCACTGCCCGATTCCTTTAGCTCAACTATTTCACTGCGCACAAAGTGCGACAGTCGCTCGTGGTAATCATCGATCAGTTCACGAAGCCGACGATCGCGAGTCTTACCAGTCCAAATAATCCGAAATCTCATTGTCAAAATTTCGGCTGGAGCACTTCAGCCATCCAGCTTGTATCGCGCAATCTTCTCGTACAGATTCTTACGGCTGATTCCGAGAATTCGTGCGCACTCACTCTTGTTACCGCCTGTCGCCTTCAATATATCGGCGATGTAAGCCTGCTCGAGTTGGGCCAGACTGAGCGGCTTCTCACGGTTTTGATAAGCCTTAACTGCAGCCTTCAAACTGGGCGGCAAGTGTTCGATGTCCAATCGCTTGCCACCGGCAACTATGACCGCGCGTTCAACCACATTCGCCAGCTCTCGTGCATTACCAGGAAAGTCGTATGCTCGCAAAGTGGCCAGTGCGGCGCCGGAAATTCCCGTCACATCGCGACCATGTTTTGCCGAGTAGTGCGCGATAAAGTGCTCAATAAGTTGTAAAAGATCATCAGCGCGTTCCCGCAAAGCTGGCACGTGGATGTGAATCACGTTCAAGCGATAGTAGAGATCCGAACGAAACCCGCGACGTTCGACTGCCTTGTCCAGATCCACATTCGTTAACGCAATCAAACGAGCATTAAGTTTGATCGTGCGACGACCACCCAAACGTTCAAACACTCGCTCTTCGATTACGCGCAACAGCTTCGCCTGGGCATCTATAGTCAAATGAGCGATCTCATCGAGGACGACCGTGCCGTTATTCGCTGCTTCAAGTCGCCCCGGTTTCGCTTCAGACGCACCAGTAAACGCCCCACGTTCAAAGCCAAACAATTCTGCTTCCAGCAACTCACCGGGCAAGGTCGCGCAATCGATCTTCACAAAAGGCTGATGTGCGCGTGACGACTGTGCATGGATAAAAGCAGCCAGTGCGTCTTTACCGGCACCCGATTCGCCAGTAATCAAAACATTCGAATCCGTTGAACTTACTCGCTCTGCGAGACTAACAGCCTCGCGCATTCCTTTGGAGCGAGCAAAAAGTTCGATCACGATTCGCTTCTCAAAGAGCTGCTTTCAACTACGATCTCTGGCGGCAATTCAACTCGTTTTGCTTCGCGCCAGAGTCTTTCGAGGTCGTAGAACTGTCTTGCCTTCCGTTCGAAAACGTGAACTATAAAATCGCCGAAGTCGAGCAGAATCCACTCAGCAGTTTTGTATCCTTCAACTCGCGCAGCAGTTGAACCATTCTTCTTAAGTGTTTCGTAGATTTCGTCAGATATTGCCTGCACCTGACGCTCATTCGCGCCAGAAGTAATTACAAAGAAATCCGTAAAGGTGGCGACATCGCGCAGATCAAGCGCCACAATATCAAAGGCCTTTTTCTCAGCAGCAGCGTGCAAGGCCATCAAAATGCGGTCGTCAAGTTGATCCGTGACAATGACTGGCGCGGTTTGTGTTCGCGCAACTGGATCGGGATTCAACGACTGTTCCTTGGCTGTTGAATTAGACTTCATTCGACTCCTGATAGATTTTGTATTTCTGCATGTATCGGGCGACCGCTGGAGGCACTCGCGCAGCAACCTCGGCAAAATTTCCGGCTGCAGCAAACGATCTAATTTGCGTCGCTGACACGTCTCTCATTACAACATCCGTTAAATAAATCTTTGTACCGTTACCAACACTCGATTCGGGCAAACAATCCCGGGAAGTTAGATTGACGATTCGTTCCTTCACTTCTTCAGGACCACTAAGCGTATAACCGGGTCGCGTCACGACGATATGGTTTGTCATCGTCAATAGCTTTTGCCACTCACGCCAGGTAGTGATCTCAACCCAGGAGTCAGCGCCCATGATAAAAAACAGTTCGCTGGTGGTTCCTAAGGTGCGTACAAAGTGAGACAACGTATCGACGGTGTAGCGACGATTAGGAGCTTCGATTTCAAAAGTTGAGACAAACAGCTTCGGATTGTCTTCAGTCGCGAGTACCAGCATCGCATACCTGAGTAACGGATCCGTTACAGGTCGACCAACCTTATGCGGAGCAACTTGCGCCGGTAAAAAAATTACTTTCTCTATCTCAAACAACTCTGAAACTTTGCGCGCAACGTCGAGATGTCCATTGTGAACTGGATCGAATGTTCCCCCGTAAAGAGCGATCCGTTGTTTCGCGCACATCTTTTACAAAACCAGTTCTACTGAATCTACTCGGTTCTCGTTCGCTTTCAGCTCGTCCAGCTTAGCGGCGATTGCATTAACTAAATCGCGAACGCCTGCACCGGTTGCTGAAGAGATGACGAAGAAAGGTTTACCGTCTTCTTGAACTTGTTGCTTCAACGACTCCAATCGTTCGGGTTCGTCCAACGCATCCAACTTTGTTGCCACTACAAACTGAGGTCGATTCGCGAGCTCGGGGTTATACGAAGCCAATTCACGATTGACCGTCAGGTAATCGGCAACTGTTTCGCGCCCGGAAATTGACGAAACATCAACCAAATGAAGCAACAGTTTCGTGCGTTCAATATGCCTCAGAAAGCGGTCGCCTAAACCAGCTCCACTGTGAGCTCCTTCGATCAGGCCTGGTATATCCGCGATTACCAACGTCCGGAAGTCGCCCAGGTCCACCACTCCCAAATTCGGTTCCAACGTCGTAAATGGATAATCGGCAATCTTTGGTCGCGCAGCCGATACTGTCGAAATAAAGGTCGACTTGCCGGCGTTGGGAAATCCTACTAGACCAACATCAGCGAGCAACTTGAGTTCGAGTTGCAAGTCGCGTTCTTCGCCCTTACCACCCTCCTGATGATAACGAGGTGCGCGATTGGTCGACGTTGCAAAGTGCGCATTTCCAAACCCGCCACGGCCACCGCGCGCTGCTAACCAACGAGCACCATCATGGGCCAGGTCTGCCAGGAGTTCCTCTGTCTCAGCGTCAAAAATCTGCGTTCCCACTGGAACTGTAACTATCGAATCAGCACCCGTGTGTCCCGATCGATTAGAACCTTCGCCGTGAAGACCTCGATCGGCAATGTGTCGGGGGTTATAACGCAAATGAAGCAGCGTGTTGAGCGATGAGTCAGCGACGATAATTACGTCTCCGCCTCGACCACCGTCTCCACCTGATGGTCCACCCCGGGGAACAAACTTCTCTCGACGAAAAGCAGTAACCCCGTTACCACCGTTGCCCCCTTGAACATGAATCTTTGCGCGATCAATAAACATCTAAATCAAAACGACGCCCGGGCGAACACATAATGTGCCGGCACAGGCGTCGCTCATTTCTAAGGTCAGGTTTTCTAGGCAGCAGTTTGCTCCATTGGATAAACGCTAATGAATTTACCTGAACGACCCTTGTCTTCAAACTTCACGATGCCATCGATCAACGCGAAGAGGGTGTCGTCTTTGCCACGCCCCACATTGTTACCTGGTTTCCAGCGCGTGCCTCTTTGTCTGGCGATGATGTTGCCACCCAACACTCTTTCGCCACCAAATTTCTTCAAACCCAATCGCTGTGAATGCGAGTCGCGGCCATTTCTCGATGAACCTACGCCCTTTTTGTGTGCCATAACAAATGCTCCGTTAATAGATGATCAAGATCCTAGCCAATCGAATCGATCTTCAAAGTCGTGTAACCCTGGCGATGACCGCGAGTGCGCTTGTACTGTTTGCGGCGCTTCTTCTTAAAGACCACGATTTTCTGATCGCGTCCATGATCAACGACAGTAGCTGAGATCTTCGTCGCTTCTGAGGCGGTCGTTAAGAGAGCTTCCAGTTCAACAGAACTGCCAGCATCAGCCGACAAGGAAGGAACTCGAATTGTTTGGCCTTCTTCGACCAAAAACTGTTTGCCACCGGTTTTGATAACTGCATGTCCCATTACGTTTTACCTCTCAGACGCGATAAGTCGTCATAGAAAAGTCGGATATTATAGGGAAGGCCTCCTAAAACGGCAACCGCGCAAGGCTTCTAGGCGCCGGCCGCTGCCTCCCCACCATTCTTGCCCCTGTTTTTCGCTAGGAAATACTCCATAAAACTAGTGGAAATTTCCCCCGCTCGGAACCGCGGGTCGTCCATTATCTTCAGGTGAAGCGGTATCGTCGTCTTGATTCCCTCGATTACCATCGCTTCGAGTGCCCGTTTCATACGAGCAATCGCCAATTCCCTGGTTCGCGCGTGGACGATCACTTTGGCAATCATGGAATCGTAAAACGGCGAAACCCGATAACCTGAATAAACAAACGTATCGACGCGAACACCAGGGCCACCTGGCAAGTTAAAAGCTGTAATCAATCCGGGAGACGGCGCAAATGTCTCAGGGTTCTCGGCATTGATACGACATTCGATCGCGTGCCCCACGATAAGCATATCCTTCTGGTCGTAACCCAATGGTTCACCTTCGGCGATTCGGATTTGATTCCGAACGATGTCAGCAAGGGTGACCATCTCGGTGACCGGGTGCTCAACCTGAATAC
>Ga0163162_10003452_pt1 | contig 15095 bp, 17 predicted proteins | sample S55metaG_FD_115310 | JGI IMG/M metagenome (GOLD analysis project Ga0163162, IMG submission 115310) | Switchgrass rhizosphere microbial communities from Kellogg Biological Station, Michigan, USA - S5-5 metaG | ecosystem: Host-associated > Plants > Roots > Rhizosphere > Soil | place: USA...
GAACTTGAGCCGATCAGAAAGCTTTTCATCGAGTTCAATGGTCTCTACAGGCCGTTACATCTCGCCGATGAAAGCTTACTGTCCAGCTCAGGACAACCGATTCCCCCAATCCGGACAGGGCGTGCAACAGTGCTCACGTGGGAATTTCCAATCCTGGCGAAATACAAACTGACAACAGCCCGAACGAAACCTTTTTTCGAAGTCGGACCAGCATTTCGTCCGAGCGGAAATTTGAATGGCGCAAATCCGTCGAAGTACGGAGCAACTGCAGGCGGCGGCGTTGAGGCCAAATGGGGAAAGGTTCAGTTATCGCCGGCTCTTCGCTACACCCGGTGGGCAATCGACCAGACGGCTACTCCCACAAACAGAAATCAGATTGAAGCGATTATCGGATTCTCCTATTAAGGAACCGTTTGCGGATCACTATGGAATTCGAAGGTCCGAGTGAAAGTGTGAGAGCAGTTCCTCGACGGACATCGAGCCGGGCGAACGGCCATTCACTGCAAATTGATTTGCCAATCGCTGAAGCGCTGAATTCACAGGCGTGGGGATACCGTGGCATCGTCCCAGGAGAACGATTTCACCGTTCAAGTAGTCGGACTCGATGTTGTGCGATTGCCGGTACAGGCTCTGCCAGGAGGACCCGCCCTGTCTGGACTGGCCCTGAATGGTGCCAATGCGCAGAAGATCTCCCCGGCGGGCTTTGTCATCGCTTTCCGAAACGAAATCAATGCCGGCTGCGCGCAAACAGGCGACACCCTCCTGACGAGCCAAAACCGGGAGAGGCCCGGTACGAGCGGGGGATCCGGAAACCGCTTCAATGGCATTTCCAAGGTTCATCAAAAGCTTGCCGTATTTCCACCGCATGATGTTGGACCGCACTTCCGACTGGAAGGTCGATGCAGACAGGGCTGCGGCGATGGCCTGTGCTGTTTCATCGATCCCCGATGGGTATCGGCCAATATCGAGGAGACCCGACACCGGCGAACTCCACGCCTGAACAACACCGGGCGTGAGATATCCCGCGGGGCACATGACGCAAATGCCGTAAACGTGTTCGAACCATCGCAACGCCAGGCGTTCGTTTTCGACACCGTTTTGAGTGCACACGACTGGCACGCCTGCTGGTGCCGACGCCGCAAGATCCCGAAGGGCGTCGGAGGTATCCTGCGTTTTCATCGTCAACAGAACGACATCGTCGGCAGTCCAGTCCAGTTGACCAGGAGCTTCCACGATCGGCAATTGAATCGTCGTAGTTCCGCCGGGTGATTCCACACGAAGCCCGTGTTCTCGAACTGCAGCCAACTGCCTGCCCCGTCCGATCAGCGCGACGTCATGGCCGTGCTCACTCAAACGCCCGCCGATGACGCCACCGACAGCGCCCGCACCATAGATCACAAAACGCATCATGCTATCGCTCAATCTCCCCGAACTGGTCGTGTCCAAATTGGAAATCGTGTCCGTCCGTATGAACTTCCCGGCGGGTCAACGAAATCTCTTCAGCAGGTTGTCCAGGCTTATCTTGTTTCCCGTCTCGAAGAATGCCCGCATCTTCCGGGATTCTTCATCATCCCCGAAACCCAGCATATGAACCGTAACCCTTGTGTGCGTTTCGTCTGCAGGTTCAAGATAGACCACCGTCCAGGTTTTCTGTATCGCGGTTGGGAAAGGAAAGTTGCCGGGCACCTTGATGGTTCGGTACGAGAGCATCCGGCCAGGATCGTAGGCAAGGATGAGATGGTGGATCGCCGCATCGTCATCCAGGCTGGAGTCCTTGCTGTAGCTGGTGCGCCATAGTCCGCCCGGCCGCAGATCGATGTCTGTCTTCATCACCATCCACGATTCGATTCCTTCCTTCGTCGTCAGCACTTTCCAAACGTCGGCAATCGATGCATTGACCAAGCCTTCGGTGACGACGGGCTCCAACGATGCGGACTTGATGCTGCCCACCGCTATCGACAGGCCGACAGCGATGAGAGCGACTCGCGTCAGACTAAGTCTCATTTCCGTTTCCTCCTTTTGGTTCGGGTTCGGGTACGTTCACGCATCAACCGCCGGATATAGTCCTTCAGTTGATTGACGGCCTCATCAAACGGTTCAAAACTCCGATACGCCCGGGCGAGCATGACGGAACCTTCCATCGTTGCCAGCACATGCGTCGCGAGTCCGGCCGGTTCGATGTCCGACGGCAGGCGGTCGGAGGCATCTTCAATCAAGCCCCGGATCGCATCGCACCATGCCTTGAAGTTCTCGATGATCAATCGGCGCGCTTCGGGCTGGCTGTTGGTCACCTCCAGCGCGAGATTTCCAATCGGGCAGCCCAGTTCAAAATTTGTGGCTTCGAGTAAAAGCCGATAACCTTCCAGCACCGCAAAGAGCCTCTGAATCGAGTCGTCGGTGCGATCAAACGCCGGCCTGAGTACTCGAGGCTCGAGCATCGTCCGGTACTTCGCAAGCACAGCGATCAGCAGGTCCTCCTTGCTCGGGAAGAAGTGATAAAGACTTCCACTATTCGCCTCCGCCGTGCTGAGAATCTGGGCGATCCCCGTTGCCGTGTATCCCTGTTTGAAGAAGAGATCGCGCGCGGCTTCGACAATTCGTTCCCGTGTTGCTGTTCCTGAATCAGTTGATTGATCGTTCAAGTCGGGGGTATTATGCTGCACTCTCGGCAGGTTTTCAACGGGGTCCGAAGGAAAGGAAATCGTGCACATCAATCATTTCGCTGTCATAGCAGCTGCTCTTGCGACTTTCCTCATCGGCGGATTGTGGTACTCGCCGCTGTTGTTTCATCGGGCATGGAAGGACGTGAATGGCTTGACGGACGAGCAGCTCCGCCGGGGCGGCATGGGAAAGATCTTCGGCCTGTCGTTTCTATTTTCGTGGATCATGGCGTACAACCTGGCCGCGTTCCTTGCGGGCCCGGATACGACGGTCCTATGGGGAGCGACGGCAGGTGCCCTGGCTGGCGTCGGCTGGGTCGCATTGAGCATCGGCATACTCGGTTTGTTTGAAAGGCGGCCGTGGAAGTACGTCTTAATCAATGGTGGATATTTTACGGCCTCGTTCGTCGCAATGGGAGTGATCCTCGGCGCGTGGCGGTGAGAGGAAGTCGAGATCTTGCGGGGCGTGGCTTCCAAAGCGGCATCCTTTCGAGCAGCGCTTCGGAACCACCCGCCTTCTCGTGATGTCGGATGCACTTTGTGATCCGTTCAAAACTTAAGAGGCTAATTTACCCGCACTAGCCAGAATTTCCCGAATACGATAAGCTCCGCGCCATGTCCAAACCGAAAACACCCAATGGCCGCCGCAATTTCCTGAAAGGTGCTGCTGTCGGTGCGGCCAGCTTCGTTGCCGCACCGATCGTGATGGCGCAGCAGAATCCTTCTTCGGCGCCAACAGTTGAAGTCGCAGGAAATGAAAAGCCGGGCTCGGACTTCATGGTGGATGTGCTGAAGTCGCTCGATATGGAGTACTGCGCGGCAAATCCTGGATCGAGCTTCCGCGGCTTGCAGGAATCCTTCATCAACTATGGCGGGAATAAGAGTCCCGAGTGGCTCACCTGCTGTCACGAAGAGTCCTCCGCCGCGATGGCGCATGGTTATGCCAAGATCGAAGGCAAGCCCATGATGATCATGGCGCATGGAACCGTCGGTCTGCAGCATGCCTCCATGGCGATCTACAACGCGTATGCCGATCGTGTGCCGATGTACATCGTTCTCGGCAACATTCTCGATGTGAATTACCGCCGCGGCAATGCGGAATGGGTGCACAGCGTGCAGGACGCCGCGTCGATGGTGCGCGATTTTATCAAGTGGGACGACACGCCCGTCACCCTCGGACACTTCGCCGAGTCCGCGGTGCGGGCGTACAAGATCTCCATGACGCCACCTTATGAGCCTGTCATCCTGGTTGCCGATGGAACGCTTCAGGAAGAGCCGGTGAAAGAGAAGAACCTCCGCATTCCCAAACTTGTCATGAGTGCGCCTCCTCAAGGCGATTCCGCCGCCGTGGTGGAAGCAGCGCGCCTGCTGGTTGCGGCGGAGAATCCGGCAATCGTTGCAGGCCGCGTCGCGCGCACGCAAAAAGGAATCGAGCTTTTGGTGGAACTGGCTGAGACGCTTCAAGCGACGGTAAAGGATCAGCGCATGCGGATGAACTTCCCGTCCGCGCATCCGCTCTATGGCGATCCCGGACAACTTCCGCAATCGCCCAATCTCTCCGACTTCGACGTGATCCTCGGTCTCGAAGTTCAGGATTTCTGGGGCGCGACGCATCGGCAGACGCCGCTCAATCGCTTTGGAATGGAGTCGACGCCCACAACCAGGCCCGGCGCGAAGATCATTTCGATTTCTGCGATCGAACTGAATCATAAGTCGAACTATCAGGATTTCGGCCGCTACGTGGAAGCGGATCTCGCAATCACCGGCGACGCCGAAGCAACGCTTCCCGCCCTGATCGAAGCGGTCAGGAAACAACTCACTGGTGATCGCCGACGGGTCATGCAGGACCGCGGAGCAAAGATCGCCGAGGCGGGCCGCAAATGGCGGCAGCAGCATCGCGAAACGGCGGGCGTGGGTTGGGATGCAAGTCCCATCAGCACAGCACGGCTTTCAGCGGAGGTCTGGGCGCAAGTCCGAAATGAGGACTGGTCGCTGGTTTCCTTCGACCGAATGCAGAGTTCCTGGCCGACCCGCCTATGGAACTTCAGCAAAAACTATCAGTACATCGGAGCACAGGGAGGAGCGGGCATCGGCTACGGACTGCCGGCTGCGATTGGCGCGGCACTTGCGAATCGGAAACATGGACGCCTGACCATCAATATTCAAAATGACGGCGATCTCAATTACGCGCCAGGCGTGCTGTGGACGGCAGCGCATCACAAGATTCCGCTGCTGAACATCATGCACAACAACCGCGCTTACCATGAGGAGCGGATGTACATCCAGATGTTCGCCGCGAAATTCAATCGGGGCGTTGAAAACGGAGACATTGGAACGGCACTGAACAACCCGGACATCAACTATGCCTCGATCGCGAAGGGCGATGGTCTGTATGCCGAAGTGCCCATCACGGACCCGAAGGATTTGGCTCCGGCAATTCGCCGCGGTATTGAACGGGTAAAGGCCGGTGAGCCCGTGCTTCTCGATGTCGTGACACAGCCACGCTGATGATGAAAACAGCAATTGTGATTTTTCCATTTCTTGCGATTGCCGCAGTGACGTTGTCGCAGACAAAGCCGGGGGATGTTGCAAACGGGCGACGCATTTTCATGCGGAACGGCTGCTATCAATGCCACGGCACTGTTGCACAAGGCGGGCTGGCAGGCCCGCGGCTGGCGCAAACAAAACTCACCGTGGCGGGTTTCACCGCGTATGTTCGAAATCCTGCACCCGGCAGCATGCCGCCGTTCCGTGCAAAGGTGATGAGCGATCAGGAACTCGCCGACGTTTTCGCGTATGTCCAGTCCGTTCCACCGCCGGTCGCGCCCGCAAACATTCCGATACTGAATGACGATGCCCGTTAGTGATGGATTTTTACCAGCAGCTGAAGGCGAGAACAGCTTTCATCAACATAGTCTGTGAACTCTCCGTGTACCGATCGTAAGTCTCCGGCATTGTGCGTCTTCAGAACCACCGGATGCGTTTCCAGTTCCGCGTTGTCCCAATGCCAGCTCCATCAAGCATTCCCACATCTCGAAAATACTTGTCGGCACTCCCGCGCGTATCGCACACCCTCAATCCGCTTCCGTCGGAAATCGATGGCCGTCCTGTCTTGCGTTCATCTTCCGGGCCGTGGCGGCCCCAGCTGCGCGGATCGCGGAACGATCTTCGAGACGAACGCACCATAACGCGTGATTCCCAACGTCTTGCCGCCAGGAAAGATCGTGGAATCCCCGCCGAGCGTAGTTCCTGCGATATAGACACTGCCCGAATTGTCCACGGCCACCCCCTCACCATAATCCAGAGCTCCACCACCGATAGTGCTGCTAAGAAGCACCGTTCCGGACGCGTCGAGGACAATCAGAAACGCATCCTGGATCCCGGGAAACGATTCCTGCAGTGGATTCCGCTTTGGAAAGGCCGTTGGTCGCGCCGCCGTTCCGACGACGTAGACTCTGCCGAGCCCATCAACCGCGATGTCCGACGGGGAATCCGCTACTCCATTGTTGGCGGAATATAAGAGTGGCGAGGAATAGACGACGCGATGGAGTTCCGGCGTCAACTTTGCCATAAACCTCTGCGACCCTGTCGCAGAACCTGCATCATTCGAGAAGAGGCCCGTCACATGAGGGGCACCGGCCGTGTCCAATGCAACTGCCGCAACTCGACCTCCATTTCCCAGGTAAGCACCCGACATCAGGCCGGAACCTGACGCATGGATTCGAACGATAAATGAAATTCCTCCCTTCTCGAAGCGGGGCTGCGCATCTTCAGAGATTGGGAAATCCGTGGAATCCGTCTGGCCCACGACAAATGCTGATCCTGTTTTGTCCACCGCGATTCCCGTGCCGAACTCTCCGCCGGATTGGCCATCACCAGGTTCGCTGCCGGCACTGCCTCCGAAACGCAGAACGTACGCGAGATTTCGACCTTCCGCGTTGAGCTTCGCGGTGAACACATCCCAGTCGTTTCCGGGGACTCTCGAGTTCGCCGTGTTCGAGACTGCGAATTCCTTCGAATTAGAACTCCCTGTGACGTAGGCATTTCCACCTCCATCGATGTCGATTGCTGAGCAACGATCCTGCTTCTCACCACCAAGCAACGTCGAATAAAGCAACGTGGATCCGTCGGCGCTCAACTTCACGACAAAACAGTCCCGGTCTCCTCCTCCGAACCGCGTTTGAACGGCTGCGTCCGTCGTCGGAAAATTCCTGGAGTATGTCGTCCCGGTGACATAAGCGTTTCCGGAATCATCAACGGCGATATCTTCGCCCATATCCACGGCGCCTCCGCCCAGATACGTCGCGTAAATCAATCGCTGGCCATCTGAACTGTACTTGGCAACGAAGGCATCCTCTTGCCCGCCGCCGTATTTCTTCTGCGACCGCACTTCAGTGGTAAAGTCCGGTACGTCCGGCGTACGTCCTGTGACATACACGTTCCCGTTTTTGTCGACAGCAACCGCTTGACCGTATCGTCCGAAAAATCTCGTGAAAGCAAACTCGTGAGTGGAGGGAGCAGTCGGGATAGGAGCGCGCTGCCAGCTGGTCATCGAACCAGGCACTGAGAGGATTCCGAGAATTACAAGAACGCCTGTTGCCTTCGCACAAAGCATTGTCATCTCCTGAAGTGGAGGAACGTTATTGCATCAATAGCGCTGTAGATACAGTCTGGATGCCGATCAGGCTCCCAATTCCGCAGCGATATCTTTCACCATCGCAAGTCGAATGCGATTTCTTCCTGACTAATCGTGGATGCAGGGGCTGCACCTCTTTTCTAACTCTTCAATCGATCTTCAGAATCAAAACGAAAGCGAGATATGAGCGCCCCTGACGTCGCGGAAAATCAAGGGTAACAATTGAACGGTGCGTTGACGCGACTGATTCGACCGGTCTCGCCGTTTGTCCAGCACGCGTCCCAGCAGATATCCACCCACAGCACCGCCGGCGCCTCCCACAATCGCGGCGGTCGTTACTTTCTTTTCCGAGTCGATTGCGTCGTCATACGCCGAAAGTCCCGCAAACATGCCAATCGCGAAGCCTCCTCCTCCGCCCGCAAGTGTGAAGATCTTCCGATACTTGCTGGACGTGTTGGGCTTTACACTCGCCTGCTGAGCCAAAACCTCGCCGGAAAGGATGAGCATCAGAATGCCGACAATGACTAATTTCGAGTAATTCATAGAACCTCCGAAGCGTGAACCAGCATTGATGACTTGCTAATCGTTATGGTCTGGGCGAAATCGGAACGCCGCTGGCACGCGCTGTGCAACGAATGGAATGCCGAATCCGCCGGCGCCTCTCGACACCCTTGTATCGAGCGACCAGCATGGAAACCGAAATACGACATCGTCGGTCCGAGGAAGGGGACGCGACATACCAGTTGCCAACGAAAGCAGACCAAAACGGCACTTACCATCCGCAACGGCCGCGAAAACGATTTTGTTGGCATCCGGCGAAATCGCCAGGGATACTCCTTCTGTCGTCGCTGGCGTTTTCACATCGGTCCGCGATTCCCCGGCCGGAGTCGTTCGGGAGACGGTTCGCTTGCCCGACAAGACAACATGCACCATGCGTGTTGCAACGACGCAAACTCTTATCCGCGGATTCATGTCGTTCGCCTCCAACAGAGAATTCCGTTTCCCTCTCTCAATGCGCGAAAACCCGGCAGAACCTGTATCTGTGCACTATTTTTGTTGGCATGTGAGGCTTGGTCCGTCCGTAACGCATTCTGGAGGAAGTTCCACTACGAACTCCCAGGAAGAATTGTCATGAGTGAGACCACGATCGATCGAATAAGGGCTGGGCTGTCATCACGCTGCCGCTCTCACCCTGGGTAGTGCCGCGCGCCGAAGCTGCGGAGAGCCTGACGCAGAAAACCATGCATGCCTGGGAGAAACTCACGGAGAAACGAATCTTCGAGATCGAAAAGATTTTCACTCGCATTCTGGCCCATAACGGGTCCGGCGCAATGTTTGTCCCCAGCGTCAAGGTGGACCGCTGGTGCGGTGGATTCAGGACTACAACTCGACCTCGAGGTGTTTCAAGGAAGTGAAAGAGTCGAAGCTAACTGCCTCCTCAAAGCGTCGGCAACGCAGATGCCTATCGCATATTTTCCAGGCTTACGCGAACAGCGGTAGGAATGATCGCGATGAACTACAGTACCTGGCACACGGTTATCTATCGCAACCGTGGCGGGCCAGTCCTCGAGCATCAGTCACGCCGCAACGATCGCCGAATTGATCGGCCGGAACCTTTTATGAAAAGGAATCGCCGGAAGGCAACAACAGTGAATATAGGTATCGCCTGAATTCGTACTGACGATTAAGCAGGAGGACGGAGTCGTCATCGAATGGGAGTCGCTCAGTCTGAGTCCGGGGGATTCCGATGACGGCGAGCTTCTTGTTCAATATCCTGTCCCTCGGAGCTATCCGAGGTGTGATCGAGTCGCCTACGCGCGGGCGAAGGCACGCTCACGTCGATGAGCGACGGCGTGTCCAAATCCATCAACTTTCAGCATCCACTCAAAAACAATAGAGATCGAGCTTCGAGGTTTCTCGTCCATTTGACGCATGTGTCAGTGAGGAGAGAAACATGAGAGTTCAAATCGCAGCTCTGGTCGCCACAGTGTCCATGGTTTGGTGCGCGACGGCCTTCCCACAGCAGACCGCGCCCATCACTGAAAAACTGAAATACCCCAAATGGGACGCGGGTGGCAGCCTCGGATTACTTATGGTCGGTCCGGGGAAATTTGGCGGCCAGGGTACGTCGAACTGTCTTTGCGGCGGCGAAAACGTGGCCTGGGCCGGGAACATCGACTTCGGCCGGTATTTTTCACAGCACCTCAAGGCCGAGGCAGGTCTGATGTGGACGACCCAGCGGTCTTTCTACTATTCCGAATCCACTTTCCCTCAGATTTTCCCAGTGACTCACAACAGCAGGCTCGTTCAACCCACGACTTTCTCCGGCGCCATGTCCTACCAGTTCTTCGAAAATGTTTTCGCGCATCCTTACGTCTCGGCAGGTGTCCACCTGACATCGTTTGTTGAAGAGACGCAAACGTCCGTCTATAACTCCAGCTTCAGCACGGCCCCCACTATCTCGTCGACCTCCCGAAAGTACATGGAAGCGAGGCCATTCGTGGCTGCGGGCTTCAAGTCGTACTTCAATGATCGCCTGTATATGAGGTCGGAAATCCTCGCCGCCTTTGACCAGGATGGCTTCTCCCATGCGACGGCTCGTCTCGGATTCGGCTTCGACTTCTAAGAAAGGAATCTCGTCATGAAAACTCAATCAATCGTCACTTACGTTCTCGTTGTTCTTCTGACAGCCCCATTCGCGATGGCCGAGCCACGGCAGGAGCCGCCCGAAGTTTGGCAGGCCTATGCTCAGAAACTGGAGGCCGGCGCTTTCGTCGAAGTCCACTTGAAGGATGGAAAAAAAGTAAAGGGAAGCTTTATTCCGAGTTCCACCGACATCTTTCGCCTGTTGCCGAAGACGCGGATCGCGGTACCGGTTCGCGATTTCCAATTCAGCGACATTGCATCGATCGAACGAAAGAAGGAAGGATTCTGGAGTCCCGGAATGAAGGTGCTGACGGGCGCCGCCATCGGCATCGGCGCTGCAGTCTTAACAGTTGTGGCGATCTATGCGGCCGGAGGCTAGGTATGCCAGGGCCGGCCATCCAGAGCCACTCCGGATGCGGAATTCGGCTCCGATGGCCGCAATCCACCACTCTACTTCGTGGCGAAGTTCGGGATCATCATTATCGCCAGCAGAGGATCGTGACGTGACGCAGCTGCTCATGGTTGTTGAGGTCTTAGTAACCCAGCGCGATCCCGTAGACTCGCTGCACGACCATCTCTTCAACTGAATGCTCGATCCGTCCTGCCGACCGTCTGCAACATCATCGCAATTAGAAAGAGAGATTTCATAGGGTCGGATGCATCGCAGGGCGGGGGATGCCGTAAGACGATTCATAACCCGGCCCGTATCGCGACGATAAATTACCGATCCAGGTGTCTTCAAATTCGAGAGCCGAGACAGATGCGACTCTTATTTGATGATTGGGCGTCGGAAATCCTTACAGGCGCATGATTAATGGCAAACCCTTGAGTGATAAATGGCTTAGCCTGACTTTGGGTAAAATAGGCGTCGGCGCGCCTTACAATGCTTCAAAAAACTCCTTGCCAAAAACTCAAATGTTTACTATCGAGCCGCCGGCTCAGGAATAGCAGGCCGATTCCAGTGAAAATGAAAGTGCGTGTGAGACGAGCGCATCCATAAATTCTCAGAATCGAAGAACGGGATGGAAGACCGAGGGCGCACAAGGTGCACCCTCGATGGCACTAGCTGTGAATCCAGCGGAATTTTCGAATTAGATAAGCAATACCAAGCAACCCTGTTACAAGAAGCACGTCCGTGTCTGGCTCTGGGACTTGCGTTATAACAGTGCCATTGCGGGCCGCGAAAACGTACTGTCCCAATACGTTGCTGTTAACGCTGTGGGTGGCCAGACCATTTGGGCCACCGTTCAACAAAGCCCCGTCCACATCCGAACCAGGTAATTCGAATGAAGTTCCCGGAAGTCCGGAACCATTGGAAAACCCGACTCGCGCCGTGCTGCCACCGAGTCCGCCGATTCCGCCACTGGCGTCACCGGTTTCCCAGGAAATATTGTCGTAGTTGAAAACAATGTCGAAATTCCCGGCGCCGGTGTCTGATCGATCGACGAGAAGGAGTTGAAAACTATTGGTCTTGTCGACGTGGGAATCGAAATAGCCAACGTTGATCCAGTTCACGCCAAAGGCAATGTTGCCGCCGAAAGTCCCAGTTCCATAAGTAACCACACCACTTCCTGGATTCCGGGTATCGACATCAGCGAAAAACGGTGCAATGATTTCGCGGTTCGCAGCAGTCAGGCCGAATGGTGTGAAAGTGCTCAGTGGAGCATCAAACGTGATATTGCCATTCGTGTTGACGTACAACTGAGAAAATGAGACCCCCAGGAAATTCAACGTCATTCCGATAGGAATTGCTGTTCCGGCACAGGTTCCTCCGTTTGCCGGATTGGTACACCCCCCGGGCGAAGTCCATGTGCCGTCATCGTTCCTTCCATCGGTGGTCGTGTTGAAGCCCGGTACAATCGCCGATGCATAAATTTGGCCTGAAAAGATTGCGGTTAAAAGAACGCCCAACAGCAGTCGGTGCTTTGTCATAACTGTCTCCTTCATTTTGACGGCTAAGCCTGCAACGCAGTGAATTGCAGGTCGGATACCATTTGACGACGCGGAGCGAGCTGTCCTGTTATCCAGCTTGACCTAAAGATTTCAACCGGATACTTCCAAGGACGGAAAACGCTGCGAGCGAAAATGCATGTTGAATTCGCGGTTTGAGGCACAACCTGTAAGCTTTCCCGACACTGATTGCTGGTCTGATTCGCTATGCAGATTGGGTCGGTGGTGATCGCCGAAGAAGTTAAAGCATTATGTGTGGATTATAGAAGGATAAGATCCCGCCACCCTCGACAACTCTTCAAAGCTGGACTGGATTCGGACATCCGCCGAGGACGATTTTAGCGGATCCGAAAACCAGCCAGTTCAGTTCACTGGTGAGTATCAGGAGGCAGCCGCTGCCATGGTCCTTGGGTTTGCCTTCTTCGGCAGTGGCATATGTCGAATGGCGAACGCTGCAATTGCAGTCAACATTGCCAGGATCGCACTCGCATAGAGAGCGGCGGACCAGCTGTCGAAATATTGATGGACGAACTGAAGCAGGAAGATGACGAGGGCTGCCACTCCCTTTGCGGCATATAGAAAGGAATTGTTCGAGGTCGCGTACTTGCTTCCGAAGTAATCGCCGACGGTCGCGGGAAACAAAGCGTAGATTTCACCCCATGTGAAGTATGTGAATATCAGTGTCGCTGCGAACAGCACTCCGGATCCCTTGCCAAAGGTCCCGAGACACACCAGGCTGATGGCCTGCAGGATAAATGCAACCACCATCGTGTTCTCACGGCCCCACTTGTCGGAAACCCAGCCCCAGAATGGACGGCTCCCGGCATTCGCCAGCAGACCAAAGGATGCTGCCGCCGTCAGAGTGGCGGACAAGCCCCAGGCTTTTGCCATCGAACCGGAGTTCGCCGTCAGGAAAAGCCCTCCGACTCCAACGGCAACGAACATCACAAACAGAATGTAGAACTGTGGCGTGGCCAGCATCTCCATGCTCGTAAAATTATCCGTGCCCTTGCGTGACTTTGTCACCGCTACTGGAGTTGGAGCGGCAGCTTTAGGCGCAACGAAGTCCTTCTCGGGATGCCGGAGGAACTGCGCGACAATCACGATCACGATTCCCTGAAAAATGCCGGAAGTTAGGAATGCTGTCGGGTAGCTGTAGTCCCGAATCAGGTACCTGATGATCCATACCGAAATTGCGCTTCCGCCTCCGTAGCCCGCCGCAATCACTCCGGATGCGAACCCGCGGCGGTTCGGAAACCATTTCAGCGCCGATCCCATCGAGCCGCTGTAGACGAAAGCGGCGCCGACTCCCGCCATTCCATAGAAGACGTAGAGCTGCGTCAACGACGTCGCATGTCCAATCATGCTCCATCCGACTCCGGCGAGAAGCCCGGCGGCTGTGATGAAGGGACGCTGGCCGATGCGATCGATGAACCAACCGGTTGCGGGCTGTATCCAGGTTTGGACAGCGATGTAGATCGTGTAGGCAAATTGAATCCCGGTCAGTTGCCAGGAGCGGCCCTCGCGGATGGGTTCTACAAAAAGTGTCCACGTGTATTGAAGATTTCCGACCATCATCATCGCGACGAAGGACGCGGCCAGCTGGAACTTTGGATTCCGCAGAGTGCTCATAAAGTCAGGCGAGGGAAGATAGCACAAGCGGACCGAATTCAGGTGGGATTTGGTTTGCAGCAGGCGCGGTCAGAGACGCGTCAGAGACCGCGCCTAAAGTCCCCAGCCCTCGCGTTTGCGGAGTTCTGTTATGTGCGCGGTGTGATGGCGGCCGTGCCAGGCGTATATCGCTGCGTTGATATCGAGTGACAGTAATCCTCGTTCCGGATGATTGAAGCTTCGTTTCCAGTCTGCTTCGGTCAGCGACTCAAAAAGTTGAATCCATCGAGCGTGAAGACCATCAAGAAGCAGCAGAGAAGTCTCCAGCGGTGCCGACCTCGCGTCTCGGAGACCGGCCCAGACATTCTCGTCGTAAGGCATGATGGTCGGCTCGTCCTGTGTCAAAGCGAATTTGGTCCGGATGTAACTGTGCATGTGACTGTCGGCGAGATGATGCACAACCTGACGCACCGTCCATCCCCCAGGCCGGTAGGGCGTATCCAACTGGCTTTCCGACAATCCTTCGACAGCATCACGAAGCCGGCCGGGCGTGTCTGCAATATCCAGCAGCATCAACTTGCGATCCTGCGTGCCGGGTTTAAAACGTCCGATGGGGTAGCTTAATTCCGTGCTCATGAACTGCTAGGTGCTCAGGGCTGCGAGTGCTGCAGCCGCGATCTGTTCGTCCTGGGCAGACGTCACGCCGCTGACGCCGATGGCACCAATTACTTTGCCCTCCGCAATCACAGGCAATCCTCCCTGTATGGGAATAATTCCTTCAACGGCAAGAAATGCCGTCTTGCCACCGGTAATCATTTCTTCCATTGCCTTGGTCGGCCGTTTGAAATGGGCCGAAGTCCGCGCTTTTCCCTGCGACACGGCAATGCTGCCGGGCTGCGTCTCATCGAGCTTATGAAAAAGGATCAGTTCGCCATGCGCGCCAACGATGGTGATCGCAACGTTCCAGCCATTCTTCATCGCTTCCGCTTCGCCGGCGGCGACCATCTTTTTTGCAGCTTCCAGGGTGATGAACTTACTTGTTCCCAACATGCCGTGCTCCTCCAAAATCCAGATTCTCCGTAATTCGCGTTCCGTCTTTTCGAAACGCTTCCGCCAGCATGCGGATGCGCCGCTTCGCTTCGGTCAGGTCGTGATTATCGAGATTGATATTCAACAGGTCGACGTACCACGGCAGTTTGATTTCATCCATGACGTAGGTTTCCACGATCTCTCGCGCAATCGGCAACGTCGTGTTCTTCGAAGAATCGTGCACGTCACGATTGCTGGCATGGCGAAGTTTTTCGTACTCCTCGGCAAGGAGGCGCTTACATAAATCCGCACTAAACGGGTCGCCGGCTTTCACACCAACTTGTTCGTCATCGGCGGTGAGTTTCGCGCTCTTGTGCAGCCATTCCCACAGAATACTTAGTCGGATCTCGCCTGTGGCCATGTCTTCCATGAGGTAGAGCACGTCTTCGTTCCCGAAGTAGTCCGCCGGTTTGAGCGCCGCCGCCTGCATTCCAACTCCGAAGGCATTGCCGTATTGCAGAGCCACGCTTAGAAGATCGCGCGCGCCACGAACGGTGCGCGGC
>Ga0163162_10003453_pt1 | contig 15095 bp, 8 predicted proteins | sample S55metaG_FD_115310 | JGI IMG/M metagenome (GOLD analysis project Ga0163162, IMG submission 115310) | Switchgrass rhizosphere microbial communities from Kellogg Biological Station, Michigan, USA - S5-5 metaG | ecosystem: Host-associated > Plants > Roots > Rhizosphere > Soil | place: USA: Michigan...
TCAGAAGTTCCAGGAAGTGCTGGTGCAACATCACCTTGACAAAAAGTAGTTGGAATAGATGCAAACGTTGCTGGCGTTGGCGGATTAACTGTCACATTTAATGTAAATGCAGAAGCACACTGACCTGCATTTGGAGTAAACACATAGGACCCTGACGCAGCCGTACTGATTGCACTGGGACTCCACGTTCCTGCAAATCCATTATCAGAAGTTCCAGGAAGTGCGGGTGCAACATCACCTTGACAAAATGTTGTTGGAATGCTTGCAAACGTTGCTGGCGTTGGCGGATTAACCGTCACATTCAAAGTAAACGAAGAAGCACACTGACCTGCATTTGGCGTAAACACATACGACCCTGATGCAGCCGTACTGATTGCACTGGGACTCCACGTTCCACTGAATCCATTATCAGAAGTTCCAGGAAGTGCTGGTGCAACATCACCTTGACAAAAAGTATTTGGAATACTTGCAAATGTTGCCGGAGTTGGCGGATTAACCGTCACGTTTAATGTAAATGCAGAAGCACATTGACCTGCATTTGGCGTAAACACATACGACCCTGATGCAGCAGTACTAATCGCGCTCGGGCTCCATGTTCCGCTAAATCCGTTATCAGAACTTCCGGGCAACGCCGGTGCCGCATCACCTTGGCAATATGTAGTTGGAATGGATGCAAACGTTGCCGGAGTTGGTGCATTAATGGTGATATCAATCGACGTTGGATCGGCACCTTGCCCACCATCCGGTGTAAAATTATAAGTGGTCGTGCCCGCGGTTCCGGTATTTACACTGGTCGGGTTCCATGATCCGGTAATGCCTTCATCAGATGTCGTGGGTAGTGCGGGTGCAACGTCGCCCTGGCAAAAGGATCTCGGGTAACTGGCAAAGGTGGGTGTAATCGCATCCTCCTTAGCCAGCACAACATTCTTCGACTTAATTGAAACGGCAGTGCGACCGAAATCGATCTTTTCTCTCCTGTCCCTGGCACTCAATGTTGCGCTTTGAACAATCGCAACGAACTCCACCAATAGGAAAACGGCAGTGAAAGAGCGTTTCATGCCAACAAAGACTTTTTTAATAGGCAGAGTGGTCAAATGAGACTAGGGTAATGTTCAATAAATAGATAGTTAGTCGCTAAACTAATAGGTTAACAAAAATTGGATTCCGAACGGGTTTCAGCAAGATTATGGAGGTATTTGGATTGGATTTCGAATCAGTCTGCATGATATAAAATTTTTCGCAAACGAAGTAATTATACCACTAAAATGGGACGTATTTTTTCTATTAGTTGCGACTGTCGCTAAGTTACTGAGGTTTTTCTTCCCCATGTAACAAATACGAGACAGATTGTTGCTCAGATGTGATGCTTTGGATGCCAATATTTCCATCTCTCCGGAACGGGTGCAAGTAATGAGCCAGGTGAGATGCAGTAAGTGGAAGTCGTGGCCTCCAAATAGTCGGGAACACTCAGGTCGATGAGCAATACATCATCCCCCCATTCTTCACATCGTGCGACACAAATTGATGCAACATTACTTTTTAACACCTGTCCTTACCTGAAAACCTACTGCTATGTTCAAGAGCTATCTAAAAATTGCTTGGAGAAATCTTAGAAAAAATAAAGTCTATTCAACCATAAACATACTCGGACTTGCGGCAGGTATGACAGTTGCCATGCTGATTGCCTTTTGGATCTGGGATGAAGTGACATTTGATCATTATCATAGCCGTCACAAACGGATCGCGCAGGTAATGACAACCTATTTCGACAACCATGATGCAATTACTGCCACCTATAGCGCAGTTTCCATGCCTTTAGGGACTGAATTAAAAAACAAATTTGGAAGTGATTTTACAAATGTTGCCATGGGTTCATGGAACTTCGACCATGCAGTGGCGATTGGAGAAAAGAAAATTGCGACCTCGGGGATGTGGGTTGATTCGAATTTTCCTTCCATGTTTACATTTAAAATGCTGAAGGGTGATATCAACGCTTTATCAGATCCCTCATCTGTTTTAATCAATGCCTCATTAGCCAAAGCATTGTTTGGTGATGAAGATCCTGTCAACAAAATAGTCAAACTCGATACAAAGGATGATTATAAGGTAGCGGGTGTGTTTGAAGATTTCCCCCAGAACACGACTCTGTACGATGCGAAAATATTTTTACCGTGGAAGAAATTTTTGACAATGCCCTGGTTGAAGGATAACGCCACAAAATGGAACGACCATTCATTCCAGGCATTTGTAGAACTAGCGGATCATGTTGAATTTGACAAAGCGTCGCAGAAGATAAAAGATATAGCGATGGCGCACAAGAATGCAATGACAGAGGGAAAAGAAGAATCAGTTTTATTTGCGATGGACAAATGGCGATTATATAGTGAATTCAAAAATGGTAAACCATCTGGCGGTCGCATACAATTTGTCTGGCTGTTTGCCATAATAGGCATTTTCGTGTTGCTACTTGCGTCTATCAACTTCATGAATCTTTCAACAGCACGTAGCGAAAAAAGAGCGAAGGAAGTTGGAATTCGTAAAACAGTTGGTTCTGCCCGCGGTCAATTGATCGGACAATTTTTGAGTGAATCTGTTTTAGTAGCGCTCGTTTCGTTTATATTCTCTATCGTTTTTGTTCTACTATTAATGCCCATGTTCGACAAGCTCGCTGATAAAAATATACTCCTGCCATGGACCAGTGTCTTGTTCTGGTCGGCAGCGCTGACATTCACTTTGGTCACCGGGTTGATTTCAGGAAGTTATCCCGCATTGTATCTGTCCGGATTCGAACCGATCAAAGTATTGAAAGGAACGTTTCGCGTCGGAAAGTTTGCATCCTTACCAAGAAAAATTTTGGTGGTCATTCAATTTAGTTTTTCAATCGCGTTAATTATCGGCACCATTATCGTTTTCAAGCAAATCCAATATGCGAAAGACAGGCCTGTCAATTACAGCAACGAAGGATTGATTACAGTGATGATGGGATCTGCACCAGGATTATTCGCACATTATGATGCCATCCGTGCAGATTTGTTAGCGACCGGTGCGGTAGAGGATGTCGCTGAATCCTCCAGTCCTACCTCATATGTTTCAACTCACCGATCGGGTTTCAATTGGGAAGGAAAAGATCCGAACACACTACCTGGTTTTGGATACATTTATGTAACCGAGAACTTCGGCAAAACAGTCCGATGGAAAATAAAAGAAGGCAGAGATTTTTCAAAAGAATTTGCAACTGATAGTCTGGCGATGATATTGAATGAAGCCGCCGTAAAACAAATTGCCATGAAAAAGGATATTGTCGGGCAAACTATCCAATACGACAATAAAAATTTTCATGTCATCGGTGTAATCAAAGACATGGTAATGGAATCACCATATAAGCCTGTCGAACCAATTATTTTTGTAAACAGTTTAAATGATTCGTACATCATGACAATCGCGATCAAAACTGGTTCACCCATCATCAGTTCAATCGATAAAATACAATCCGCATTAAGAAAATATAATTCCGGTGCGCTTGTCGACTACACTTTCAACGATGAAAATTTTGCTCGAAAATTTTCTGATGAAGAACGCGTCGGCAATCTTGCAACGTTCTTTACTATTCTTGCGATATTCATTTCCTGCCTGGGCTTGTTTGGTCTCGCATCCTTTGTCGCCGAGCAACGCAAAAAGGAAATTGGTCTGCGCAAGGTGTTGGGTGCATCAACATATAGTTTGTGGCGCTTGCTGTCAAAAGAATTTGCATTCTTAGTATTGATATCATGTTTTATCGCTATCCCGCTTGCCTGGTATTATTTACACCATTGGCTCCAACAATATGACTACCGGACAACCATATCCTCATGGGTTTTTGTTGTTTCCGGATTCGGTGCCCTGCTCATTACATTGTTCACGGTAAGTTTCCAGGCAATCAAAGCCGCCTTGGCGAATCCCGTGAAGAGTTTGAGAACTGAGTAACGAATGTGGAAATATTTCTATGAAGTAAGTTTTGTTTCAAACAAAGGCAAAAGGTACCACAAAGGACGCAATGACTTTTTTGTCCATCTCTTTGTGTCTTTATTAAACTTTGTGCCTTGTGTGAAACCCAAACCGACCGCACACCGACATTTTCACATCTCACCATTTGTACGATTTTTTTGAAAATCCTGTCCCCTTTCCTCATTCTCCGTCGTCACTAAGATTTACAATAAAATCTTTAAAAAATGGACAGATTAAAAGACAAAGTTGCCATTATTTATGGCAACGGTGCGGTGGGTAGTGCCATCGCAAGGGCCTTTGCGCGTGAAGGTGCAAAAGTTTTTTTAGCCGGACGAACGTCGGCCAAACTTACAGGAATAGCCGAAGAAATCCGATCGGATGGCGGGATCATCGAAACATCAATATTAGATGCATTGGACGAGAGCGCAGTGGAAGATCACATGGACGATGTGATGGAGAGAGCGGGAAAAATAGATATTTCATTCAACGCTGTTGGTCTCGCTTCAAAAAATGTACAACACAGTTTACTCACCGAACTTTCGTTGGAAAATTTTACGTATCCAATCAATCTATATACACGATCGCATTTTGTGACAGCAAAGGCGGCGGCAAATCGCATGGTGAAGCAGGGCGGTGGAGTCATCCTAATGCATACTTCAAATCTGAGTCATGTTAGTTCTCCATTCGCAGGTGGAAGAGCAGCCGCATGGGCTGCGTTGGAAGCACTCTGCCGTTCTTTGTCTGTCGAATGTGGACAGCGGGGTGTGCGCGTTGTTTGTCTCTTCACGACAGCAATCCGGGAAACGCCAATTATTGAAGATGCATTCAAAGAACTCTTCGAATCAACTTCAAAAGCAAATGGTACAAGCGCTGAACAATTTGATGCGATGGTAGTCGCCGGCACGCATTTAAAACGATTAACAACTCTCAGGGAGTTAACCGACGCAGCAGTCTTTGCAGCTTCAGATGAAGCGAGCGCAATAACAGGAACGGTTCTCAATTTAACAGCAGGCATGGTAGTATAATAAAAAATTAATGAAATGAAAACATCAAAATCGTGGAGAGTTTATTGTCTCGTCGTTTTGTCGACTTTATGTGCAGGTAATACATTTGCACAATCAATTTCCAAGTTGGATCTCGACGAGGCAAAAAAAGAAATTGCAATTAGTAATGAAATATATTTTCAATCCTTTGCTAAAAACGATGCATCAATATTCACGAACAGGTATGCTGATGATTGCTGGATCATGCCGCCCAACGCGCCGGCAGTGTGTGGATCTGATGCCGCGAAAGATTTCTTCGAAAAGTCATATCATCAATTCGGAGTAAGAAATGGAAAATTTATCACGGTTGATATTTATGGGATCAGTGAAGACATCGTTGCCGAAATTGGTTTCTGGAAAGTATTTAATGCGAACCAGGTCGAATCGGATGACGGAAAATTTCTTGTACTTTGGAAAAAAACTCCGAAGGGCTGGAAGATGTGGCGTGATTCATTTAATAGCAGCCGACCCAAAAATTAATAGAGACTTGTCCCCGTTCTAAAGTCCAAATCGTGATTCACTAAACAATAAAAAATATTGAAATGAAAGAATTCTTATTAATCTACAGGGCTGATTACAAAACATATCCAAAAGGATCGCCGGAAGAAATGCAGGCGCTAACGCAAAAATGGATGAATTGGATCGCGGGCATCGCCGCGCAAGGCAAATTGGCCGATAGGGGCAACCGGTTGGTCGATACCGGCAAAGTTTTAAAGAGTAATGATGTTATTTCAGATGGACCTTACACTGAAATCAAAGAATCTATTTTAGGGTATTCACTTGTAAAAACTTCATCACTTGAAAATGCAACTGAGCTCGCAAAAGGATGTCCGATATTAAACTTTGGAGGAAGCGTTGAAATAAGAGAAATTAGTGTTTTGTAGTTTGTGAGTTTATTTCACGCAAAGGCGCATTGTAAAAGAACGCGCAAAGATTTATTTAAACTATGAATCTTTGCGTTTCGTGGTTCCTATGCGCCTTTGTATGAAAAAAAATAAATCAACTTGACGCAAGAAGATGAACTAATCCCGCACTTATTCAGAACAGAGTACAGCAAAATCGTTGCCGTACTGTGCAATTCATTTGCCTTAAAGAATCTTGAGATTGCAGAAGATATAGCCAGTGAAACCTTTTTGAAGGCGACGGAAGTTTGGGGGCTCCGTGGAACTCCCGAAAATCCGGCTGCATGGCTCTACACCGTTGCGAAAAATAAAGTGAAAGATTATTTTAAACATCATGCCGTCGTTGAAAGGCAAATGAAAGAAGCAAAAAGACTCAGTGACGCCGACGCAGGATTTGACTTTGAATTCAGCAATCAAAATATTGTGGACAGCCAATTGACAATGATTTTTGCTGTTTGCGATCCGAGCAATTCAAAAGAATCGCAAATATGCCTGGCACTTCAAATTCTTTGCGGTTTTACTGTAGAGGAAATCGCGAATGCGTTTTTGACGAAATCGGAAACAATAAAAAAAAGATTACACCGTGCGAGGACAAATCTGCGCGACTGTAATTTTCAAATTAAGAATTTGAATGAAGTGCAAATCAAAGGCAGGTTTGACACGGTTTTAAAAACTTTGTATTTGCTTTTCAATGAAGGATATTTTTCCGAAACGAATGATCAGCTGATTCGAAAAGACCTTTGCTCGGAAGCTATGCGGCTGACTTACATCCTCGCAAAAAACCCGTCGACCAACACGGCTGAAACGAATGCATTGCTCGCCCTGATGTGCTTTCAAAGTTCAAGACTCGATGCAAGAACCAGTGAAAATGGGGATGTGATACTTTTTGATGACCAGGATAAATCGCTATGGAACCAGGAATTGATTGATAACGGAAATCATTACCTCGTTACGGCCTGCAATGGTTCCGAACTTTCCAAATATCACCTCGAAGCAGCCATCGCATATTGGCATACCACACCGACGAACGAAAATAAATGGCAACATGTCTTAGAATTGTACAACCAACTTATTTTAATTGAATACTCGCCGGTCACTGCGTTGAATCGCACATTTGCATTTGCAAAAATATTCGGCAATGCAGAAGCGATCAAAGAAGCCGAAAAACTGCGTCTTGATGATAAAAATACGTATCACTCACTATTAGGTTATCTCTATTCAACAATCAATATCAGAAAATCAATTTTGCACTATGAAAGAGCGATTTCACTTACAAAATCAAAAATGGAAATTGAAGCGTTGACAAAAGAGATCAACAGGCTTAAAAAAATATAGTGGAGAAGTGATAAGCCTTTGCGATGCTATGGATGACATGTACAAACGGCATGGACAAGAATGGAAGGAATTAAAAATCCCTGCAAACTTTGCATGCATACGTCAAAATTTTCCTTCTTTTATGCCTGTAGGCATCGGTTTTGCAAACCTAATGAGGATCGAACCTTATATCGCATCTTCTATGAGCAGACCGGTAGTCAATCTTCTTAGAACAGTTTGGATTTCTTTGAAAAAATCCTTTACCGGTTTTTTCAACGATAAAGTTCCGAAGTTAAGTGGCTCGTTGTCATATTACATGGTATTTTCTATGGGGCCGCTTCTGCTGATCCTGATTGCTATTTGCGGCCTGTTCTTTGGGCCGGATGCGGTGCGAGGCAAAATTTATGGCCAGCTGGAGGAATTTGTCGGATCCAATACCGCGTTACAGCTGCAGGAGATCATCAAGCATGCCGCGCTAAGCGGAAAAAATGTTGCTGCTACGGTAATTGGCGCGGTCACACTTTTAATCGGGGCAACAAGTGTATTTGCCGAGATGCAAGATTCGATCAACATGATCTGGGGTGTAAAACCGAAGCCAAAAAAAGGGTGGTTAAAAATGTTGCGAAATCGCTTTCTTTCATTTTCGGTGATTGTCAGTTTGGGCTTTTTGTTGTTAGTTTCGCTTTCATTTTCTGCGCTCGTTGAAGCATTGAGTGCCCATTTGAAACATTTATTTCCCCAAGTCACGATTGTTTTCATTTACATTTTGAATGCGATCATTACCACGATTGTAACATGTTTAGTATTTGCCGTGATATTTAAAGTTTTGCCCGACGCAAAAATTGGTTGGAAAGACATTGTCGCCGGAGCAATCATGACAACAATTTTATTTCTAATTGGAAAATTTGCAATATCCTTTTATGTTTCGAAAAGCAATGTGGGCACAACGTTTGGACCTGCCGGTTCGCTGGTCGTCATTCTTCTTTGGATATACTACTCAGCCGTGATATTATATTTTGGTGCAGAGTTCACAAAGGCTTATGCATTGGAAACCGGCGCTAAAATTTTCCCGACTGAATATGCAGTGGCGGTCGAACAAAAAGAAATAGAAAGTGAAAATTCAACGGTTGTTCCAAGCGATAAACCTCAGGTAGAAACAAAATCCGAATGACAAGATTGAACGGGCTGCTTTCGGGTCCTTTTTCCGTCTTTGTGCGTTTATGCGAAATTAAATTTCACAAAGGCACAAAGAAGAGATGAATGCTCAACAATTGCTACTCCGTCCGCAAACTTTTAACCGGATTCATGATGGCCGTTCTAATCGCCTGGAAACTGACTGTTATCAATGCAATCAGCATTACTAATAGTGCAGCGGACGCAAACAACCACCAATCAAGCGAAATGCGGTATGCATAGTTCTGCAGCCATTTATTTGACACTAACCAGGCAAGCGGAATTGATATGATTAATGATATTATCACAAGTTTTATAAAATCTCTTGAAAGAATTGTCAATACCGACGTTACCGATGCGCCAAGAACTTTGCGAATACCAATTTCTCTCGTGCGTTTTTCCGCTGACAGAACGGAAAGTCCAAACAAGCCAATACTGGAAATAAAAATGGTGAGGATAGCTCCAAGCAGCATGATTTGTTTCCATTTTGCTTCTGCTTCGTATTTCCGCTTATTTTCTTCGTTCATAAAAACATAGCTGTACGGACTCAACGGAAATAATTTTTTAAATGCTGCTTGAATAGTTTGCAGGCTTGCCGTGGCAGTGTTTGATTTTATTTTTATAAGGGCCAGGCCGTAAGGATTATCTTTTTTCATCGTGAATACTTCCGGCCCTATTTTTTTTGTCAGAGAAGAGTAGTGATAATCTTTTACGACACCAATCACATGATACATTTTGTTTTTATACCAGAAATTAAGGGTCTGCCCAATTGGGTTTTTCCATCCCGCTTCTTTGACGAATGCTTCGTTTACAATAACTGAATTGCCTGAATCTGCCGGAAAATCAACTGAAAAATTTCGCCCATGCACCAGAGGGATTTTCAATATCGGCAAAAAATCCTCGTCAATGGTTTGATATTGGAAATGTATGGTGGAATCATTACTCAGCTTGGCCATGGTTCCCCAATCTCCACCGTTGCGCGCGACCACGTTAATTATATTCGGATCCTTTAATAACTCGCTCTTAAAAAGTTTTGCCTGTTCGTGTGTTTTGAAATCATTTTGAACGGCTACAATATCTTTATCATCATAACCAAGTTTTTCCGTAGTTAAAAAATTGAACTGCTTGTAAATCGTAAATGTTGCGATGATCAGAAATGACGCAAGTGAAAACTGTAATACAACTAGAAATTTTTGCAAATAGTTTTTTCCGCCGAGATTAAATCTACCATACAAAGTTCGCACGGGGTTGTAACCAGATAAGACAATCGCCGGGTAAAAACCTGCGAGCAATGCAGTCAATATAAACAACGCGATATACAACGCACCGAGCTTTGCATCAAACAAATAAGAAAGCACCAGGGATTTATTGGATAGATCGTTGAACACTGGCAATGCCAGTTGTACCAAAGCAAGCGCCAACACAAAAGCAAATACACAGAGTAAAAATGATTCGCCTAAGAATTGAATGATGAGTTGTTTCCTGTCGCTTCCAACGACTTTCCTGATACCAATCTCTCTTGCGCGTTTTACAGAACGGGCAACGGTGAGGTTCACAAAATTGATACAGGCGATCAGCAGTACGAACAGTGCGATACCTGAAAGTATATATGAATAGGTCGTGCTGCTACTGTCTGCGAGTCCATTATCTGCTGGTAATTCAGTGCTCATATGCATGTCGAGGAAAGGTTGCAATAAATATTTGTTGGTCCAATTTTCAACGACTGAGCCAAACTTTGACGTTAAAGAAATTATGGCATCCTTGGAATCCTTTTCATAAAACTTGTTCATTTTCGCTTCAACCGTATGAAAGTTTGTCTGCGGATCAAGCACGACAAATGTGTTGAGGAAATGATTAAACCAGTTCTCGCTGTCTTGCGCATTTTCCTTTGATTCTTTCAGTGGCAGGAGCATTTCAAATTTTATGGAAGAGTTTTGTGGAGAGTTTTTCGCAACGGCGGTGACTTTGTGCGGCACGAAAACACTGTCGTCTTTTATCATGATTATTTTCCCGACAGCATCAGTTGTTCCAAATTGTCTCTTTGCCGCGTCTTCTGAAAGTACAATCGACGAAGGATCTTTTAAGCAGTTCGCGCCATTTCCACTCAGTAATGGGAAAGAAAATATATTAAAGAACGATGAATCCACATATAAAACAGTTTGGTCCTTTACTTCCGTGCCGGTTTTAATATTTTTTTCTCCTCGTTGAATTCTGACAAAGCCCTTTATCTCCGGAATATTTTGTGTGAACCTTGGGCCTTGCAAATAGCCAGTGGTTGGACTTTTTCCGCCATGGCTGACATACGTTACCGCTATGCGGTAAATATTATTCGCGTTCGATTGAAAGCGGTCATAACTCACTTCGTCTTTTACATACAAGATAATCAACATGGCACATGCAAGTCCCACGCTTAATCCACCAACATTGATAATCGTATAAATCTTGTTTCGTATAAGATTGCGAAACGCGATGGTAAAATAGTTTTTTAGCATATACAGAATTGGTTTTATTTGATCAAGAATACACTATTCACTATTCAACGCCTACTCCGATCTTAAACTATTAACAGGATTTGCATTGGCGGCTCTGATCGCTTTATATCCCACCGTGAGCCATGCAATCACTATCGATAATAAAATGGCTAATGCAAAGACGGTCCAGTCGATCGAAATATGGTATGAAAAAGTCGTCACCCATTTATTCATAAAATAATATCCCAATGGTGCTGCCAATACAAATGCAACCAGGATGAGTTGCGTAAATTCCTTTGAAAAAATATATACAACGTTTGCAACAGAAGCGCCCAACACTTTTCTTATGCCAACTTCCTTTGTTTTTTGAATCGTCATGAAGGAAATCAATCCATATAAACCGAGACAGGATATGAAAATGGCAAGACCGGAAAATATTTTGAATAACTTAGAAGTGATCGATTCTGAATTATAAAAATCTCTTACTGTATCATCCAAAAAAGAAGCATTTATAAAATGATCCGGAAATTGTGAAGTAAAAACCTGTTTGATCTGTGTCATTGTATTTTTAATGGAAGATGGGTCGAGTTTTACTGCGATCGAGTTGTAGTTGTCAGATGCAGTAAAAAGAAGAAGCGGAAGAATTTTTTCTTTCAGGGAACTGGTGTTAAAGTCTGCAACAACGCCAACAATGGGAACTTTTGGACTTGTGACATTCCCCCAACGAAGATATTTGCCGATTACGTCTTCGGGTTTTAGACCTAATCTTCGCACCATCGTCGCATTCAAAACAACTTCTTTTGCAGTATCACTTACGTACGGGTATCTTCCTGCCAAAAGCCGAATGTGAAAGGTGGACAAATAATCTGAGTCCGCGAACCGATATACTGTTTCGAAATCTTCCGGGTGTGGATGATCCATGTAAGTAAAATAGGTTGTCCCCGGTGAGTTGACTGACGGAGGGTCGCTGCAGAGTGCTGCGGATAATACTCCTGGCAATTTCAATACGCTTGATTTAAAATATTCTTTATCAAAATTCTTTTTATCTGTATAAGGAATATTAATCATGGTAATCGCGTTTCGATCAAATCCCATCGGGCGATCGCGGAAGTAATCCATTTGTCGCGCGACGATAATGGTGCCGATGATCATCATTTGTGCAATTACAAATTGCAAAACAATCAATCCTCTTCGCAAAGAAATGCCACCGATTGTGCTCGTATTGATTTTGCTTTTAATGGCGGCAATCGGTTCAAATCTTGACAGCACAATGCCCGGATAAAATCCCGCAATCCAGGTAAGCATCAGCGCAAGAATAATGAGGAACAAATACGTTGACCAGCTATGTAAAACATTTGTTGTGATTGGTTTTTCTAAGATCCGCGACAATGCGGGCAAAGAAATATATGCTATTAAACACCCTAGAAAAATTGCAATTGTGACAAGCATACCCGTTTCGCCCAGGAAATTGAGAAACAGTTGTCGTGGGTTGCTTCCTAATACTTTTCGGACGCCTACTTCCTTTCCGCGATTAAGTGATTGTGCAGTGGCAAGATTTATAAAATTGATACAAGCCATGATTAATATAAATACACCGATCATTCCGATTGCAACGAGTTGATTCGATGACCAACCAGTATTTCCAAAGCGATACATTCTCGAATCGAAATGCATTTCTTTAAATGGCTGAAAGAAACAGGAATCGCGCGTATCTGAATTTGCAAAGAGTGGCGTGAAATGTGTTGCGACGAAGCCGGGCAACATGGCCTCCATCGATTTTATTTGCGATGCATCCTTTAGCATAAAGAAGCATTGCGAATTGCCAGAAAAATTATCCCACGCCAGCGGATCATCGATTTGTTTTTGATTAATGTTTCGGAAAGTTGCATACGAGAGCACGATAGGAAGATTCAAATCGGTATTATCAGGCGCATCTTCCATGATGCCGGTGATTTTATAATTCTCGTGCTTGTTAAGCTGAACTGTTTTACCAATTGCATCTTTCCAATTACCGAACCAGTTATTGGCAGTTGTCCGTGAAATCGCCGCGGTGTATGGTTCACTCAATGCGCTGTGCGGATTTCCCGAGAGCCAGGGAAAATCGAACATGTCAAAGAAGGAAGGGTCCGCGTAAAAAATTTGCGAGCCAGTAAACTTTTTCTCCTGCGATCCCGGAATGACAAACTTGTCTGCCCACTGCCGATATACTGCGGCAATTTTTTCTGGTTGTGGAAATTCTTTTCGAAAAAAATCGGGTAGCGGCATAGGCACATTGCCATCGTATTCGAGAATCCCGTTGCGAAATGTTTCGGTGGAGACGATTCGATAAATCCGATCTCGATTTTTGTGAAACCGGTCTATACTTATTTCTTCCCGGATGATTAAAAAAATGACTAGACTGATGGCAACGCCGACGGCAAGACCCGCGATGTTGAGAATCCCAAAAACTTTATTTCGATAAAAACGGCGAAAGAATAATTTCAGGTGATGACTCATGAGACTTTGTTTTGGCTAATGTTGAATTCCTCCTGCAAAAAATAGGTCAGAATACAAAATGTTGCCAGACAGTAGCATATAAAAAATAAATCGGAAAGAATTGTCCGGTTTCGTTACAATACGTGAACGATTTCAGTGATCGATTCGATGCAGAAATTAAAGTATTTTCGAAAATCATATTCAACTAGACCTTTGAATTGTTTACAGAAGATAGCGATCGTATTCATTCGAAATCGTCGCCGGAGCCGGTTCGTCAGCATTCCTTTGGCAGCATCTTAAATCTTGAACACGGAAATCCATATCGTGTGATAAAAGAATTTGTCGATTATGACAATGATGTGCACCCAATAGGAGAGACGTGCATATATGTTGGAACTGCTTTTCTCCCCTATGAAGATGGGTTGTCACTGTTTGTTGAGAAGGATGGACAACAAATAATGTGCAGACTACAATGGCGCAAAGAAGAGCAGGCAGATATTATTGATAATTTTTAAGAATTTGTGGAGAGATGTTGAGATATATCGTAAATGATTTTGGAATCAAAGCATAAGCTTATCATCAAGGTAAGTAATAGTGAAGCCCGTACCATTCAGTTGAAACAACCAGGTGATTGTTTGCACTGAGTATGTAGGAATAAGAATCACGACCATTGTTGTCGTATAATGGGAAGTACTGTTGCTCGAAATTCACTCCGTCGGCTGTACGCATTAAGATATTCTTTTCTGTAGCGTAGAAATATAATGCACCATTTTGTTTCGTGATGCGAGACACTGTTCCTGCATTAGCTCCTATTGGATATGATTGGTAAAATTTGGTCCATGTTGCACCTGTGTCCTTTGATAGATAAATCCCATCCGGCTCGCCCGTATATATGTCGCCGTTAGTATCTAAGAAAAGGGTAGCGGTACCATGTCCGTCTGACGACCATATGTCGCTCCAATTTTCTCCTCCGTCGATAGATTTGAACAAATTTTGATTAGCGACACCGATCAACACTCCATTTGAAAAGGATTGTGCCGATAAGTAGATGGGCGGCGCGTTGCTGGCGATGTGCCAACTAATTCCTTTGTCCGTCGAAAGAAATAAACCCGAATTAACCTGCAAAAACAATATACCGGATTTTGTATAGATAAGATTTCGGCGGGAATCATCTATGGGCAAACCAGAAATTCTTTTTTCCCAATTTTGTCCGCCGTCTGCTGAATAAAATACTCCCGTTGCTTCGGCATAAATAAATATCTCGTTTGCCGGTGTTGTGATGATATTGTTGATGATATAGTTGCCCTTGAATGTTGTCAATCTGTGCCAGGTTATGCCTTCATCATCGGAATAATAAGGATAATCCTGAGCATTATAAAATCCCAATATTCTGCCCGTTGGTTGCAATGCAAGAGCCACAAAAGATGGAGTTTCTGGCAAGCAGCCTGAATGATACCAACCTTTGACCGGTGCGATTCCAGTTGCAGTAACGCCAACGGAATCCCGTGGTACTCCTGATGAGTCAATCAATATAGCTTTTAAAGACTGTGTGCCGACAGTGCCGTTCAATATCCAATAATAAGATACCTGCAGCACATCGTTACCGTTATTTTTGCCAATTGGCACCTGTGTAGATTGAATATTATTGTCGCAATCGTACACTTCATATTTTACGAAACCGTACGATACGGTGTCATTACGATAAGTCATTTTGAAGTAGATGTAATCTTTAA
>Ga0163162_10003459_pt1 | contig 15081 bp, 2 predicted proteins | sample S55metaG_FD_115310 | JGI IMG/M metagenome (GOLD analysis project Ga0163162, IMG submission 115310) | Switchgrass rhizosphere microbial communities from Kellogg Biological Station, Michigan, USA - S5-5 metaG | ecosystem: Host-associated > Plants > Roots > Rhizosphere > Soil | place: USA: Michigan...
GAGCAACGAGTGGCTGTGGATGGACCAGCTGGTGCGGGCCCAGTTCCAGGCGTTCCAGGAGGACTACGCCTCCTACCGGGCGATGCTCGGCCCGACACCGGGGACCGCGAAGAAGGGCCGCCCGGTGAAGCGGCAGTCCGAGGCGCGGGAGCGCCGGGCCGCACGGTCCGCCACCACCGGTCAGACCATCGGGAACTGGCTGGTCGGCGACCTGATGTTCCGCAAGTTCCAGAAGCTTCACTACACCTCCCTGTCCGCCTCCGTGCAGTCCAGTGCGAACCCGACGCAGCGTGCCGAGCTGTATGCGCTCGCCTCTGAGTACGAGCTGCTGTCGGCTATGGCGACCCAGTCCGAGCTGGACCGGGTGCATGGGGTAGACGAGATCACGGCACGGGTGATCGCCCAGCTGAAGGCACTCGCGGACAACGCCACCGACATGGATCCGGCGCTGTCGCAGACCCAGGCGATGGCGGTGGTGGCGAACGTCGCGGTCCTCGACTACGACATCGACTCCGACGGCAACGTGACGACCACCGGACGTGAGATCACGTTGGCGCAGATGCTGCTGAAGCAGGAGCTGCGCCGGGACCGTGTCGCCAAGGACGCGATCTTCGAGATCTCACCGGAGCTGCAGGCCAAGCACGCCCGGCTGCGGGCGATGACGAAGCCCGACGGCCAGGGCGTCAAGGGCTCCGGCCTGAACGCGCAGCGGGCGTTCGTCGAGGTGTTCGGAGCGTTCCAGCTGTTCACGCTGATCGGTGACGCAGCCGGACTGATGGGACCCCACATCAGTGTGGAGCAGTACGTCAGGTTCTACACCGCCAAGGACGAGGGCGAGCGGAAGTCCGAGGACTACAAGCTGAAGAACGAGGCCGCCTACCTGGGACGCGAGTCGGCGGCAAACATGCCGTACTCGGTGGCCGAGGTCGCAGCCGGCGACGTGTCCCCGTACCGCAGCGTCATCGACTCGATCATCTCGGTGGGCCACAACCGCATCACCCTCGACAAGAAGATCGCTACCGGCAACGACTACAACGCGCACCACCTGAACGGCGAGTTCTCCGATGCGCACTACCGGGCCTCGGAGGCGTTCAAGAACTCGCACAAGGATGTCCGGGAGGCGCTGTTCAAGTTCTCCGAGCTGTCCGGGCGTCGTGTCGACGAGCTCACCCTCGACATGGTGCAGCGGATGCTGGACCAGAACCCGACGTTCGCGGAGAAGGTGATGGCGCTGATCCCGGACGCCGCCGCGAACGCCGTCTTCGAGCGTCGCGGTGACGACCTGTACATCGCCAACTGGGTCTACAAGATGTTCACCATCACCAACGCCGACGAGGCGGAGATGCACTACTGGCGCAACGTGATGCTGGCCCAGTGGGAGTCACTGGGCATGCACGCCCGTACCGAGAAGGATGCGGACGGTCACCAGGGTCGCCGGTACAACAAGCTCGAGCGCCGCATGTTCAAGATCATGTACGACCTGTCTCCGCAGATGCAGCAAGACGGCGGGCTGCTGATGACGAAGTTCATGCACGAGCTCCAGAACGCCAAGAACCTGGAGCAGTTCCTCCGCTGGGTGAACACCACGCCGGGGATCCGTGGCAACCAGGCACCCATCGTCGGCTGGTACGACGACTCCGCCGCCTTCGATGCGGACAAGGCGAACGGTGGCTGGTCGACCGGCATGAAGGGCGTGACCCAGCGTGAGGCGATCGCCTCCCTCGAGGTCGGGGCCCAGTACCTGAAGAAGGACCTGGTCGAGGAGCAGAACATCCAGCGGTCCGACAACCAGGTGTACCTCGCCATCGAGCGGGTCCTGAAGTCCGACGCCGGCGCACCCAATGTCACGGCCACCACCGAGGACCGCAGGCTCTACGACGCGTTCGTGGCGTCGCTGAAGAACTCCCGCGAGATGAACGTGGGGCTCGGGCCGCAGGCGATGATGTACCAGGTCATCGGAGCGGTCCGCGGGTTCTACCCGAAGGCCCACACCAAGGGCGAGAACCCCGACAACGTGGACCCGGCTGGTGCGTTCGACGCACAGCGCGACGCCTACGACTACGTCACGAACTACGAGCGGTTCAAGGCGTCCATGACGGCGGTGAACCTCGACGCGATCAGCGGCAACATGTCGCAGCTCGCCAAGGACGGCGTCGTCACGATGGACGACGACGGACGCCAGGTCGAGTGGGAGATGCCGGTCGACTCCGAGGGCAACCCGACAGCAGAGTCGGTGGCCAAGGCGCTGGCGCTGTTCTCCAACCCCGACACCAGGCCGATGGCCAGGTCCGTGCTGTTCCCGCAGGTGATGGAGCGTGGCCCAGAAGGCAGGCTCACCACCCAGATGCTGGTCGGCAAGGACCTGAAGTCGCTGCTCGAGGGCGACCACTACAAGAAGATGTTCGCCCACGACAACAGCATCGACAACGACTCCGCGATGCGTTACTGCGCGATGCTGGAAGCCACCGCCCGTAACCACAAGGGCCACTTCTCGGTGCAGCGGATCGTCAACGACATCGTGATCGCGGAGACCAGTGGTGCGAACCACACGCTGTCCACCTCCGAGATCGAGCGTGCCGCGCAGCGGGCGTTCCGCACGGTGGCGAAGATCGTGCAGGACGCCGCGGCCATCGCCTCGGTCCCCGACGGCACCGGGGACGCCACCTTGAAGCAGGTGATGTCCGAGGTTCATGCGGCACGCCGGATCCAGCGCACCGCAGGGCTGCTGGGCTTCGGTGCCCGGCCCGGTGAGGACGTCAAGGAGGCAGCCGCGCGGTTCGCCTACACCGATCTTGCCCTGGACCAGCTGGTGGCACAGCGTCGCGGGGAGATGAACGACGAGATCACCCAGATCGAGGCGAAGCTCGTGCCCGGCCTGGACATCCACGAGGTCGAGAAGATCGAGCGTGAGACGTTGGGCGCCCGTGCCGACCTTGAAAAGTTCGAGGCCCGTGTCGAGCTGCTGCGCTCCGACGACCCAGCCGGCCAGGCCGTCGACATGTTCTCCTTCCACTCCGATCCGTTGACCGAGACCGACCGTCAGCGGGAGATCATCCAGTACATCATGTCCGCGCCGGACAAGTTCCGCCGGAAGTCGCAGTCCACCATCCAGATCATGATGAAGCTGTCCGGCCAGCTCGAGGACAAGTCCCGTTCCGGGCAGGTGGACCTGTCGGCTTCGGAGTGGAACCACCTGTCGCGTGCCACCATCACCGTGTTCCTCGACGACATCGTGTCGATGGGCTCCGGTGGCATCTCGGTCTCCCCGTACCCGGACGCGACCAGGCCCGACAACACCCGCTACTACGACACGTCGTACGCCTACCTGGCCGACACGCTGCTGGACCCGACGAAGCCGCTGCTGCTGGCCGGTCGGGACATGCACAGGTGGGCCGGGCTGCAGGGTGACATCCCGCCCAGCCCGACCGAGCTGAAGAAGACCATCGAGCTGAACCTGTACCCCGACTTCCGGTACGGCCCGTGGACCGGGGACATCCCACGAGCCTCCATCGAGGCCAACCAGCGGCTCGACTCCGCCGCCGCAAAGCCGGTGATCGGGATGACCGGCAACGCGCCGAAGCGTCAGGCAGCGAAGTCGGCTGCCACCAGGCGCACCTTCCGGGTACCGGGTGCCGAGCTGCTGTCGAAGGTCACGCTGCAGGCCAGCGACCTGAACAGGTCGCTGTTCGACGACGTCGAGGTGACCCATCCCGGTGACCGTGCGGTCGCGCGACCACTGGCACAGCTGAACAACCGCTTCGCTGCCCGCGTGATGCTGCGCCACTACCAGCCGGGAACCTACCTCGACGCGACACCCATCGACCTGCTGGCCTCGGACCTGAACCTCGGCCACGTCTTCCACACCAACGACAACGCGGTGGCCTCCGGCTACAAGGAGATCCACCTGGACCGGCTGAAGGTCGCGCTCGAAGCCTCCGGTGTCGACCCGAGTGACGTGGCCGGCATTGACATCGAGTTCTTCCATCCCGACATGCAGCCGGTCGAGACCCAGGAGGAGTCCGACAAGGGCCGCACCTGGTACAACAACCTGTTCTTCGAGGGCACCAGCTTCAAGCGTGACTCGGATCGGGCCGAGTCCCTGAACGCCACGCTCTGGTTCACCGAAGGCTCCATCAACCCGGTGATGCAGGCGTGGGGCCTGGACGCCTCGAAGCTCGGACGCTCCGCCATCGAGGTCATCGAGACGATGACCCACGCCGAGCGCAAGGCCATCGAGAACGACTGGGCCACCGACCTGTCCCATGTGCTGCGGATGAAGACCCAGGAGATGCTGACCAAGCAGCTCGGTCTCGGTGACCCCGAGAAGGGCTCGAAGGGGATGCTCGAGCCGGAGTTCTACAACGCCGTCTACAAGGACATGAAGCTTCAGCACCTGGTGGTCGGCAAGGCACAGGGCACAGGCGACCGGCTCGTGTGGACCGCCGAGCAGGTGATCGCCTGGCAGCAGGCCAACCCCGGTGTCGCGCTCCCCATCGACGACGCCAAGCTGTACATGCCCTCCGACACGGTGCTGAACTCGATGCTCGGTGAGCAGGGCACCCAGGGTGCCACCCGCGTCTTCGACGACGTGCTGTCCGCCGACCTGTCCCAGGTCCCCGCGTACCGGGGCGTGTCGACCAAGATGCTGGAGAACTTCAAGCACGGGCTGAACGGCGAGTCGAAGCCTTTGCCGGAGACCAGGATCGCCAACCGTGCCCGGCAGCAGACGCTGCAGACCCGTGCCTACCTCGACGAGAAGACCCGCAACGCCTACGAGGCGAAGATCAGGTACCTCGCCGAGAAGCGCGAGGAGATCTGGGACGACCGCGCCAACTACAACGGACAGACCGGTGAGGGCGGCTGGAACCCGCGCACCAACCTGGGTCGTGCGTTGCAGACAGCGGACCTGATGCTGCGTGCCGAGAACATCTCGATGGACTGGACGGCAGGCGGGCTGCCGTTCTTCGGCTCCCGCAAGAACAAGGACATGGAGCTGTCCAAGATGCTGCTCCACGAGCTCGAGGCGGCACTCGAGGTCAAGGGCAGCCGGTCCGGCTGGATCTTCCGCGAGGACCAGGCGTCCGACGCGAACGCAGGGCTGATCTCCGGGGTCACCCTGTCCACGTCCTCGGGTGCGAAGCGGATCGCACCCGGCGACCTGGTCGTCGTCGAGCTCGACTCGTTCCGTGGTAACGCCGCGAAGATGCGGGAGCGTCTGGACTACATCGCGGACCAGGGTGCCACCATCGTCCTCGGTGCCACCGACGGTGAGGCTGACATGCGTGTCGAGGCCACCCAGTTCATGGAGTCCATCGACTACATCAGGATGGCCGGCTCGGGACACGTCTACCAGCCTGCGATCACCACACCCCGGTTCCAGAACCAGCGGGCCCTGATCTCCTCGCTCACCGCCACTCGTGGCGTGTCACCCCGTTCGCACCTGGCGATCTTCAACGTCCAGGGGCTCAACGTCGAAGAAGGCTCGCTGTGGGTCGACTTCAAGAACCCGCGTCTGCACGCCATCGCGGAGACCCTGAACCTGGTGCCGACCAACTACCTGGCCGGGTTCAACGTCCCGGTCGACGAGATGACCGACGACCGGATCCACAAGACCCAGATCACACGGGTCCGCAACCAGGTGCTCGGCTTCAAGAACGACCCCGAGGGCCGACAGATGCTGCGTGACATGGCGCACGGTCCCGAGACCGAGCAGGGCAAGAAGCTCACACCCGCCGAGCGTGCCCACCTCGATACCGAGTTCGACTTCTACTTCGACCGGATGATCGACCGGCTCGAGCTGCACGCCGGCTCCGTCCTGCCCCAGGCCGGAGACGACTTCGGCACCGGGGACATGATCCCGCTGGTCGGACCCGGCGACACCGTGCTGCTGTACCGGCACGGACACGAGGCGCCGGACTGGGACAAGGTGATGACACAGAAGCGCGTCACCCGGCCCGCCAAGCACGAGCCGGCGAACATGGCCGTGTTCTCCTCGACCCGCAACCCGAACGCTACATCCCACACAGGGACCGTCGTGGAGTTCAACCCGCGCTCCAACTACGGCCTGTCCGTCCGGCTCGAGATCGACCTACAGGTTCTCGGTGACAAGAAGGTCCTGGAGTGGAACGGGCAGAAGTACGAGCTCACCGCCCGTCCCGACCGCATCCAGTTCCCCACCTACCAGGGCAAGGAGCACGGCTTCCTCACCAACTGGGACATCGACGGCGTCGGCAGCCTCGATGACGCCATGAGCAAGGAGTCGACCGACGGGATGATCGTCGACCACCAGTCGGCGTTCAAGTTCCTCGGCATCGACTTCACCGACGACGTCGCCACCTTCCTCGGTGTCGACGCCACCACAGCCGTCGACTTCCTGAAGCTGATCGCAGCCCAGGCTCCGAGGATCCAGGTCACCGCAGCCGACGAGATCCTCAACTCCGAGCGGATCACCGAGGCCCTGCGCAGCCAGCTCGACGGCTTCGCCCTCACCAACGCCGAGACAGTCGACCCGTCGTGGGTCGACAACATGGCGGACCCCGCATCGGTGGAGGCGAAGATCGCCACCTCGATGATCGTCTACCTGATGACGCCCGGTGCTCGTGTGGGGGACGTGCTGAAGTCCGGTGGCTTCAACGACAGGACCAGCAGCATCGACCACAAGTCGGTCGAGATGCCGATTCTTTTCACCCAGGTCTTCGACAACTCCGGGCTGGACTCCGATCTCCGCAACGAGATCAACGAGCGGATCAACTCCCAGTTCTACAACCCGAACCAGGACGGCACCGGCTACTCGATGTCTAAGTCGTGGCGGTTCGAGTCCCGCCACGCCGACCCGAGGAAGAACCAGGTAGGCGTCCTGCAGTTCGCCGAGGCCCACTCCGCCGGGGACAACCCCGTCATCAACGGGATGTCGTTCGACGAGGCGACCCGGTCGAACGTCAGCCAGCACTCTGCTGCCATCGCCTACCAGGCGACCGGTGCGCTGACCGCACACTCCTACGAGGTGGCGAAGGCCCAGCTGTTCTCCTCCACCACCATCGAGCCGCACGCCCGCGACACCGAGGACGGCGGGCTGTGGCGGATGCTGACCGGCATCCCGTTCGAGGACCGTCGCGCCGGATCCTTCTGGAAGGCGGCGTCGCCGGCTGAGGCCGAGCGCATCGACCTCGCCCGTGACGCCATCATCCAGGACCGGGTCGAGATCAAGCAGCTCGACGAGAACGGATGGACCGCGACACAGCGCACCGAGTACAACGCCGCCGCGGTCAGTGTCATGCAGACCCTCGGGCTCGACCCGCTGCAGGTGAAGCTCGTCGACTACTGGGTCCGGCAGACACTCGGGATGCCGCACGGCACCGACGCCAACGGCGACGACGTCGGTAAGGTCAGCGGCAGCGCAGCGATCGAAGCGGTCAAGGACATCGCCTGGAACGTGAACCACAACTACCTCCCTGTCGTCGGAGCCGAGGTGCCGCTGCTCCACGTCCACGACCTGCAGGCGATCTTCCGTGCCAACCAGCACCGGTCCCCACAGTGGCAGCCGAAGGCCGGGCTCGAGGACAACAACATCAAGGCCGGGACCTGGGACGAGTGGGTCAAGACATCGCTCGGTGGCGCGTTCACCTCCGACCACCTGTTCGACCCGCTGTACCTGCTCGCCCTCGACGGGTACATGCACACCTACCAGTCGGCCACCCGCGACCTCCTCGACCTGCCGGTGTCGATGGACGTGCTGGTCACACAGAACCTGATGGACGAGACCACGAACCGGCTGTTCGTCTCGGTCTCCGACGAGCAGCAGCTGATCGCCACCGACCCGGTGACCCTCGACCTGCAGCGCGCATCCCTCGACAACCTGATCGGTGGACAGCGGGTATCGGGCCGGCTCGTAGCGAAAGCCGCTCCGGTCTCCGAGGTCGCCAAGCGTCGTGACGCACGACGCAAGTGGCGCAAGGAGAACGGGATCCCGCTGCCACTGGACGTCTCGATGAAGGACTTCCTGAAGAACGGCGGAACCTTCACCGACCGGGCCACCACCGTCAACGGCCTGTACCGCGCCCTCATCAACCTCCGAGTCGGTACCGCGCTGCTCAACCCTCAGCTCTACGTCTCGATGGGACCCGAGCAGTTCGTCCGAGGCGTGCTCGACCGCACCGCAAACCTGCTCACCATGCAGTCCACCGCGGTAAGTGTTGGACGGAAGGGCCAGGTCAAGGGCCTCGCCGGTCGGCAGGCCCGGCTCACCGAGCGCCTGGCCGACACCACCCTCGGCGCCGGCCTGTCCCGGCTCGGGCTCGAGGCCGCGTACCGCCCGGACCAGCTGGTCAAGCTGAACAAGCTGTACACGGTGATGGGCCAGCGCAACGACTTCAAGTCGATGGTCTACAAGGAGCTGTTCTTCCTGCGCCCGCACGAGCCCGGTGTCGGGAAGGCCGAGCGTTGGCTTGAGAACTACGCCAAGCTCGGCACCAAGGTGCAGGACCCGACGTGGGGTACCCGCGCCAACACGCTGGCACGCCGCTACATGGAGGCTGCGCTGTCGCACATCATGGCGACCCCGACGATGAACCAGCTCAGCGTCGACCGGCTGATCGCGGAGATGGCCACCAGCCCGCAGTTCTTGAAGCAGAACTTCCCGACGGCACACGAGGCCGGGATGAACTCCGTCGCCCAGCTGCGCTCGTTGAAGCCGACACCGCTGTCGCTCACGTTGCGCGGGATCTACGAGCCGCTGTCGGAGTCGCCGAACATGGGACTCGCGTTCCTCGGCAACGTGGTGCTGAAGATGCCGATGCTGTTCAGCGGCTACGCCGTCAACGTGGCGACCACGATCCTCGGGCTGCAGGGCCTCTCGGACATGACGGCCATGTTCCTCGAGGGACGCAAGAAGGGACCGAACTCGCTGTTCGGTCGAGTATCGGCCAAGATCCGCGGCGTCCAGTTCGACCCGGAGATGGACGCCACCTTCGACATGTCGTCGGTCCTGGAAGGCGTCGACCTGTCACGCTCGTTCATCCGTGGCAGCCTCACTCACACCGGCCTCTTCGCCTTCGGCATGATGGCCGGTGGTCTCGGGCTGTCCGGTGAGGACGACGAGACCAAGAAGCGCCGGCGCCTGGCTGCTCTGCAGGGAGCACCGGTCATCTACGACCCGCGTCGCATCGAGAACGACTTCCGCAACGCCGACGCCATGTTCGTCGACTGGCTGCCGCCGGGCATCGCGTCCATGTTCCGGGTTACCACCGACGAGGCGCCTGGCGGTGCCCGCTCGATGGTGCAGCTGAACTGGGTGCTGAAGCAGTTCATCTCCCCGATCATGGGGATGGAGAAGTTCTACGAGACCGGCGACTTCCGCAACGTCGGCTGGGGGTTCGAGGACGCGCTCGGAGCGTTCCCGCTCATCAACGCCAACACCTGGGACGACGCGTTCCAGACCGCAGCCGAGCTCGCGCAGATGGCAGACGATCAGTCGAAGCTCGGTGGAGCCCACAACATGCCGATCGCAGCAGGCTTCCTCACCAACGCTGTCGGCGTCTACGAGAAGATGCTGTTCGAGAACGCCTTCATCAACCAGATCTACGTGGCACGCGACGAGTACGACCGTGACCCGTTCGTACTGCCGCTGCGCAACGCCAGTCGCGAGCTGCAGGGCGACGCCGAAGGCAACCCGCGTCCACAGAACCTGTCGATGGAGTCCTACATCGACCCCGAGACAGGGCAGATCAAGCAGGGCTACCAGACTCGCAGCGACAGCGAGGCCACACTCCACGCCTTCACCGAGAACCGCTTCTCCCTGGCCGTCATGTCGTCGCTGTTCGCCAAGATGACAGGCGGTACGCCCGACTACTTCCGCACGCAGATGCCGGAGAAGCTGCGGGAGATCGAGAAGCAGCCGATGACCAAGCAGCGGGCCGAGGCCATCGTCCGCTCCCTGTCACAGGCAGCCGGCGGGACCGAGGCGCTGTCCCTGGACGAGCTGATCTACAAGATCAAGGGCGACGCGATGGCGTCGAAGAACTGGAACGTCTACAACAACGCCGACAAGATCGCCCGCGCCAACTACCACCCCGAGATGCTCGAGCCGCTGTCGGTCCTCGACGCCCAGGGACACGAGGTGCTGACCAAGGCAGGCGCCCGCGGCATCTACCAGGGCCTCGCCAAGGGCTCGGTGAAGATCGGGGACGACAGCCTCCAAGGCATCTTCATCCCACGAGACATGCGCGTGCAGATCCAGAAGGAGTGGACCGAGGAGCTGATCCAGGAGGGCGTCGACATGGGCCTGGACCAGACGAAGGCCACGTCCCGGATGAAGCGCATCTGGTACGGCCCGCTGTCCAACCCCGACGCCCTCGGCATCGGAGACATCCTCTGGCACAAGGACATCTCGTATGACAAGTCGGTGGTCTACAAGCAGCTGAACACGACCTACGTCATGGGCCCCGACGGTCGTCCGTGGGCCACCGGCTTCAAGCGTGCCGGCGTGCTCGGCGCGTTTGGTCTGAAGCCATACCAAGAGGCGTACGTCTCCGAGCAGTCGGCCACCGGCAACGACTCCCTGCTCAACACCACCGACCTCGTCAACGGTATGAACACAGGGCTGCGCGCGCTTCAGCTCGTCGACAAGTCCTCCTACATCCCGACCGATGTGGAGATCGGGAAGTCCATCGAGAAGGCCATCGCCGACGCTGCGAACAAGACGTACACCCCGCAGCAGCCGTACTCGAACTCCAACGGCAACGGCTACAGCCGCTTCCCGTACCACCGCTACTCCGGCTACGGGCGTCGGAGCTACGGCGGTGGCGGCTACAGCAGCAGCGGCTACAGCCAGTACAACAAGATGTACGCACTACCCGGTGCGCGGGCCCCGTTCGGGGACGACATCCCGTTCATCAACACGTCGAGTCCTTTCATCCGTCGAGAGGACATCCACCGTGAGCGGGTCTGGTCCGAGCGAGGAAGGCTGAAGCAGTGGCAGTGAACATGGTTGGGTACCAGCCCATCACGGAGTTCTCCCAGTGGTACATCGAGTACGACCCGACCGGAGGTCGGGACGACACGCTCGAGTACCGCGGGTTCGCTCACTGTGCCGATGAGATCTGGTCCATGTGGCAGATCTACAAGCGCGAGATGGACCTGCGGGTTGCGAACTACGACGTTCTCGAGCGGCTGGCTGATGCCGAGGTCATCAGCCCTAAGGCCGACCTGCCCAACATCAGCAGCGGCGAGACCGCCGGGCTCGTCCGCCGCATCGCCCGCAACCTGGTGCAGAACACGCCCAACGTCGAGGTCATCAGCCGCTTCGACGACGACGACCTGAAGGGCATCTTCAGCCGCCACATCCTCACCTCCAAGATCATCGGCTCGGACGAGTACTCCAACGACATGCAGCAGAACCTGTTCGCCACCACCAAGACCAGCCTTACCCTCGGCTTCGGCTGCGTCATCCCGGTGCTGCTGCAGGACGCAGCCGGCGGCTGGTACATGAAGTACGACACCATCCACTACCGCGACGTCTTCCCCGAGCCGGGCTGCAAGGACATCCGCAACGCCACCTCGGTGTTCGTCCGTCGCTACCTCACCCGTGGTGAGGCGGTCTGCCTGATCCAGGACCAGGCTCCCGGCTGGGACCTGGACGCCCTGAAGCGGATGGTGAAGAACCGACCGCAGTCACGCGAGCAGCAGAGCGTCGACCACCAGACCAAGAAGCACCACCAGATCCCGGTGGGCTACGAGATCATCACGCTCTACACATCCAGCGGCGAGCCGTTCCTCACCTTCGAGGGCAGCACCAAGCTGCTGCTCCGCATCGAGAAGAACAAGCACCCGCTCAAGCAGCACCCCGTCCACTTCCTCGTCCTCGAGAAGGACGACATGCAGCCGCTCGGGAAGTCCCAGGTCGAGCTGCTGATCGGGCGCCAGGACTTCCAGGACCTGATGCTGAACGGCGCGATGAAGCTGTGGTACCGCAACATCAACCCGTCGATCATCGGCTACGGCACCGTCAACGCGGTGCCCAACCTGTCCCCCGGCAAGTACACGCAGATCTCCAACCCGAACGCGAAGATCGAACCGTTCGAGGTGAACACGCAGACGCTGATGCAGTACGGCTCGATCAGCCAGCAGAACCTCGGCAGCATGGTCCAGCTGATCGGAGCCGCCGACCAGCAGATGGCGATGCAGTCACCCAACCCCGGCGGCATGAGCAAGACGCCTCAGGGAGTCGACGCCCAGCAGCAGATGGTCGACATCACCACGAACAACTACCAGAAGGCGATCGAAGCCTTCTTCAGCCACTACTGCTCCTACGCGCTGACCATCTACTTCCAGGAGCTGAAGGCCGTCAAGAAGGTCCACCCGACCGCGGAGGCCAGGATCCGTCTCCTCGAGGCAGGGCTCGACACCAAGTACATCAACGACGACGGGACCATCGACGTCGACTTCGAGGACATGAGCGTCGAGTTCTTCGTACGCTGCGTCCCCGGATCACTGGTCGAGATGGAGGACGAGAAGCAGCTGAGGATCCTGAACCAGCTGTTCATCCCGTTGAGCCAGTCGATGCCGGCCATCGTTGCGACACAGAACCCCACGCTCATCAACCAGGCCACCACCGCGATGAAGTACATCGTCGGCAAGCAGATCGAGCTGAGCGGTGCTGCCAGCGCCAAGGAGCTCGGACTGCTCTGGAACCGTGGCGACGTCAAGGAGGTCGACGAGCGCGACCAGCGCATCACCAGTTTGGAGGATGCGATCTCCGGTCTGCACGGAAACAGCAGCATGGAGCTCGAGTTCAACAACCTCGCCATCCGTCAGCTGCAGGAGCAGATGTCTCAGATGACGCAGAACCAGCAGGTTCTGCTCGAGAAACTAGGTGTGGTCTCTCCGGGATCTGTACCTGGTTCTGAGGCGCACGAGCCTACTTCTGTTCCAGAGGAAGCCGAGCCGCCGCGCGAGCCGTACATTCAGGCTGCCAGCGCCTGACCGCAGGCCAACAACTAGAGGAGGGGCGACATGGTCGCACCAGTCCAGAAGGACAGCCTGACCGACTACCAGGTCGCTCTGGCCACGTACCTTCGGATCACGTCTCCGGTGGCAGGGATGTTCACCGGCAGCGAGATCAAGCCCAACCCGAATGCCAGGAGCATTCGCGTCCCGGACATCCGGGTCGACGACTACATCGTCGACGCCGAGATCGGGCGCATCGGATCCGAGCACTACTCGGGATCCGAGTTCACGGGCGAGTGGAAGAACGGCGTGCCGCCTATCGAGTGGCGCACCTACTCCATGAGCCGGCACCGTGCCTTCGGCTTCACCGTCTTCGACGAGCAGCTCCGCTACTCGCCCATCAAGAACATCGTCCAGGAGTACACCGGTCGCAAGATGCAGACCACGGTCCTCCGCGACCACGACAAGTACTGCCTGCTCGCCGCGTGCATGGGACACATGACCGGCAAGATGGTGCCCCGCACCGCCGCCGACACGCCCGGACCGGGCTACGTCGATGCGGTCAAGGTCTCCAACACCGGGGACGCGCAGGACTACAAGTGGATCGCGGAGCCCGGCGAGGACACCGACAACCAGATCCAGCCGTCCTTCGCCACCATCAAGGGCATGTTCCTCAACGACGTCGACCCGCTCGCCACGCTGGACGCACTCACCCTGCTGTTCAGCGACAACTGGTTCGACTCCAACTTCGGGAACAACGACCGCTTCCTGCTGGTCACCAGCGCCCTCGAGCTCGTCTACATCAACGCGCTCATCGATGCCGGCGCCGGAACCGAGTCGGCGTTCAAGCTGCTGAAGGACGGCGACATCTCCGGTGCCAACGCCTCCGGCTTCCTCGGCACGCTGAAGGGATCCTGGAAGCTGCAGAAGATCCACCCGGAGTTCCTGCCGAAGGTCTACACCGACTCCAACCTGGTGGTCGACCCGATCGCAAACTCCGGCACCGCGGCCCGTACCAAGCGCCAGGTCGTCGCACTCGCGGCGTACAAGAACTCGGTGCAGACCTACGAGCACTTCGCCGAGCGTCGCCAGCAGGACGGCGGCACCCGGTTCAAGGGCACCGAGTACGTCCAGGACTTCTCCTACGACTGCTGGGTCATCGACCAGCTGAGCGAGGGAGTGGTCCCGTTGTTCCTGCCCGCCACCATCAGCAACCTGCAGGTCGTCTCCGACAGCTTCACCGTCGTGGCGTCCAAGGTCGCTGCCGCCCGCGCCCAGCTGTCCGTGGCTCCGGTCACCTACCCGCTGTCCGGCCCGGTCACGCTCAAGAGCCGTCCCGAGTGGTACACCCCGCCGTACACCGGCACCACCCAGGCGACCACCGCTGGCGTCACCGACACGGGCGACGTCGGTCACCGCAACCCGATCCTGGCGAGCGACGACCCCGACGACCCGACTGCCGGGAACTAGGAGGCTGACGCATGGACAAGCTCATCGAGCTTCTCCAGCAGATCCAGGATCTGGCTGGGGTCGCCATCGACGCACTGCAAGGTGCAGCCGGTGGTGAGGGCGGGAAGCCACCCGAGGGTGGTCCGCCCGAAGGTGGCGGCGGTCCTCCGCCCGAGGGAGGTGGACGTCCACCGCAGCAGCGTGGCGGCCCTCCCGGCGGTGGAGGCGGCGGCGGTCGAGGCGGTCCGCCACCCGAGGAGCAGCCGCCTGGCGGCTGACCGACATGGACGCCGGGACGGAGCGACTGCCGTCCCGGCGTTCGTCTGGACCGAGGAGGCGAGATGCCGCGACAGCAGACTGACACCAGCCTGCTTCAGGCTGACCTCACCAACAGCCCGTCGCGCATCCAGCTGCGCTGCGAGCAGCGGCACTCGTTCTCCTTTGGCATCTACTTCGAGACCGCCGACCAGCACCGGGTCAACATCACCGGCTGCACCATCACGTTCACCGCGCTGCAGCCCGTCTACAAGGGACTCGGTGTGGCGATCTCCAAGGTCGCTGACATCGTCGACGGGCCGAATGGCCACGCGCAGATCAACCTCCAAGCCGTCGACCTCGACCTGACGGCGGCGCAGTACGAGTTCGATGCGACGCTGCTGACTCCGGAGATGTACTCGAGCCCGGTGGTCA
>Ga0163162_10003460_pt1 | contig 15078 bp, 14 predicted proteins | sample S55metaG_FD_115310 | JGI IMG/M metagenome (GOLD analysis project Ga0163162, IMG submission 115310) | Switchgrass rhizosphere microbial communities from Kellogg Biological Station, Michigan, USA - S5-5 metaG | ecosystem: Host-associated > Plants > Roots > Rhizosphere > Soil | place: USA...
GCTCGCATCGACGCTGAGCCCGGCGGCATGCCGCCACTGCGTATCCACGGCAACTGTGTGCTGAATGGCATCGAGTACGCGACGCCGGTCGCGAGCGCGCAGATCAAATCTGCGATCCTGTTCGCGGGATTGTATGCGCGTGGCCAGACGATCGTGCAGGAACCGCACGCGACGCGTGACTACACCGAACGCATGCTGCGCGCTTTCGGCTGGCCGATCGATTTTTCGCCCGGCGTGGCGAAGCTCGAAGGCGGCCATTCGCTGCGCGCGACCGACGTCGCGGTGCCGGGAGATTTTTCCTCGGCGGCGTTCTTCCTCGTCGCCGCGACGCTGGCGCCGCGTTCGGAACTGCTGATCGAGGCGGTCGGCATGAACCCGCGTCGCACCGGCCTGCTTGCCGCGTTGCGCCTGATGGGAGCCGACATCAGTGAAGAGCGCGCGCGCGAATTCGGTGGCGAACGCGTTGCCGATCTGTTTGTCCGCCACGCGCCGTTGCGCGGCATCGACGTGCCCGAAGAACTCGTCCCGGACATGATCGACGAATTCCCGGCGCTATTCGTCGCCGCCGCCACGGCAAGCGGCACGACACGCATTCGCGGCGCGGCCGAATTGCGCGTGAAGGAATCCGACCGCATCGCGGTCATGGCTCGCGGCCTGCGCACACTCGGCGTGCGCATCGATGAAACGCCGGATGGGGCGGTCATCGAAGGTGGAGCGCTTGCCGGCGGCGAAGTCGACTCGGCCGGCGACCATCGCTGCGCGATGAGTTTTGCCATCGCCGGCCTGCTGGCGCGGGCGCCGGTACGCATTCTCGACTGCGCCAACGTGGCCACCTCGTTTCCGGGATTCGCCGATCTTGCCCGGCGCTGCGGTTTCGAACTGTCCTGACGAAAGGCTCTCAAATAAACCGCGCAAGTCATTGGTCACGCGGCTAGAATATGCCGGTTTTGCCATCGGACCTGCCTTTGACCGCCAAGCCCGCGCCCGTACTGACGATCGATGGTCCCTCGGGTTCCGGCAAGGGCACGATCAGCCGCCAGGTCGCCGATGCACTTGGCTGGCACCTGCTCGACTCCGGGGCACTGTACCGGGCCGTCGGCTATGCGGCGGGGATGGCGGGTCTCGACCTGTCGGATACCGAAGCGGTCACGCGCTGCGCCCACGACACGAAGATCGTGTTCCGCGCGCCGAAGGATGGCGGCGAGACGCGCGTGATCATCAATGGCCATGATGCAACGGACGAAATCCGCACCGAGACATGCGGCGCCGCGGCTTCGGCGATTGCAGCGATCCCGGGGGTGCGGGCGGCCCTGATCGACAAGCAGCTGAGCTTCCGCAAGGCGCCTGGCCTGGTCGCGGACGGTCGCGACATGGGCACCGTTATCTTCCCGGATGCAGGACACAAGGTTTTTCTGACCGCCAGCGCGGAAGAGCGTGCACACCGTCGCTATAAGCAGTTGAAAGAAAAGGGCTTGAGCGTTACACTTGCCGCCCTTTTGCGTGAGATCCAGGCGCGCGATGTCCGCGACGCCGAACGCACCGTGGCTCCGCTCAAGCCGGCCGCCGATGCGGTATTGATCGATTCGACCGGTACGCCGATCGAGTCCGTGGTTGCCACGGTACTCGCCCTGGTCAAGCCGGTCTGACGCGAAAGTTGTACTGAACAGGATACGTTTTACGAGCCGGGTTGATACCCGGTTCGCGGTCCCGCCGTTCCGGCGGGGAATTGCAACGGCGCCGAAAGGTGCCTCAACAGGTGGACCAAAGTCTCCATTTTACAATCACTCGGAGCGTGGTCTTGAGACAACTTGGAATCAACATGACTGAGAGTTTTGCCGAACTGTTTGAACAGAGCCAGACGCTGGCCAAATTGAAGCCGGGCACGATCGTTTCCGGCATCGTCGTCGAAATCCGCAACGACGTCGTCGTCGTCAATGCAGGGCTGAAATCCGAAGGCATTGTGCCGATCGAGCAATTCTGGAACGAGCGGGGCGAGCTCGAGGTAAAGGTGGGCGACGAGGTCAAGGTTGCCCTCGATGCCATCGAAGACGGGTTCGGCGAGACCCGCCTGTCGCGCGAAAAGGCCAAGCGTTCCCTGGTATGGGACGAACTGGAAACCGCGCAGCAGGCCAATGCGACCGTTGTCGGCAAGATTTCCGGCAAGGTCAAGGGCGGCTTCACGGTCGACATCAAGGATGTCCGCGCATTCCTGCCGGGCTCGCTGGTCGACGTACGCCCGGTACGCGATCCGGTGTTCCTGGAAGGCAAGGAACTCGAATTCAAGATCATCAAGCTCGACCGCAAGCGCAATAACGTCGTCGTCAGCCGCCGCGCGGTCGTCGAGAGCGAACATTCGGAAGAACGCGAGCAGCTGCTCGAGCGCCTGCAGGAAGGCGCCGTGGTCAAGGGCGTGGTCAAGAACCTCACCGATTACGGTGCGTTCGTCGACCTGGGCGGCATCGACGGCCTGCTGCATATCACCGACATGGCGTGGAAGCGCGTGCGTCATCCGTCCGAAGTCGTCAACGTCGGCGATGAACTCGAAGTGCGCGTGCTGCGCTTCGACCGCGAACGCAATCGCGTTTCGCTCGGCTTGAAGCAGCTCGGCGAAGATCCGTGGGTTGCGATCAGCCGCCGCTATCCGACCGGCACGCGCCTTTTCGGCAAGGTCTCCAACGTCACCGACTATGGCTGCTTTGTCGAGCTCGAGCCGGGCGTAGAAGGCCTGGTGCACGTTTCCGAGATGGACTGGACCAACAAGAACGTCAACCCGGCCAAGATGGTGCAGGTCGGCGACGAAGTCGAAGTCATGGTCCTGGATGTGGATGAAGAGCGCCGCCGTATTTCGCTCGGCATCAAGCAGACGCACGCCAATCCGTGGGAAGCGTTCGCGGCGATCCACAAGAAGAACGACCGGGTTTCCGGGCAGATCAAGTCGATTACCGACTTCGGCATCTTCATCGGACTGGACGGCGGCATCGACGGCCTGGTGCACCTGTCGGACATTTCCTGGCAGGCGACCGGCGAAGAGCTCGTGCGCCAGTTCAAGAAGGGCGACACGGTCGAGGCGGTCGTGCTTGCGGTCGATCCGGAGCGCGAGCGCATTTCGCTGGGCATCAAGCAGCTCGAGCAGGATCCGTTCGGCCAGTACATGGCGGCGCATCCGCGCGGCAGCATCATCAACGGCACGGTCAAGGAAGTCGATGCCAAGGGTGCCACGATCGAACTCGCCGATGGCGTCGAAGGCTACGTGCGTGTTTCCGACATCGCCAAGGAGCGCATCGACGATGCCTCGCAGCATCTGAAGGTCGGCGACAAGGTCGAAGCCAAGTTCATCGGCATGGACCGCAAGGGACGTGTGCTGCAGCTGTCGATTCGCGCCAAGGATGACGACGAGATGCAGCAGGCGCTGGAGGATTACCAATCCGCGTCGGGCGGCACGACCAAGCTGGGTGCGCTGCTCAAGGAACAGATGAACAAGTCTGAGTAACAGCCCGCTGGCGCGGCCCGGAGAATTCCGGACCGCGCCGCAATAGCGGTCGATCTGGTCGAATCATCAACATTCCAATAAAACACAAAAAAAGCGGATCAAAGCGTCCATGACCAAGTCGGAGCTTATAGAAGCACTGGCCGCGCAGCAGAGCCACCTGGCGTTCAACGATGTCGAGCTTGCGGTAAAGAACGCACTCGAACAGATGAGCCAGGCACTGGCCCGTGGCGAGCGTATCGAAATTCGTGGTTTCGGCAGCTTTTCGCTGCACTACCGCCCGCCGCGCATGGGACGTAATCCCAAGACCGGTTCCGCCGTGGCCCTGCCGGGCAAACACGTTCCGCATTTCAAACCCGGCAAGGAGTTGCGCGAGCGCGTCAATGCGGCGCTCGAGAAACGGTCGACGGCTCAGGTCTGAGCGGCGCCGGCCGTGCTACTTGGCCGGCCACATTGCAGGAATACCGCTTCCGGACTTCACGACGCATGCGTTTCGGACTGATTTTGCTGGTACTGCTGTTCGCAGTCGCGGGAGCCGTCTTCGGCGCCCTCAACAGTCAGACTGTCGATCTCGATTTCTATTTCGTCAACATCGCTCTGGCCAAGGGCGCGGCGCTGTTGTTCGCCGTGCTTCTGGGATGGCTGCTGGGCGGGTTGCTGGTCTATCTGAGTCTCGTCGTGCCGCTGCGGCGCCGCGTGCGCCGTCAGGCGCGGCAACTGCGAAAACACGAAGGCAGCGCTCAAGCTGCCAGCGGCGTCGCGGACGCAACGGCGGCGCCGGAGCATACGCAGTGATTCCGGCGTCTCCGATCCTCGTTGTCGTGCTGGCCATGCTGCTGCCGGTCGCTGCCTTGTCGGGTTGGATCATCGGCCGGCGCAACAGCGAACGCTCGCGGCGTGCCGGCGTCAGTGAACTGTCGTCGAGCTACTTCCGCGGCCTGAACTATCTGCTCAACGAGCAGCCGGACAAGGCGATCGAGGTGTTCCTCAAGCTCGCCGAGTTCAACCGCGACACCGTCGAAACGCACCTGGCGCTCGGCAACCTGTTCCGCCGCCGCGGCGAAGTCGATCGCGCCATCCGCGTGCACCAGCACCTGATCGCGCGCCCGAATCTTTCCGATCAGGAAAAGACGATCGCGCTGCTCGAACTCGGCGAGGACTACATGCGTGCCGGGCTGCTCGATCGTGCCGAGACGCTGTTCACCGATCTCATCGCGATGGACGCGCAGGTGCCGTCCGCATTGAAGCATCTGATCAGCATCTACCAGCACGAGAAGGACTGGAACAAGGCCATCGATCACGCGCGGCGCATCGAGAAGATCAGCGACGAATCGCAAGGGCCGGTGATTGCGCAGTTCTATTGCGAACTGGCGGAACTCGCGCGCGCGTCGAAGAACTACACGGAGGCGCATTCCCATCTCGAGCATGCCTTTGAAAGCCAGCCCGAATGCGTACGCGCGTACATCGTGCTGGGTCATCTGGAAATGCAGCAGGGGCGCCTCGAGCCGGCCGCCGAGGCATTCGAGCGCGTCGCGACACTCGATGTGGATTTCGTGCCGGAAGTGCTGGCGCCGCTGCTCGATTGCTACGCGCGCCTGCAATTGATGGAGCGTGCGGAAAAATTCCTGCTCGATGCGATCGAACGTTCGCAGGGCGTGTCGCCGGTGATCGCGCTGGCGCGCATGTATGCGAGCACACGCGGCGAGCAGGCCGCGATCGACTTCCTTACGCGCCAGCTGCGCCAGCGCCCATCGGTGCGCGGGCTGATGAGCCTGATCGGCGCGACATTGCACAAGTCCGAAGGCGAGGCGCGCGAGAATCTTCTGATTCTGCAGGACCTGACGCGCAAGCTGATCGAAGGCCAGGCCATGTACCGCTGCAGCCGCTGCGGTTTCGGTGCCAAGGCGCATCACTGGCAGTGTCCGAGTTGCAAGACCTGGGGATCCGTGCGCCCCATCCACGGTGTAGCGGGCGAGTAAGCAGGCAGCACGTGGAATGGTGGTCTCAGCCATTCGATCCGCGCTGGTGGGGGCCGCTCCTGGCGACCTTTCTCGTATCGGCAACGCTGACCTGGCTCGGCATCCGTTATGCGCATCGCCGCAACCTGATCGATCAGCCCGGACAACGGCGCTCGCACAGCCTGCCGACGCCACGCGGTGGCGGCATCGGCATCGTCGTGGCGGCGCTCGCCGTCTATCTCTTCGAAACGTTGCTTCTGCCAAGCGAAGCGGCGCCGGACCTGCTGGCCTGCGCCTGCGCCATTGCACTCGTTGCCACGGTCGGCTGGATCGACGATCACGGTGGTCTTGCGGCGCGCTGGCGGTTGCTGGCGCACTTCGCGGCTGCGTTGCTCGTTCTGATCGGGCCGGAAGCGACGGGAGTCGGCTATTTTGCTTCGGGCAATGCGGCAGGATATGTGCGCGTGCTTGCGCTCGCGGTCGTTCTATTGAGCATGGTCTGGTCGATCAACCTGCACAATTTCATGGACGGCATCAACGGCCTGCTCGCAGTTCAGGCCATCTTCGTCTTTCTCGCTTTGGCGGTGGTCGCCGGCTCGGCCGGTGCCGATGCCGACGCGTGGCATTTGTGCGCGCTATCCGCCGCCGTCGTCGCATTCGTCCCCTTCAATTTTCCGCGAGCGCGCGTGTTCATGGGCGACGTCGGCAGCGCTACGCTCGGGTTGCTCGTGGGCATCGCCGTACTGCGCCAGATGAGTCTGCCCGGCGTTGCGCCACTGAGCGGCATCGTGGCCTGCTCGGCGTTCGTCGCCGATGCCACATGCAATCTGCTTTCGCGCATGCTGCGCGGCAAGCGCTGGTATAGTGCGCACCGCGAACATCTATATCAGTGGATGGCGCGTTCCGGCATGTCGCACACGCGCGTCGTCGGCTGGTACATGGGCTGGAACTTGTTCGTCGTCGTGCCGGTCTTGTATGCGATGAATGCGGCGAGTGGCGCCGAGAGCGGGCGGTCCCTGTTCAGCGCGTGGCCTTGGGTCGCCGGCATCTACGCACTCGCTTGCGCATTGTGGATTTTTGGAAAACGCTGGTGCCTGGGAAAAGTCAAATCGCAACGTCGTCATGCGACCGCGTAGCCTGATCGGTGCGATCCATCCGCGCCTCGCCGTCGTCGTGCACGACCTGGCGATGGTCTGGGTCGCCTGGATTTCGACGAACTGGCTGCGCTACAGCCTCGAGGTGAATCCGCCGGCGTTCGCCTGGTTCACTCCCGAAATCGGCATGGTGCTCGGGGCGCAGGGCCTCGTGCTCTGGTGGACCGGTCTTTATAAAGGCCTTTGGCGTTTCGCCAGCCTGCCGGATTTGTGGAACATCATGCGTGCCAGCGTGATCGGCTCGATCGCCATCGCGGTTGCGCTGTTCCTCTACAACCGCCTCGGCACTGTCCCGCGCGCCGTCTTGGTGATCTATCCGGCGGCACTGGTCGTGCTGCTCGGCGCACCGCGCATGGCGTACCGCTACTGGAAGGACAGCCGCTTCGATCTGGCCACGCGCGTTCCGGCCAAGCGCGTGCTGGTGCTCGGCGCGGGCCGCGCCGGCGAGACCCTTCTGCGCGAACTGGCTCGCGAGAACCGTTACCGGCCGGTCGGTGTGCTGGACGACAACCCCTCCCTGCGCGGAGCGAAGGTGCACGGGGTGCCCGTGCTGGGAGCGCTGGAGCGATTGCCGGAGCTGGCCGGCGAAGTCGCGGCCGAGACGTTGCTCATCGCGATGCCGTCGGCGACCAACGCCCAGATGCAGCGTGTCGTCGAACTTTGCGAGCAGACGAACGTTCCATTCCGCACCGTGCCGCGCCTGCAGGACGTCGTTGCCGGGCGTATGAGTTTCAACGAGCTGAAGGAGGTCGCGATCGAAGACCTGCTCGGCCGCGAGGCGGTGCAACTCGACTGGACTGCGATCCGCACAGGCTTGTCCGGCAAGCGCGTCTTCATCACCGGTGGTGGTGGTTCGATCGGGTCGGAGTTGTGCCGCCAGGTTGCGCGCCTGGGCGTCGAGTCGCTGACGATCCTCGAATTGTCCGAGTTCAACCTGTATCGCATCGAACAGGAACTGCGCCGCGAGTTCCCGGAATTGATCGTCAACGCGATGCTCGGCGACTGCGGCGATGCCGCGGCAACCGAACGTGCCTTCTCCCTGGCGCGGCCCGAGGTCGTCTTTCACGCCGCCGCGTTCAAACACGTGCCGTTGCTGCAGTCACAGTTGCGTGAGGCGTTCCGCAACAATGTCGTCGGCACGCAGGTCGTCGCGCAGACCGCAGATCGCCACGGCGTTGCCGTCTTCGTCCTGATCTCCACCGACAAGGCGGTCAACCCGACCAGCGTGATGGGTGCCTGCAAGCGCGTTGCGGAAATCTTCTGCCAGAACTTTTCCGCACGCTCGACGACACGCTTCATCACGGTGCGGTTCGGCAACGTGCTCGATTCGGCGGGCAGCGTGGTGCCGCTGTTTCGCGAACAGATACGCTCGGGTGGGCCGGTGACGGTGACTCACCCGGAGATATCGCGCTATTTCATGACAATTCCGGAAGCCTGCCAGCTCATTCTGCAGGCTGGCGTACTCGGCGAAGGCGGCGAGATTTTCGCGCTGGACATGGGCGAGCCGGTGAAGATCAGCTACCTTGCCGAGCAGATGATCCGGCTCGCCAACAAGGTACCGGGCCGTGACATGAATATCGTCTATACCGGACTGCGGCCGGGCGAGAAGCTGTTCGAGGAACTCTTCCACGCGCAGGAAAGCTATCAGAGCACGCGGCATGCGAAGATCTTCCTCGCGCAGCCGCGCAGCATGTCCTGGGATCTGCTGACGGCGCAGCTGCGCCAGTCCGCCAACGCTGTGCGCGACTTCGACGAAGACGCGCTGCGCCGTTGCCTGACGAGCCTGCTGCCGGAATTCTCGGAACGTCCGGTCAGCGAAGAGGCCGAGATCGTACCGATCGTCCGCAATCAGGCCTGAGTTTTTCGACGCAGATAGACGTGGATTGACGCGGATCAGGATGCAATCGAGAATTGCTCGATCCGCGTTGCTTCGCGAAATTCGTGTCTGATCTTTTCCAAAGGACCAATTGATGAGTGGACCGTTGCGCAAGGTCGTCTTCCCGGTAGCCGGACTCGGCACGCGTTTCCTGCCCGCGAGCAAGGTCGTGGCCAAGGAGATGCTGCCGGTCCTGGACAAGCCGCTGATCCAGTATGCGGTGGACGAGGCGGTCGATGCCGGCGCCGACACGCTGATATTCGTCACGAATCGCTACAAGCACGCAATCGCGGATTATTTCGACGTCGCCTACGAACTCGAGCACAAACTCGAACGTGCGGGAAAAACAGAGTTGCTCGGCCTCGTGCAGGGCGTCCTGCCCAAGCACGTGCGCTGCATCTTCGTCACGCAGGCTGAAGCGCTCGGCCTCGGTCATGCCGTGCTCTGCGCGAAGCCGATCGTCGGCGATGAGCCGTTCGGCGTCATCCTTCCTGACGACTTGATATGGACAAGCCGTTCACAAGCGGGCGGCAAGGGCGCACTGCGTCAGATGGCCGAGTTCGCCATCGCCGAGAAGGCGAGTGCAATCGCCGTCGAGGAAGTGCCGCATGAACAGACCGACAAGTACGGCATCGTCGATGCGGCGCCGATCAGCGATCGCGCCGCGTTGATCAAGTACGTCGTCGAGAAGCCGAAACCGGCAGTTGCGCCATCGAATCTCGCCATTGTCGGCCGTTATGTCTTGCCGGGCCGCATCTTCGGCCTGCTCGAGTCGACCAAGCCGGGCGCCGGCGGCGAAATCCAGCTCACCGACGCAATCGCGTCGCTGCTCGCGGAGCAACGCGTGCTGGCGTACCGTTTCGAAGGCACGCGTTTCGATTGCGGCAGCAAACTCGGCTTGGTCAAGGCAACGCTGCATTTTGCCATGCAGGACCCGTCGCTGGCTGACGCGGTGCGTGGCTATCTTCAAAGTGTCGAGGTTGAGAGCTGAGGCAATGCAAAGCAGGGCTGAGGGCCGAGGGCTAACGGCTGCACGCGCTGCGATGAGCCATCCATGGCGCGTCCTCCGCTCGACATCCATGTCTCACCCTCATCCGGCGCACGCAATGCGCTTCAACGCATTGCGTAAGCGCGCCGCACTCGACCTCAGCCCTCAGCCCTTCTCCCTATGGACCTGAGCTACATCCTCAATCATCTCGGCGAAGACCGCGAAAGCTGGCGCGGCGCGGTGTCGCCGCCGATTTATCAGAGTTCGATTTTCGCCTTTCCCAGCGTCGCGGCGTTCCGTGACGGCTTTCGCGACGAGTTCCGGCGCACGACATATACGCGCGGCAACAATCCTACGGTTGAAATCCTGCGCAAGAAGGTAGCCGCGCTCGAAGGCGCAGAAGATTGCCTGATGTTCGGCAGCGGAGCCGGCGCAATATCCGCAGCAGTGATGGCCAGCACCAGCGCCGGCGACCATGTCATTTGCGTGCAGCGCCCATATTCGTGGACGCGCGCCGTCGTAAGGGATCTGCTCGGCCGCTTTGGCGTCACGAGCACATTCGTCGACGGCACAGATGTCAGCAACATCGAACGCGCGCTGACCCCGCAGACGAAGCTGATCGTGCTGGAAAGTCCGAACTCGATGACGTTCGAGCAGCAGGACCTCGCCGCCGTCGCGCAACTGGCGCGCGCGCGCGACATCCGCACGCTGTGCGACAACAGTTATGCAACCCCGCTGAATCAGGCGCCGATCGCGCTGGGCATCGATATGGTCGCGCATTCGGCGACGAAGTATCTCAACGGCCACAGCGACGTCGTCGCCGGTGCATTGTGCGCCAGCGAGAAGATCATTCGCGAAGTGTTTCGTGGACCCTTCATGACCTGCGGCGCGATCCTGTCGCCGCACGATGCCTGGCTGATGATCCGCGGCTTGCGTACATTGCCGATCCGCCTGCAGCGCATCGCGCAGACGACGCAGCAGGTGCTGGCGTTCGTCAAAGGTCATGCGCGTATCGAGCATGTCTATTATCCGACCGACACGTCGAATCCGCAGTTTGCACTGTCGCAGCAGCAGATGCGTGGCGGCAGCGGGCTGCTGACCTTGCGCCTGCGCGTCGACGATGTTGCCGGCGTCGAGCGATTCTGCGACGCATTGAAGCGCTTTCTGATGACGGTATCGTGGGGCGGCTATGAGTCACTGCTGTTCCCTGTATGCGCCGTGCACCCGGCGAGCGCGCCACTCGGCGGCGGTGGCGGCAGCTTGCCGCTCAGCCTCGTGCGCCTGTCGATCGGCCTGGAAGAACCCGAGGTTCTGATCGCCGACCTCGAACAGGCCCTGGCTGCGATCTGAGCACCGCGGAGCACGCGTTGTAGCCTGGTGCAATGGCCGGGCCGACCGGTTATCCTCGAATGATTGTCATGGAGCGCCTGATGCATCGTGCATTGATACTGGCTGGAGCAATCTTGTTGACGGGCTGCCAGTCGCTCGCCGGTGGCGGAACCGGCGCGCGTTCCGACTCCGCAGCGGGCGACGCGCTCGGAAAGATGGCTGACGCATTGCCGGGCGAGTACGACAACCATGAACAGGTTGCGCACGGGGCCAGCGGCGGCGTGCTCATGCACGTTCAGCACAACCTGCGCATCGTCGAGCGCGAGCGCGCCCACATCACCTGGATCTGGCGGCTGAGATCCGCGGGCCAGCCGCCGCTGACTTCGGTATGGTTGCTGCGCGCGCAGGCAGTCGAGAATGGCCGGCGCATTCGCATCGTTCCGTTTCGTCCACTGGATCCGGCCGCTGCGGATGGACTGTTCGCGGATTCAGGCAAGCCTTTTCATTACGCTGCCGAGCAGTGGGCCGAACTTGCGCCATGCGCGCTGGATGGCGCGTGGAACGGGGGCAAGTTCGCCGCGGCGGCAAACACCGAGGCCTGCAGCGTGCTGTTGCCTGGCCTCGGCGAGAGGGCCGCATTGTTGCCGCTGCGCTTGATGCTCGACGGCGACATGCTGCACGTCGGCACGTTTGCCGATTCGCCGCGCGGCGCCGACGCCGTCGAAGACGCGCGCCGCGTGCGCTGGTTCGTGGGCTGGGCCGCGATCAATGGCGGCGGTCCGCAGGCCAAGGCGGGCAATCAGGATTGGCACTTCGATCGCGATCTGCACCTGTCCAGCGAGGGTGGGCGGGCCGTCGTTCACTGGCGCGACGGTACGCCGAGCGGCTACACGCTCGAACTCGAACGCACCAACTACCCGGAGCGCAAGCTCAGCGTGCTGCAATTGAACGTGATCGAAGACGCCAGCGGCAAGTCGCTCACCTACGCGTGGACCGATCCGCAGGCGACCTCGATCGGCATGAATCTCGGTTGGCTGCAGGTGGGATTCGGTCCCGTCGCAACCGCCGCCGCAAAATAGTTCAGCCGGCGGCGCCGAACAGTGCGCCGACGCCGGCCGTGACGGCGAGCGCGAAAGCGCCCCACGCCAGCACGCGCAATGCGCCCGCGGTGATGCTTGCGCCACCGGCCTGCGCTGCGATCGCGCCGAGCACGGCCAGCAGAACGAGCGAACCGACGCTGACGACTCCAATCAGCCAGGCGTGTGGCACGACCAGTACGGCCAGCAACGGCAGCAGCGCGCCGGAGGCATAGCTGATCGCCGATGCCAACGCTGCCTGCATCGGTCGCGCCTTCAGTGCTTCGGAAATACCGAGTTCGTCGCGCAGGTGCGCGTCCAGCGCATCGTGCTCGGTCAGTTGAACAGCGACCTCGTGGGCAAGCTCCTGCGACAGGCCGCGCTTGACGTATATTCCCGCCAGCTCACGCAGCTCACCGGCGCTGTCGTTCTCGAGTTCCTTGCGTTCGGTTTCCGTTTCGGCTTCTTCCATGTCAGCCTGCGAGCTGACCGAGACGTACTCGCCGGCGGCCATGGACATCGCACCGGCAACGAGGCTGGCGAGGCCGGCAGTGAGGATCGCTTGATGCGACGCGTGCGCGGCGGCAACACCAACGATGAGGCTGGCTGTCGAGACGACGCCGTCGTTGGCGCCGAGCACGGCGGCGCGCAGCCAGCCGATACGACTGGTGAGATGGCGCTCCCGATGATGCCGGCGTCGTATCATGCGTTGATCCGTTCGTTTTTTCGCGTGTCGGTCAGTGCCTGCATTATGGCTTCGGCTCGACACGCACGTCGAATTCACCGTCGATGACTCGAGCCCGCAGCGACCTACCAGGCTGCGCCTGCGCGGTCGAGCGAACGATTTCACCGCTCGCCGGGCTGCTCAGGATCGCGTAGCCGCGCTGCAACGTTGCCAGCGGGCTGACTGCGTGCAGCGCTCGCGCCAGTTCACGTGTGCGCAGTTGCGACAGGCGCAGGCGCGCTGCGGTCGAGTGGCGCAGGCGCCGCGACAGTCCGGCGAGATGCTCGTGCCACGGCTGCAGGCGCGTGCGCGGGTGACTGCCGCGCAGGCGCAAGCGCAGCGCATTCAACCGTTCGCGACCCATGCGCAGACGCGCGCTCGGGTGGAGGTTGCGCAGGCGCGCGTGACTGTGATCGACGCGCTGGGCGAGAGCGCGCAGGTGACGCCGCAGGGTCGAGGCGAGCACGTGCCGGTCGCGCTCGAGGCGGCGCCGGACTTCGGCGGCGTCGGCGACCAGCATTTCAGCCGCAGCGGATGGCGTCGGCGCGCGTGCGTCGGCGACGAAATCGGCGATCGTGAAGTCGATTTCATGACCGATCGCCGAAATCACGGGTACCGTGCTGGCGTGAATCGCGCGGGCGACGCTCTCGTCGTTGAACGCCCACAAGTCCTCGATCGAACCGCCGCCGCGGGTCAGCAGCAGCACGTCGTGGCGGGCCGCCCGCACTGCGGCATGCAACATTCTCACGATCGCAGGCGGCGCGTCCTTGCCCTGCACCGGGACAGGCAGGATCTCGATCTCGGCGAGCGGAAACCGGCGCGCGATGACGTGCAGTACATCGCGGATCGCCGCACCGCTCGGCGACGTGATCACACCGATGCGCCGGGGCGAGGCCGGGAGGCGGCGCTTGCGCGCGGTGTCGAACAGTCCTTCCGCAGCGAGGCGCGCCTTCAATTGCTCGAACGCGCGCAGCAATGCGCCTTCGCCGGCTTCCTCCATGTGCTCGACGATGAGCTGGAACTCGCCGCGTGCCTCGTAAAGGCTGACGCGCGCGCGCGCCAGCACGCGCTGGCCATCGGCCGGCTTGAAGCGCAACAACTGCGCCTTGAGCTTGAACATCGCGCAGCGCACCTGCGCCTGCGCGTCCTTCAAGTTGAAATACAGATGGCCGGAACCGGGACGCGCGCAGTTCGAGATTTCCGCTTCGATCCAGATCAGCGGGAACGTGTCCTCCAGCAGGTCGCGCGCCAGTCGCGTGAGCGTGGACGGAGAATAGATCTCGCGCTCGGGTGGAACCTGTGAAAACCGGATCGACATTGAAAGGACGAATTCGTTGGTGCCGGCAAGCGTACCAAGTGCGACGGTGCAAATCACGCAACAGTGACGAACCCTTCGCGCCGGCCGGCGTCAGGGCGTTTGCGAAGAGCTGAATCGATCGAGCGCGCGTGCGGCCTCGCGGCGCACCCTGTTGCGCAGGAGCGGCGTCCAGCCGAGCAACCGCCCGGCCGGCCCCAAGGCCTGTCTCGACCAGCGCCAGAAATCGAAATCGTCGACGTGTTCGACGATCAGACCGTCGGCAAACCGAAAGCGCGCGTGGATGATGTTGTGTACCGCGCGGCCGGTTGCCGAAAACGTGTACCAGGCCTGCCAGTCTGCACATCCGCTCGACTCATCGGCAGCGATGCTGGAGAAATCCACACGCAGCTTGGCGCCGCGCGCGCACAACATCTTCCACATTGCACCGACACGCGCGCCCTGAAGCTCGAACACCGGATCGCGGAACGTCGCATTCGCGTGGTAGCAGGCTGCCATGGTCGCGGCATCGCGCTGCTGGAACGCATGATAGAAGCGCTCGATCAATTCGCGGTTGGCGGATGCGCCCATGGCATGCCCTCGGCTCAGTGGCAGTGGTCGACGTCGATCCGCCCCTCGACACGCGTGCCGTCCGGCGCAGTGCAGGACAAGCTGACATGACCGGCGAATTCGCGCACGTCGTTGACGCGCCAGGCGGTCGGTTGCACGTCGACATCCAGGGTAGCGCAATCGGTGCGGCGCAGGATGAGCGTGGCTTGCTCCGGTCCGGCGCCGCCCTGCGTCCAGCGAGCGACTGGTCCATCGATCGGATCGAGAGCTGCGCGCAGGTGGCCGGAATCCTGTGACGACAGGAAATCGAATCCGGCGAAGTAGGCGAGGTCGCCCGAAACGCAGCGGTCCGGCGTCCAGCGCGTCCGCGAGCCGTCAGCGGCGCGGATATCGAGGCTGCCGGAAATCGACGGGTGCATCACGTCACCGACTTGCGTCACCGCACAGGCGCCGAGCAGCAGGAACATCGTCGGCCCCACGAGCGCAGGCGCGGATCGGCTCATCGTGCCTCCAGCGCATGCTTGAGGCGGCGGACGGCTTCGGTCGATTCGGCCTCGATGCGGCGGCGGATGAACAATCGGTCGAGCAGGTCGGCGAACCAGTTCGGCATCGCGTAGACGAA
>Ga0163162_10003462_pt1 | contig 15074 bp, 13 predicted proteins | sample S55metaG_FD_115310 | JGI IMG/M metagenome (GOLD analysis project Ga0163162, IMG submission 115310) | Switchgrass rhizosphere microbial communities from Kellogg Biological Station, Michigan, USA - S5-5 metaG | ecosystem: Host-associated > Plants > Roots > Rhizosphere > Soil | place: USA...
CGCAGATAATGCACATGCCAGCGGTCAAGAACCGATTCTCAGCCTCGGCTTCGAGCCGACCGGTACGACGGCGGGAGCGCTCGCGGCGATCATGGCCGCCGATACTGCGCGCTGGGTACCCCCTTATCAAGGCATCGGGATTCACCGCCGACTAGTGTCCAGGCACCCACCGAAAGCCTCGGTCCTCCCGTCAGCTGCACGGCCGGGGTAAATTGGCGTTCGAAGCGGAAGCCATGTTGCGTTCGGCAGCAATCTCACTGTCCGCTTCTGGCCGAAAGCGGACAGCGCGCGGTCACCCTTAACAGCCGATTGACGATCTCAAGAGCAGCCATTCAAACGACGCTACGCAGAGCGAGACGCGTTCGAAGGTGTTCAGTCTGCGTGCTTCTTCAAGAACGCCAGCGTGTTCTCGTTGAACGCGGCCACATTCTCGTACAGCGGCGCGTGCGAGCAATCCTCGAAGATGTACAGCTCAGAACCCTTGACGCCGTTCCTCAGCGGGGCGGCGAAGCGGGTAGAGGTAACCATGTCGTGGCGCCCAAAGGTGATCTGCGTCGGAGCGCGAATCTTGCCAAGCTGCGCCTCAGCGTCGTGAGCCATCACCGCATCGGACTCCTGGATGAACGCGTCGACCGGCTGCTCGGGACGGCCACGCACGAAGTCGGACAGGGCCTGGATGTAATCCGGCTTCTGCGCATACAACTCGGGTGTGAAGCACCATGGGAAGATCCCTTTAATCACCATATCCGGCACGCTATTCATCGCCTTGGCCATCACCTGCCAGCCTTGCACGACGGTCTTGATGTAGCCATCGCTCTTGGGCCAGCCACTGTGCAGAGACAGCGACTTGACCCGGTCGGGATACTTGGCGGCGAGCCAGATGCCGGTGGCCGCCCCCAATGAGAGCCCAGAGATGTGGGCATGGGATATTCCGATCGCTTGCATGAGCGCGGCGACATCGTCGGCGAACATCTCCGTTGAGTAGACGCCGGCGGGTTTATCCGACTCTCCGGTTCCGCGCAGATCGACAGAGATGCAGGTGAAGTACTTCGAATAGTCCGCCACCTGGAACGCGTAACACGCGTAATCGGCCGCCAGGTATGGGATGAGCACCAGGGGCTCACCGCTCCCCTGCTGGTCGTAATTCATCGTGATGTTGCCGGCTTGAATCTTGGGCATGATTTCCTCCTGAGCGAGGATTCTCGTCCACGGATTGGAGTTCCACTCTACCGAGCGCAAATTGCTGGTCCTGGCCGGAAGCGGACGGTTCCGGTGACCGCTTCCGACCCGAAGCGGATTCGAGTCGTTAGAGAGCCGCCATTCGAGCTGATCCCGAAGGGGCTGGTGTTTTCACCTGCTTCTCCCGTCCTGGTGACGTTGCGGCGCTATCCCACGCGCTAGGGTTTTATCGAAGGCACGTTCTTCTGTTTGAACGTATCGCTTTTGGGGATGGTGATGGCCGTCTTCAACCTCGGCCCGCATCCCGCCACGCGCGCCGAGCCGACGACCTTCCCGTCGAGGTCGCCGAACGCGACGACCCACGCCTGGTCGGTGAAATCGTCGTTCGTGCAGACCGTGTGTGTGATTTGCTGGGCGAAATTGGCACAGCGCGTATTGCATTGCCGTGCGAGCGCCGCTTGGCGCTGCGCGCAGGTCAGTCCCGTACGCTTGTCCTCCGCCTTCCCGGCATCGTCTTCAAACAGGCACCCGATCAGCTGGGCATTTACCACCAGCGACGAAACGCACCAACTGGTCACCTCGTTAATCTTGGCCTGCGTCGGATGCAGGTCGAAACATGACTGCCCCTGCGGCGGAATCGGCTGGAAACCCGTGCCGCCGCCTGAGGATCCGCTGCCGCTGCCGCTTCCGCTCGAGCCGCCACCCGTGCACGTAACGGTCTGGCATGCGTGCGGATTTGCTCCCGTCGTGACGCAGCTGTCGTTGTTCTGCACGCATCCCGCTGGGCAGCAGACCTGCGCGGCGGCCTCGGACGCGACGCCGCACGCCAACGCCAACGCCAACGCCAAGGCGAGCACCTGAAGTGATCGGGCAGCTCCGGCTCGCATCGTCGTCCACCCTCGTGACGGAGCAATCGTTCGCATGGATTCATTCATCCCAGTCTCCTTGATCGAGCGGCCAGTCTGGTCGCCGCCGCGTTCGCGGTCAACGTGAATACTCGGTTGACCCGTGATCCACCGATGGTCCACTGTCTATCCTTTCTCCGCGCACTCCTTCCGACGCCATGGGCAATTCAACCGCATCAACGGTCCAACGGATCAGGTTATCGGGTTGACGCCACCGAACCGACGGGGAGATCGGTGTTCTCGCGTCGCTGTCGAGTGGCCGCTTCGGAGCATGAGGTGCTACGTCTGGTTGTGGCCGAAAGCAGACTGTCCCCGACGGCCGCTTTCGACCCTAACCGGCCATCGAACGCTACGAAAACCGGAGTTTGAGCGGTTTGCGCACGACCTTCTCCCTGACTGGGGATTCGTCACACAGTCGGCCTTTGGGGCTTGAACCCAGCGGCTTTGATGAGCCGCGCTGCGCTTTCACTCTCGCTTCGCACGAAGCGCGCAAACTCGAGTTGCGTCATGTTGATTGGCTCGCCCCCGTGCTTAACTATCCAGTCGCGCAGATCCGGCCCGGCGAGCACGCAACCGATGTCATTCGCAAGCTTGTTAACCACGTCGGTCGGAGTGCCAGCCGGGACCCATATTCCATACCAGATCGGGAAATCGAATCCGGCGACACCCGCCTCTGCGATCGTCGGCACCTCCGCGAGCAAGGTTGAGCGCCGCGCGGTACTCACACCTAGCGCAACGAGTGTGCCGTCGCAAATATGGGGCAGGGCAAGAGAGATAGGCACCAAGCAGTAAGTGAAGCGTCCGCTTATCGCGTTGGCGATCGTATCGGCGTTCGAATCGCTCGGCAAGGGAGGCACGTGCAGCGCCATGATGCCCGACGCTTGATTGAATTTCTCGACTCCAATGTGCGTGCCGGTGCCCACACCGGTGGAGCCAAAATTCAGCTCACCCGGTTTTGCCTTTGCCGCCGCGATGAGTTCTCCGACAGTAGCTACACCGGCCGCCTTGCCTGCGACGAGCACGTAGGGCTCCTTCGTGAGTGGAATGATCGGGATGAAATCCTTCAACGGGTCATACGGGAGGTCCTTCAAGAGCGCCGCACTGTATGCCTGAGCGCTGGTGTTTATCAGCAGCGTGTAACCATCGGCTGGTGACTTCGCGACCTGCGCGGGGCCTGCGGTGGCTCCCACACCTGGGATGTTCTCCACTGTCACGGGTTGGCTCCATAGCGCAGAAAGCCTCGGTGCCAGGGCACGTGCCAACAGATCAGGCCCACCGCCGGCCCCGAACGGCTCAATTATGCGCACTGGCTTGGCTTGATTGTTTTGAGCCAACGCGACCGGATCTGCTGCAGCTGTCATGGCGTTCTCCTGTGTTCCGGCACATCCTTCAACGAGAAGAGGCGAGAGCAGTCAGATTAAATCGAGGGCTTGGTTTCATAAGTGTTCTCCTTGCGGCGCCCAACGAGTAGGTAACCGGCGCGCCGCGCCAACCGTTTGTCAAGAAATGGCAGGAGCCCGGCGCGTCCGGTTGACCGTCGGGTTGGGTGTCAATTGCATGAGCAGACTCGTTCTGGTTAAACAGCAGTGATGAAATGAGCACGCATCTTCCCCGTGATCGGCCCGGCGCCGAACCGAGATAATAGAGCCTCGGTCACCGCGTCCGTCGCTTCGCCAAGACGGTTGGGATCGCGCTCTTCGATTTCGCTGCGCAGAGGTGACCCTTGGCAATAACCGATCGCGAGATCGCGCGCCGACGGCGCAACACTCTGCCGGCTCACGGTTTCGACCGCGATCCTGTCAAATCCAGCCTGTGCCAACTCATGGCGGATCAAATCGGTGTCGAAATAGCCGTACGGCATTCGCGCCAGCAGATCGGGCGGGTTGTTCGGGAACAGGCGAGCCACGGTCTCGCACACAACCCCGCAGAATTCATTGTTCTCGATCCGGTCCCAGACATCGAACACGAAACGGCCGCCAGGCCCAAGCACCCGCCGCGCTTCGCGATAGCCAGCCACCCTGTCGCGAAAGAACATGACGCCGAATTGGCAAAGGACGGCATGGAACGCCGCGTCGTCGAATGGCAGCGCCAGTGCGTCGGCGTGTCTCCAGTTGATCCGGGCAAGACCTGGTTGCGCTGCTGCGAAATCGAGCATTGCCTGATTTATGTCGGTCGCGACTATCGACACCGTTTCGGGGAGCACGCGAGCGAGCGCCCGGGTGGCGATGCCGGTCCCCGCGGCGGTTTCGAGCAGATGGCCCGCGCGGAGATCAACCACCCGATCAGCGAGGTCGCGCGCAAACGGCTCAAAGAAGACTGGACCTCGATAGCGGTCGTAAAGCGCCGGTACCGAGCCCGAATATAATCGCGCCGGTTCGTCCATCGCAGCTCCAGCCCGCTACTCCCACTCGCACGTCGGCTTTGCGCCAATTTTGGAGTCTACCCGATTCGTCCGCCTTTGGCCGTTGGCCGCCATGCTGCTGACGGCGCTTCCAACCCGTTCCGGTTTTCCCGCTATCCACGAATGCGGGCACACTGCTTCGTCGGAACGGACATTCGGGTTGCGAATGGCCGACGCCCGACGACAGCGTTTAGAGGCGCGACGTCATAAGCGGCGAGGTCGAAGCCTTTCCTCGACGCATACCTCGAACGCAGAATTGGGCCGTACTCGACGTGCCTTAGAAGCGAATTCTCTTCGCGCTGGCAGCGGCTTCGCCTCCCGCTGCCATGACGCTCCCGTCCTTGCCGAACAACTCAAGGGTGATTTTGGAATCGAACGATTTGCCGTCGGCGGACAACGTGATCGTCTGCGTTAGTGTCCCGTACCCGTCGGGTGCCCACCCTCCACCCTTGACGAGTTCATCGGATGACGACACCGCCTTGGACTGATAGAAGTTGTATTTCGCCTCGTACTTTCGGACGCCAACTTTTCTCCAAACGCCATACGCGGGCGGCACCGGCGGCGCGGCGTCGTAGTTCGAGGACTCTGTCATGGTTCCGCCCGCGTTGAATGCATACATGAACTCAAGATCCTTCGTATCGGCAAGTGCGCCAGTCGTGAACTGGACCTTTCCTTGCCAAGCGCCCGCCAAGTTGTCGACGCCCTTACCCGCCTGAGCTAGGCAGGTACTCGGACCCACGCCTGCAAACAGCGCGATTGCGAAAGCGGTCAGGATCGCCAGTCGTGTAGACATCAGTGTTCCTTTAGGTGGTGGTGAGGATCATCGAGATTCGGCGCGGCCCATCAAGAAATGGCTTGCCTGAACGATGGAGAGAATTCCGTCACGATAGCAGCAACGGCGCCGCGGTTTAGCGATGCCTAAGACCGTTGTGTGTTGACCGGGACAGACCATCCCTGCGCCGGCCAAGGATTGTCGGAGGACTGATCTTCGCCAATACCAAGCATTACGATATTCCTGCCGGCGAAAGGTCGGCGCCAATGGCGCTTCAGCGCGGGGCGGCGAGGCGCGCCTGCAGCTCGCGTAGCGGAGCACGGTAGTGCTCGCCTAGCAGCGAGTGCGCGGCATGGATCGTGCGCGCCTGCGCTTCGAGTTGCTGCGCGGCACTGCGCGACCGCAGATCGACGTAGCACTGCGCCAACTCGATGTCGCCCTGCGCCAGCCGCGGGCTCATCGGGTCTTCATTGGAACGCAGCAGTTCGAGTGCGCGCTCCAGATGGATTCGCGCCGACGCAAATTTCCCCTGGCCGCGTAACGCCTGGCCATCCAACTGTTCGGCGTCCGCCTCGACGGCAACGAAATACCGGCGAACCGGCGAGTGCTGCACGGCCTCGAGCGCCTTGACTGCTTCATCGATGGCATCGTCGTATTGCGCCCGTTGCAGCTGAGCGCGCGCGCGCAGCAGCCGGGTCGTAGCCTCTTCCCTGGATAGGTATGCGGCGGCGCCGAACGAAGGCAGCACAACGCGGTCGAGCTGCGCGAGCGCCTCAACGCCGCGGTCCTGCGCCAGCAGCAGCCGCGCCCGCGCATAGCGCGCGATGTTGGCCTGCGGCCCGCTCAGTCCGGGCGCGATCTGGTTCCAGATCGCGTCGGCTTCGTCGAGCCGCGCCTGTGCCTCGGCGTAACGGCCGGACTCGGTCGACCAATCGGCCTGCTTCACCAGCATGAAGTTCAGCGGCATCGACTGCGGATAGTTCTTGCGCAGATCGTCGACTTCGGCGTCGAGGTACCTCCTGGCATCCTCGAGGCGGCCATCGGTCGTCAGGGCCATGCCGAGAAACTGGTTGATCGAGCTCACCGTATTTGGTGCGTCGTTGCCTTTCTGCCGTCCCAGTGCATTCAGGGCGCCGAACAGCATCGCGAGCCCCTCGGCGCGACGCGCGGAGCCATGCAGGTGGCCGCCGAGCTTTGCCTGCGTCTGAAGCGCATCGGCGTTGAACTCGCCATTGATCTTCTTCGACATTTCCCACGCACGCCGTAGGTTTGCCTCCGCCTCGTCCACTTTCGCCAGGCGATTCTGGGTCTGCGCCAGATCGACGAGCGCGCTGATCTGCCGCGCCGGTTCGTTGGGAAACAGTCGCTGCGCTGCAGTGAGCAACTCACGGAAGATCGGTTCGGCCTGGTCGGCCTCGCCCGGAAGCGAGCGTGCCAATGCTGACAGCCGCAATGCCGCAAGCAGATCGGGGTTGTCCGGGTATCGGGTTCGGAACAGCGCCGCGGCGCGGTCGGCGTTCTCGCGCATCTTCGACAACGAAATGTAGCGGAAATACTCTGCTCTCTCGATCAGGAGCCGACCCCGCAAAGGCGAGTCGCGGTCGCCGGCCAAGTCGAGGATTCGTTCCGCTTTATCGAGCAGCTGCTCGAGTTCCCCGCGCTGACTGCTGCCGCCGATGTCGGAGGCCAGCGTCAGCAGCGCTTCGGCCACGCGTGGATCGCTGCCACCGAACGCGCGCTTTGCCGCCTCGACCTGCTGGCGGCGCAGTTCGATCGCCGGTTCGTAGAGCTTCATCTGGGCATACATATCCGCCAGCGTGCCCAATACCTCGTTCTGCGCATCGGGTACGTTCTTCAATTCATTGGCCGCGCGGCTGGCACCGATATCCAGCAGTTCGCGCGCGGTGGTGGCGCGCGCCTTCATCGGGTCGTCCTGACTGTCGCTGTTGGCCCTGAAGATCTCGAGCAGGAAGCGCTGCACCGTCTGCGCGTGAAGGGCTTCGTGCTCCGCCACCCGAGCCTGCTGGCGTGCCACGTTCGCCTCCCAGAGCGCCACCGTGCCGCCGGCCGCCAGGGCCAGCGTTACGCCGGCAGCCGCCGACACCGATAGCCAGTGACGCACCACGAATTTGCGCGTGCGGTACAGCGCGGAATCGGGCCTCGCCAGCACCGCTTCGCCGGAAAGGTAGCGGCGGATGTCCTCGGCCAGTGCCTGCGCCGTCGGGTAGCGGTCCGTGGGCGCTTTCTTGAGCGCCTTGAGCACGATCGTGTCCAGATCGCCGTCGAGCTGGCGGGCGAGCCTCTTCGCGGTCGTGCCGCGGGCCGTTGCTCTCGCCGCGTCAATTCCGGACTGGCTTGGCTTGGGCGGCTCCGCACCCAGAATTGCGTCTTCCAGCGCCGCGCGCGATCCGCGTTTCGGACGATACGGCAGTACGCCCGTCAACAACTGGTAGAACAGCACACCCAACGCATAGACGTCGCTCGCGGTGCCCATAGGCTGGCCCGTAATCTGTTCCGGTGACGCGTATTCGGGGGTAAGCGCCCGTCCACCCGCCCGGGTCAACTCGGTCTCCCTTGCCTCGCCGGCGGTCAGCAGCTTGGCGATACCGAAGTCGAGCAGCCTCACCTCGCCCTGGACAGTCACCAGGATGTTGGACGGTTTCAGGTCACGGTGGATGATCAGTTGCCCGTGCGCGTACTGCACCGCGGCGAGCGCCTGGAGGAAGAGTTCGATGCGCTGGTGCACCGCCAGTTGATGGGCGTCGCACCATGCAAGCAGCGGCTCGCCTTCCACGTACTCCAATGCGAGATAGGGCTGTCCCTGCGCCGTGATGCCGGCGTCGTAAAGCCTGGCAATGTTCGGGTGGGCGAGCCCGGCGAGGATATTGCGCTCACGCGCGAATCGTTCCGCCATTTGCCCTTGCGACAGCGCGGTGTGCGGCAGCTTCAGCGCCACGGCGCGATTGAGCGCGCCATCGCTCCTCTCAGCAAGCCAGACCGTACCCATGCCACCGCGACCCAGCTCTCGCAGCAAGCGGTAAGGCCCGATCGCGGAACCTGCCGTCAGACCGCCAAGATCCGGCACGGCCACTTCGTCGAGCTTCGGGAGCGTGGATAGAAAGTCTCGAGTCTCGGGGCTCTCCTCCGCGCCAAACAGGCGCTGCAATGTCGGCCGATACGCCGACTGCTCGGGACCAAGATTAGCCAGCCATTGGGCGCGCGCCGCCTCCGGCAGCCCCTGCAACATGTCTACCAGTTGAGACAATTCCCGTAGCTGAGCTTCAGTGAGAACCATCGCGTGCCCGGAATTGGTGATTAACCGTCCCCGTCACCATCTAAACGGATTCCGCAGGAGAAACCGGCCAGCGGCGCAATCAATCATCCCGTAACAATGCGCCCAGCAGAGCCCGTGCCTTGTTCCATTGCCGGCGGACGGTCCGCTCGCTTGAGCCAAGCGCCGCCGCAATCTCCACTTCGGTGAGGCCCGCGAAATAGCGAAGCTCGACGACCTGCGCCAGCTGCGGCTCGACTTTGGCGAGCAATTCGAGTGCTTCGCTTACCGCGAGAATCTCGGCCTCGGGGAAGGACTCCGCGTCGCCAATCGCCGTGTTCAGAGTGATTTCCGCTTGCCCGCTGCCGCGGCGCTCTGCCATGCGTTCGCGCACCAGGTCGACGATGATCGACCGCATCACGCGCGCTGCGTAAGCGAGGAAATGCACGCGGTCGTTGACCGCGAGTTTTCCGGTTCGAACCAGGCGTAGGTAAGACTCGTTTACCAGCACTGTGGTTTCGACGAGCGTCAGCGGCGCGATCTTGCGCAGGCGCGCATGGGCGATCTTGTGGAACTCGCCATAGAGCATCGCGAACAGCTCATCGATTGCCTGCCGATCTCCTTGGCGGACACCTTCCAGCAGCTGCGCAATCTCTCGCATCGGATTCCCTGAATCCGGCCACCGGCGCCGCAATCCGAACGCCGGCCAAAGGTGAATGGCAATCCTTACGAACCTGCATTGGCAATACTGGGCAGTCTTGGGGCGGTGGTCAACCGTTCGCGAATATTCCTGATGGTCTGGCCGGTTTTGGGTCCCGATACCGTTCTGACGGGTAAGGCTCCCCGAACCCGGCCGCATTTCCTAGGCTCTAAGCCAAGGCAAGCGCTCACAACTCGCGGGTGACCTCTCGCCAGTTCACTCCATTCCGTGTCGATGCAAGGAGGTTTCCAATGAAGCGCCTACATCCCGTTCTCCTCATCTCGATGCTGATGGCAACACTTCTCGCGACGCCGATCGCCAATGCCGAGGATCAGGATCAGGATCATGGACCGCTGATGGTGTTCACGAACCCAACCGGCCTCGCCGCGACGTTCAACACGGCAGGGCCCCTCGACCGAAACAATCCGTTCTTCCAGTCGTTGGGAACCAATGGACGCAGTTGCGGCACCTGTCATCAGGCGAGCGACGGCTGGACGGTCATTCCGTCGCACATCCAGGCTCGCTTCGATTCCACGAAAGGAACGGATCCGATCTTTCGGCTGAATGACGGCTCGAATTCTCCCAACGCGGACGTCTCCACCGTCGCAGCCCGAAAGGCGGCCTACAGCATGCTGCTCACCAAAGGCCTGATCCGTGTCGGAATTGGTATCCCGGACAGCGCCGAGTTTGAACTGATGGACGTAGACGATCCCTACGGTTTCGCGAGCGCCGCCGAGCTCTCCCTCTTTCGCCGGCCGCTGCCAACCACCAACCTCAAGTTCCTGAGCACGGTGATGTGGGACGGGCGCGAGACGTTTCCGGACGCGACCTCGACCAACTGCGTTTTTGGATCGACCCGGTGTTTCGCGACGCTTCATTTCGACCTGGCCGACCAGTCGAACAGCGCGACCGTGGGGCATGCCAAGGCCGCACAACCGCTGACGCAGGACCAGCGCGACTCGATCGTGCAGTTCGAGATGGGTCTTTTTACCGCGCAGGTGTTCGATTCGAACGCCCGCTATCTGGGCGCGCATGGCGCGAACGGCGGACCGCAGTTCGCGGCGAGCCAGGCAACGTATTTCGGCATCAACGACGTGGTTGCCGGTGACTACAAGACGGGGAAGCCCTTCAATCCCGTCGTGTTCAACCTCTATGACGTCTGGGCGAACCTGACGGCCGGGCGCGATGACGACGGGCGGGCCGTCCAGGCTCGTCGGGCTGTTGCGCGCGGCCAGGCCCTGTTCAACACCAAACCGATCAGCATCACGGGTGTAAAGGGGTTGAACGACGATCTCAGCGTCCCGGTCTTGAACGGTACCTGCACCACTTGCCATGATTCGCCAAATGCGGGGAATCACTCGATTCCAGCGCCGCTCGACATTGGGCTCACCGACGCCTCCCGGCGCACGCCCGACATGCCGCTCTATAAGCTGCGCAACAAGACGAGCGGCGAAATCATCGCGACCACGGACCCGGGACGCGCAATGATCACCGGCAAGTGGAAGGATATCGGGCGCTTCAAAGGGCCGGTACTCCGGGGGCTTGCGTCCCGGGCGCCGTATTTTCACAGCGGCTTCGCCGCAGATCTCGACGCGGTCGTGGATTTCTACAACGAGCGCTTCGACATTGGTCTGACGGCTCGCGAGCGAGCCGACCTGGTGGCCTTCCTGCGAACCTTGTAACAGGGACTCTCAGCGCGCGGGCGAATGGCGTGGCATCGCCCACACGCCGATCTTGTTGCGTGCGCAACATCCTCCCCAATGCGGCAATTTGATGACCTTGCGAGCGTCTCCTTTTGGCCGGAAGCGGTCTCGGACATGGGCGGCCCTACCGACCCACACCTGCCGTTGGCGAATTTCTGGGCGACTAGGCAGGATAGGCCGTGAGCCGCCGTGGGAGGTCCTTCGCGTCGGGAGTCCAATCGCGCACGACGAGGCCAGAAACAGGAACCCCGCCACAGTAGGCGGGGTCCGTGTGCGAACGTGCCGCTACGCTGAATCAGTTGAACTTGTTGTTGCCGATCGTTCCATGGTTTTCTACGCATGCGCCAACATAATGGTCAACGTCGAAGGTGGCATCGTAGTTGCACGAATGATTGCCGATGCGGCTTTCGGGGCCATAAGCACCTGCGTATATGCAGCTGCGGAAACCGTTGCAGGAGCCGTTCTCGACGCGATTGATGCCCCCCTGTCCTGCATCGAAGCACGAAAGCTCGTCGTTACACGAGTTGTTGCCGATCACGCTGCTGCCTGGAGGCGTTTCAAAGATCGTGCATTCGTCGTCAACGCACACAAAGCCCTGCTGCCCCACGAAGTCGCATGCACCATGCCCGTTGCAGGAGTTGTTGCCGATCACGCTGCTACCCACCAATGCACCGACCGCCACGCACGCACCACTATCGTTGCAGGAGTTGTTGCCGATCCGGCTGCTGCCCCTGTCTGGGCCTGCGCCGGCTCCCGCCGCAAGGCAGGCCGAGTCGCCGACATCGACATTGCAGGAGTGGTTGCCGATGACGCTGTCACCTTCCGAGGCTACAAACGAGCAGGCGAATGGACCATTGCAGGAGTCATCGCCAACGACGGCGCTACCTCCGATCTCTCCAAAATGGCTGCATGCTTCTTCTCCGTTACAGGAGCCATTGCCGATTCGCGCTCCGTTGCCGAGGGCCGTACATGCACCTTCGACCTTGCACGAGTCATGCCCGATTACGATCCCGTCGCCCGTGGTGTCGAAGTTACAGTACGTATTCGGCACGGCCGTGCCCCCACAGGATGAGTGGCCGATATTCGGACCTGCCGGCGGCGTTGCCGAGACACCGGCGTCCGCGAGTAACAATGCCGCCATCCCGACAATCCATGCAAACTTGCGCAATGTCTTGTTCATAGGCCCCCCGTTGGTTTGTTAGCGCCTACCGCCTACCTCCGAGGCTGGACTGTCGATCCGATGCGACGGAGGGATCGTTGCTGCCGGAGCGGCGCGGAGGCTACTATGGACCCCTCACACTGCGCCCGCAACTCGGATCGCTGTACCGGCGCCGACAGCGTGCGCGTCGAGCCTACCAACAATCGCGTTGCCGTCATGGACTTGGCCGATAATTGACCTCGCTTCGGCGTGTGAGCTTTGGACCGGAGCGCGTCATCGGTACACCGAGGCGTCGCTGTCGGCCGGGCCGATTCCGGAGCCCGGTCCGAAGAAAACAAGCATGCGCCTCGCCGGCGAGCGGCGCCTCACAATCGACAAGCAATTTTCCGTGCGACGCGACGCGCCCTTGTTGTCGAGCCCGCCGCGGTTGCTCGCTTCGGCGCCGTGCGGTACGTTCGCCGGGTGCCTGGCGCAATCCACTTCACGCCGCCGCCGCGTCCCTCGATGCGAATCAGGCATTGCTATTGGCACACCCATGTTAACAACATCCCCGAATTCGGCTCGGGCTTGAACGCAATTGGCTCTATTTCGATGGCCGTCCGGTTTACGATGACGGGGGGAAGCGAGACAACAATAGTTTCGGATTGACTGGCGATACTGGGTAGTCGAAAGCTTTGCGGCAGGAAACCGCTTAGGAGTGGTTCGAAGTATGTAATACCGCTCGCGGACGAGACCTTCACACTGTCGACGAACTGAGGCACCCTTCCTCCTTTGCCCCGACCTTCGATCAACAACTGTGGCGGCTCGGAGCCGGACTCAGTGATCGAAACTCTAAGCGTCAGGACATCGCCGACCTTCCGGTCGTAGTAGGCGTATCGGGAGCACGCGCCATTCCTATTGACAACCGCATCCGATGCGTTCACAGGAACGTAAAGCCTTCCCATTACCGGAACGCAGCCGGAAACGATTACGGCGAATAGCGCAATCAGTCTTTCTGCCATGTCCAACGAATTTAGCTATCGAGGGTCGTGTGCAGATAAACACTACCGCCGAATCATCCGGCAGTGGGATTAGCCGCGCAAGCGGTTGCTAGGACGAACGCTACGCGTCGGGCAGTTTCGGCCAAACGGGCGGAATTAATTCGACTGCGACTGACATTTTGGCCTTTGCGCGAATCATCGCCTCGATATGCAAATGGGGATGGTGAACCTTTAGTGCCGGCCACAGCGATTCGTTGGTTAGGTGATCGAATTCTAGTGCGTAGTCACCAATAGCATCCTCAACTGCGTTGCGAGAGACTTCGGATGTCGTCTCCACCGGGCGCAGCCAGTTGGTTCCCGAGTCCTCTAGATCGACATATAGGCTTACGCACCGCAACGCGTGTCGGTCATTCGGTTGGCGCTTTCTTGTCGATTCCACGGCTGCATCAATCGTTCGCTTGGCGCGCTGCCGTTCGACCGAAGTGGGCGCGTGTTGGGATTGATCGCGCATGGCCTTACCAAGCACTCCGCCGTTCGACGTCCTTAGCGTAACGCTAAAGGCAGAAGCTGATTGCTTTTCGACATGGCCAGCGCACCGCTTTTTTGTTGCATTTGCATCAAGCGTTTTTCCTTCGGCTACCTCGCGAGCACACTCCCTCAAAAGGCGCGAACGTCCCAACTCCTCGCGTCCGAACATTGCGACCGCCAAAGCGGTGCTAACGTCTCCGGAATCGAAAATAGCGGCGGCGCTGGCTAACAGACGTCCCGATTGGTGCAAGGCGTACCAAGCACCTTGGAGAAGCGTTTGATCCGAAACGCCGGAATTCATGTCGTTATCAATTCGCCCCGTATTGGTGACTCCAAAGAACCGCCGCGCGTCTTGGCGGATCGTCCGCGGTTTCGTCGGCCCGACGGCCCCGCATTCGGTACAGACGAACCTGTACCGATGCCAGCAACCGCGAGAACCACGGCCGCAACCGCGGCTCCGAATGCCGCCGAACGGACTCGACGCAACTCAGTAAGATTTTCGATCCATGCCGCGCGCGATCATCGTCCAATGGCTCGCGGCACCGCGCGCGACGTCTCCGGAAGTCCCACCCCGATCTGAAAGGGCGCCCGGCGTCACGTTTTGAGGCGTCGGATGATGGGTTTAACGTGGAACACGTCGGAGAACCGCATCCAGACTAGGGGTCTGGCGGAGACGCAGGGATTCGAACCCTGGATACAGGTTTTGGCCCGTATGCTCCCTTAGCAGGGGAGTGCCTTCGACCACTCGGCCACGTCTCCGGTCTGGTGCGCATTCTACCGGCGCGGGGGTGTCCGCGTCCAGCGGGAGTGACAATTTCCCTCGAAAAATCCTCGCCTTAGTGTAATTCAGACGGCCTGAGCCGGGGCGTTTTCCAGGCCGAAGGCCTTGTGCAGAACGCGCACGGCGAGTTCCAGATACTTTTCGTCGATAACGACCGAGATCTTGATCTCGGACGTCGAAATCATCTGGATGTTGATGCCCTCATCCGCCAGCGCCTTGAACATCTTCGACGCGATGCCGACGTGCGAGCGCATGCCGATGCCGACGACCGACACCTTGCAGACCTTGTTGTCGCCAATAATCTCGCGCGCCGTGAACCCCTTCCCGCGTTCGTTCGCCAGAACTTCCATCGTCTTCAGGTACTCGCCGCGACTGACCGTAAACGAGAAGTCCGTATGGCCTGACGCGCCAATGTTCTGCACGATCATGTCGACATCGAGATTCGCCGCGGCCACCGGGCCAACGATGCTGTGCGCGATGCCGGGCTTGTCCTCCACGCCCATCACCGAGATCTTCGCCTCGTCGCGATTGAATGCGATGGCGGAAATGATCGCCTGTTCCATGGTGTCGTCTTCCTCGAATGTGATCAGCGTGCCTTTCCCCGCGGATTGGGGATCGTCGAATGCCGACAGCACGCGCAGCTTGACCTTGTATTTGCCGGCGAATTCCACCGACCGGATCTGCAGCACTTTGGA
>Ga0163162_10003464_pt1 | contig 15072 bp, 8 predicted proteins | sample S55metaG_FD_115310 | JGI IMG/M metagenome (GOLD analysis project Ga0163162, IMG submission 115310) | Switchgrass rhizosphere microbial communities from Kellogg Biological Station, Michigan, USA - S5-5 metaG | ecosystem: Host-associated > Plants > Roots > Rhizosphere > Soil | place: USA: Michigan...
CACTAAAAGCGGTGGCCTGAATAAAAAGCCACTTATAACTTTTACATCTGATTTTTCTTTTGAAAATCCATTATTACCGCAAATTCAAAGCAAGTATTCGCAAGGCACAAACGGTATTTACTACGATGGTGTAAATCAAAAAACAAGTACCTCATGGGGAGCCGAAATGGATACCCTGAAAATAAACGGTCAGCCTGCAAAAGTTTATAACCAGTCTGATCTGTTCTTTAAAACCGGGCATACTTATAACAATACTGTAAACATAGGCGGCGGCAATGACAATTCCGCTTACCTGGTTTCGTACTCAAATTTAAACCAACAGGGTACAGTACCAACAACCAAATTTTTGCGTAATACATTCTTTGCTAAATATAGCGCGCAGGTGCTTAAAAACCTGAACACTACTTTTCAGTTAAACTATTCCAATTCGCAAAATGACAGGCTGCCTGAGGGGTATGCCCTGGAAAGCCCGGTTTGGACAATTTTTACAGCGCCGGTTTCGTATAATTTGCAGCCTTATTTAAATGCCGATGGTACCCAGCGTTTATACCGTTTCTCCAGGAATAACCCGTATTGGGTATTGGATAATATCAAAAACCATTCGGGCGTTAACAGGTTTTTACCAACTTTTACTGCCGATTATAAGCCCCTGTCATGGTTAACCATTACTGAAAGGTTTGGCGCCGATATTTACACTGAAATGGACAGGTACCATGAATCAACTCAATCGGTATCAAATCCTAATGGCAGGCTCGTTGATCAGAATATCAACTATCGCCAGTACAATAACGACCTGTTGATCAGTGCCAATAAGCAATTTGGTGATTTTAATGTAGATGTTGTATTGGGTAATAACCTGATCTCAAACTATACGGAAAATACATATGCAAATGGTGTAGGTTTAACTGTACCTGGCCTGTATAATATGTCATCTGCTTCAACAGTTACTTATAAAGAGGCTTCATACTTACAACGCAAAGTTGGTTTTTACCTGCAATCAAATATCGAATATAAACGCTTCCTGCTATTATCATTAACAGGAAGGTATGATGGCAACTCGGTACTATCAAAAGATCATAGCTTTTATCCGTATGGCTCTGCCGCTGGTAGCTTTATCTTCTCAGAATTTTTCAGCCCGGAATTTTCTAAAGTAATGAACCTGGGCAAAGTAAGGGTTTCATATGGTACTGTTGGTAATGATGGCAACATCGGTGCATACAGTTTATTAACACCATATAACAGCGCAACTATACGTAATATTATATTCCCTTATGCAGGACAGGCCGGCTTTTTGAAAAGTGATGTACTTGGTAACCCCAATCTGAAAAACGAACGTATCAACGAGTTTGAAGCAGGGCTTGAAGCTGGTTTTTTTAATAATCGTATCAGCCTTGAAGCCTCATTCTACAGCAAAAAAACAATTGACGGCATTATTTCACAAGTGGCCCTTGCTCCGTCAACAGGTTATGCTTACACAAGTGTAAATTCGGCTATAATGCGTAACAGGGGTATCGAAATATTGTTGAATGTTACGCCAGTAAAGAGCCGCGATTTTAACTGGGACCTTACCTTGAATTTTACTCGTAACCGGAACAAAGTACTTTATCTTGATAAAAACCTGTCAATGATTAGCAATACCTTTACCAATGTTATTGTTGGGCAGCCTTATGGTGTTATATATGGTACCCGTTACGCCCGTAACGCGGCTGGTAAATTATTGATTGATGATTCTGGTTTACCGTATGCCGATGATACACAAGGCATAGTAGGTAATATTAATCCTAACTGGCTTGGTGGTATCAACAACAATTTTAGGTACAAACAATTTAACTTCAGTTTCTTTTTTGATATTAAACGCGGCGGTGATATCCAGAACAACGTTGATGGCTATGGCTATTTTTATGGTACACCAAAAGTTACCGAAAACCGTGGCCTAAGGGTGGTTGATGGCGTAAATGCTACTACCGGTCAGCCAAACACCATAGCTGTAAATGGTCAGGCTTATTATCAGCGTGCAAACGGCGTTTTAGAATCTGTTGTTCAGGATGGCAGCTATGTAAAACTGCGTAACGTAAGTTTAGGCTATACTTTAAAACCATCATGGTTAAGCAAAAGCCCCTTCAAATCAGCAACATTTAGTGTAACCGGCCGCAACCTTTGGATCCACGCTCCCCACTTTACCGGTGGCGACCCTGAAGTTAGTTCATTTGGCTCACAAAACGGGTCACAAGGGATCTATTCATTCTCGACCCCAACTTCAAGATCAGTTGATTTTAGCCTGAAAGTTACCCTGTAATTTAAATCATTAATAAGAAATTGTCATGAAAAATAAATATATAACGTTAATAACATGCGCGTTGGTAGGCTTTACGGGCTGCAAAAAATACATTGATGTAAACCAGGACCCCAATAGGCCTGTAGATGTGAAGGAAGCGCAGATCCTTGCCCCGGTAGAAGCAGCCATATCACAAAACATTACCGCTGCCGGCGGTGGTAATCTTGCAGTTGTATTACAACAGTACCTGCAGGTCATAGCCTTAAACCAGGTACCGCCAAACTTTGGTACTTACCTCATGTATCACCAGGATATGGATGGCGACTGGTATAATTTTTATACGCAGGTAATGAACAACCTTTTTTTGCTAAACAAAAAAGCAGAGGCCGATGGCAACGCCAATTATGCAGGTATATCTAAGATATTGCTTGCATACACACTTGGTTCGGCCACCGATGCCTGGGGCGATGTGCCGTTTTCAAAAGGCTTTCAAGGTATAGATAACGTTGCCCCGACTTATGATAGCCAGGAATCGGTTTATGCGCAGATTCAAACGCTGCTGGATAACGCTATTGCTGATATTGCCAAAAACACAGTTACTGTACCCACGGGGGATGATTTTTACTACACCGGCGATATGAAGAAATGGAAAAAGGCTGCTTATACATTAAAGGCGCGTTATTATATGCACCTGACCAAGGCTCCGGGGCATACAGCCGCAGCACAGGCGCAACTGGCCCTTACTGCTCTTGAAAACGGTATGGTAAGTAATGACGATGATATGAAAATGCCTTTCAGTGGTGCAGCAGGTGCTGAAAACCCATGGCAGCAAAACTTTTTGCCAGGTTCAACGCTGGTACTGGCATCAACCTTTGTTGATGGTTTTGCAACCAGAAATGATCCCCGTGTATCAAAAATGGTAGCTCCTTCAATTGAAGGTGGTTTATATACCGGAAGAGTGATCGGCTCGGACGATATTGGTAGTTTGGAATCATATTCATTAGGTGGCTCTTTTTATGCAAGTGCGAGCTCAAATAACTATATTGTTACTTATTCCGAAGCGTTATTTTTAAAAGCTGAAGCTACATTTGTAATATCCGGGGCTACCGCTGCACAGCCGGTTTATTTACAGGCGGTTAAATCACACATGTCGAAACTGGGTATTGCCGATAACGTTGCGGATAGTTACTTAACTTCGAGGGGCGCGCTTACCAGTGCCAACGCCATGAAACTCATTATTGAGGAAAAGGTTGTGGCAAATTTCCTGTCGATGGAGAACTATACCGATTGGAGGCGTACGGGCTATCCGGCGTTAACCAAGGTTAAAAATGCCTTGTCGGATATTCCGCGCAGGGTGCTTTATCCTCAGTCGGAGATGACTGCAAACCCGCAGCCGCAGCAAAATGCTAAGCTTACCGACAGGGTTTGGTGGGATGCACAATAGGCGTTATTTAGCAGGCAACTTGTCCGTAAGTGGCATTATATGTTAAAATACGGTTAGTGTCTGCTAAATTGTTAAATAAACGATAATAAGTACTATTTTAATTTTGTGAAAAATAATATACAATGATAAATTTTGATTGGAAAGGCGTACTCCCTGCAGTAACTACTAAATTTACAGATAATGACGAGCTTGATTTTGATGCTTTTGATATAAATCTGAACGCCCAGCTTGAAGCTGGTGTTGACGGATTTATATTAGGTGGCTCATTAGGTGAAGCAAGCGTTTTAAGCGATGATGAGAAATTCGCTTTGCTTGCCCACACCGTTGAGTTTGTTGAAGGAAAAGTTCCTGTTATATTGAATATTGCCGAGCAAACTACCAAAGCGGCTGTTGCTTATGCTCAAAAAGCACTTGATAAAGGAGCTGACGGCCTGATGTTATTGCCACCTATGCGTTACAATAGCGAAGCCCGCGAAACGGTTGCTTACCTTACAACTATTGCAAAAAGTACCGAACTGCCAATCATGATCTACAACAATCCTGTTGATTATAAGATTGAAGTTACTTTAGATATGTTTGCCGAGCTTGCTGCTTATGATAATATCCAGGCAGTAAAAGAATCAACCCGCGATGTATCAAACGTTACCCGTATGATCAACCGCTTTGGCGACAGATACAAGATCTTTACCGGTGTTGATCCTTTAGCTATGGAAAGCCTTGTGATGGGTGCTGATGGCTGGGTTGCAGGTTTGGTTGATGCTTTCCCTAAAGAAACCGTTGCCATTTATCGTTTGGTTAAAGCAAAAAGATATGATGAGGCTTTGACTATCTACCGTTGGTTTTTACCTGTACTTGAGCTGGATATTCATCCTAAATTGGTACAATACATTAAACTGGCCGAAGTTGCAACCGGTATAGGTACCGAAAATGTACGTGCGCCGCGTTTACCATTAATTGGTGCTGAGCGCGAAAAAGTTCAAAAAATTATAAATGATGCACTTGCCGTAAGGCCCGAATTGCCTGTAGGCAGCTGGGGTAAATTAACCGAAGTAGCGTTATAATAACATATGGCAAGTAAAACTTTCTTTTGTGTTGATGCCCATACCTGTGGCAATCCTGTAAGGTTGGTGGCCGGCGGCGGTCCTACGCTTAAAGGGGATAACATGAGCCAAAAACGCCAGCACTTTTTAAAAGAGTACGACTGGATAAGGACAGGCTTAATGTTTGAACCCCGCGGGCATGATATGATGTCGGGCAGTATCCTGTATCCGCCACACGATCCGGAAAATGACGTTGCTGTTTTGTTCATTGAAACCAGCGGTTGTTTACCCATGTGCGGTCACGGAACTATCGGCACGATAACCATTGCTATTGAGGAAGGGCTGATCCAGCCTAAAACCCCGGGTATAGTACGGATGGAAGCACCTGCGGGTCTTGTACTTATTGAGTACAAGCAGGAGGGCAAAAAAGTAACTTCTGTAAAACTCAGGAACGTGGCAGCTTATCTTGCTGCAACTGATTTACAGGTGGAATGCCCGGATTTAGGTACGCTCACCATTGATGTATCATACGGCGGTAACTACTATGCAATTGTTGATCCTCAGCCTAATTTTAAAGGCATTGAAGATTATACCGCAGGTCAGCTGATAGCCTGGAGCCAGGTACTGCGTAAGCGCATCAACGAAAAATACCAGTTTGTGCATCCGCAGGATCCTACTATCAATACCTGTACCCACATTCTTTGGGCCGGTGCTACACTATCGGCTGATGCTACTGCCCGTAACGCAGTGTTTTATGGCGATAAAGCTATCGACAGGTCGCCTTGCGGAACAGGTACATCTGCCCGTATGGCGCAATGGTTTGCCAAAGGTAAACTGAAAGTAGGTGAGCCTTTTATTCATGAAAGTATCATCGGCAGTAAGTTTATTGGCAAGGTTGAGGATGTGGTTAAGATCAATGATTTTGATGCCATTATACCAAGTGTAGAAGGCTGGGCCAAAGTTTACGGATACAACACCATCAAGATAGATGATGATGATCCTTATGCTCACGGTTTCCAGGTGATATAACGTATCCCCAAACGTCATTGCGAGGAACGAAGACAACCGACCGAAGGGAGTTCATTAATACCTATAAAAAACAAATTATAATTATTAATAATCCCCGATTGGCAGGTCCGCCCTGTATAGTTTCATGTTCCCTCAGGGTCTCTCGCAGAGGACCCTGAGGTTCACCGCTTTCTAAACATCTAACAAATATTCAGAACAGCGAATCTGCATGACGTATACATCAGGGTCCTCTCCGAGAGACCCTGATGGGACGTTTAAAAATGACGTTATGGTTTAATAGATTTAAAAAATATTTTATTAACAAGCTTTCGGCGTTCAGCCTTAAGCTTTCAGCTTAAAATAAAAAATGGCAAAGGTGCTGATAATAGGAGGTGGGATAGTAGGACTTAGTTCGGCTTATTATTTACAAAAGGCCGGGTATGAGGTTACTGTGCTTGACAAGGGCGATATGACCGATAGCTGTTCATACGGAAACGCCGGTATGATTGTGCCAAGCCATTTTATCCCGCTGGCAACTCCGGGTATGGTTTCGCAGGGTATCAAGTGGATGTTTAACAGCAAAAGCCCGTTCTATGTAAAGCCGTCCTTAAATCCCGAACTGATTTCCTGGGGATTGAAATTTTTAAAGAAGGCCAATGCCGCGCATGTTGAAAAATCGGCAGTTCCTTTAACAGAGCTTTCATTGCTTAGCAAAAAACTTTATGAGGACCTGAGCAAGGAACCTGGCTTTGACTTTGATCTGGTTGAAAAAGGCATCCTGATGTTTTACAAAACCGAAAAGGCCGGCGAAGAAGAAGCACATATGGCTGAAAAGGGCAGGGAGTTAGGTTTGGATATGGCTGTGCTTAGCGTTGCTGACTGTAAAAAGTTACAGCCAAAGCTTGAACTTGATGTGTTGGGTGCGGTACATTACCGTTGCGATGCGCACCTTTCTCCAAATAAGCTGATGGCCGCATTGATCAAACATCTGAAAGCCGCTGGTGTAAAGTTGGCTGCCAATAAAGAGGTTACCAAAATTGAAACCAAAGGCGGTAAAGTGAGCAAGGTATTGGCAGGCAACGACGAGTTTACTGCCGATGAATACATTATTGCAGGCGGCTCATGGTCGCCGGCTATTGGCAGGTTATTGGGTTTAAAGATCCTATTGATGCCAGGCAAAGGATATTCATTTAATGTAAAGGATAACAGCGAAACTATGCATATCCCTGCTCTATTAGCCGAAGCCCGTGTTGCAATTACCCCAATGAACGGCGGCTTACGCTATGGCGGTACTATGGAACTTGATAAGATCAACGACCGCATCAACATGAACCGCGTAAAAGGGATTGTTGAGTCGGTACCTAAGTATTTCCCGGGTTTAAAACCTGCTGTTCCGGAACAAAAGGATATCTGGTTCGGTTTCCGGCCTTCGTCTGCCGACGGCCTGCCTTATATCGGCAAAAGCAAGCAGTACGGTAATCTTACTGTTGCAACAGGGCACGGCATGATGGGTTTAAGCCTTGGCGCGGCAACCGGTTTGCTGGCAAGTGAAATTATATCAGGCAAACCAACCACTATCGATATCAAAGAATTTGCTCCCGAAAGATCTTAATTTAAACAATTGGTTACCCTCCGGCTCGCCGGAAAAACAGAACCGTTCATCTCCCCTGATGAGCGGTTTTTTGCTTGGATAGCTTTAGGTTTTATTACCTGGATCATGAAAAATGGGTTAAAAAATGGGTTTTCTACGTAAATTGGGCAGTTGTGGCGAAATGTATAATAGTTGTATGTTGAACAATTAAAAGTATTTTATTCGGTCGAATTAAGCGTGAATCAACTATAGTTTTGCTTTTAAGTGTTTGTATAACATTTAATTGATTTTTTATTTGCCGGATAAAAGCAGGTTTTTCGGTCAATTTTAGCAGGGGTATCAACCATAAATTACCAAATATTGCCCGTATTTTATCCTTTTAACTCCATTTGTTGGCAAATTAAGTTAAGTAATTGTAAATTCAACAAGTATTAAACAATGTAGCAGATGAAAGTTTTACAATTTACCATCCCGGTTCCGCACGATAAAAGTGTGATTGCAGAAAAGGTTTGTTTGCCTTATCATTATCCTTACCTGCACCGCCATAAAGAAATTCAGCTAACCTGGATCCAGCAGGGTGAGGGCACGTTGATAGCCGGAAATAACATGCATGACTACTCTGCCGGCGATCTGTTTTTGATAGGTGCCAACCTGCCGCATGTGTTTAAAAGCAACCCCGAATACTTTGCGCCCAACGCCAATAAGCAAATAGAAGCACTTACTATATTTTTTAACCCGGAAGGGGCTTTGGCGCCGCTGTTTAATTTGCCGGAGCTTAAACCAAGCCTGATATTTATGCAGCAGCACCAGCAGGGCTTTAAATTGCCGCATTCTGTTGTTGATAAAGTATCGCAGATCATGATCGCATTGCAAAAGGCATCCGGTCCCGATCAGCTCATCCAGTTTTTTCATTTGCTTAAAGGGCTTACCAATATCAAGGGCAAACTTGACCCTTTATCAACTTACGGCAACCTGCCGGGCATTACCGAAAATGAAGGAATCAGGATAGGTAATATCTACAACTACATTATGCAGCACTACAGCGAGCCTATTACGCTTGAGGATGTAGCTAAAGTTGCCTATATGACGCCTGAATCGTTTTGCCGGTATTTCAAAAAACATACAGGTCATACGTTTATTTCTTTCCTGAACGAGATCCGCATCAATGAGGCCTGCAAAAAGCTCATCGCACATAAGTTCGAAAGCATTAACACGGTGGCTTATAAATGCGGCTTTAAAAGCATCACCAACTTTAACAGGGTGTTTAAATGCGTAATAGGCAATTCGCCCCGTGGTTATCTCGATTCTTACAATAACAATCTCATCAGCCTTAACAGGGCTGCAAGCTAAATACAGCGCGCTTTATTATTTAATCAAACATACCACCATATCGTGTTTATACATCCCTCTAAAACTGTAAAAGGGCTAATTTTTTGCGCCCTTACTATTGGTACCCTGAGTTTAAATGCGCAAACTGCCGCGCCCGGTAATTTGTATGAGCAAACCAGCGAAATAGCCGGTACCATTATCCGGTACGGGCAGGATATGAATGCCATACATGATTTTTATTCGCCCTATAATGTTAATGATCGTGCTGAAGAACAGTATAAACAGGATGTGCTTAACTCGCCCGAACAGCGTAAAAGGCTCATTGAGGTTGATAACGATTACCTGAAGCAACTGGATCAGACAGATTTTAATGCCCTGAGCATTTATGGCAAGGTTGATTATATCCTGCTGAAAAAGCGTATTAACTTTGATCTGAAAGACCTGAAGAAGGAAGAAGGCCTGTACAGCCAGGCTGCCAAATACATTTCATTTGCCGATGAGATCTACGCGCTTGAACAAAAACGTCGTCGCGGAACATTTGTTGATGGCGAAAAAGTAGCAGGCGATCTGAACAAGATCTTGAAAGAACTTAAAGCAGATACAACAGCGTATCATAAACTTCCATCGGTGGATATGCCGGTGGCTAAAGCAACCAAAGCTGCTTTATTGGGTTTAAAAGGTCGTTTAAAGGACTTTTTTGGTTTCTATAATAAGTACGACCCTTCGTTTACCTGGTGGGTACCTGAACCTTATAAAGCCGTTGACAATGCGTTGGAAAGGTACAGCGAGCTGGCCATAAGCAAAGGAAAGTTGAATACCAGCCAGAAAAGCGATAGCAGCGGTATAAAAGGCGTGCCAATCGGCAGGCAGGAGCTGATTAACCAGTTACAGGCCGAAATGATCCCGTATACGCCCGAAGAGCTTATTAAACTGGCCAATAAAGAGTTTGCCTGGTGCGATAAGGAAATGCTGAAAGCATCGCAGGAAATGGGTTTTGGCAGTGATTGGAAAAAGGCCCTCGAAAAAGTAAAGAATAGCTATGTGCCGGTGGGCCATCAACCCGAACTGATCGTTAAATTATATAACGATGCCCTTAGCTTTATCAAAGAGCGCGACCTGATCACGATACCGCCGCTTGCCGAAGAAACCTGGGGAATGGTGATGATGTCGCCGCAGAGGCAGTTGGTTAACCCGTTTTTTACCGGTGGAAAGGAGATCAGCATCTCGTACCCAACCAATACCATGCAGTATGACGACAGGCTGATGAGCATGCGTGGCAACAACCCTTACTTTTCAAGGGGCACTGTGCAGCATGAGCTGATCCCCGGTCATAACCTGCAATATTTCATGAACAGCCGTTATAAAGCCTACCGCCAGGATTTTGGGACCCCGTTTGCAATTGAAGGCTGGGCTTTATACTGGGAGCTGTTGTTATATGATAAAGGTTTTGCTAAAACCCCTGAAGAGCGGGTAGGTATGCTATTCTGGCGTATGCACCGTTGTGCAAGGATCATATTCTCGCTTAACTACCATTTAGGCAACTGGACACCACAGCAATGTATCGACTTTCTGGTCGACCGTGTAGGTCATGAACGTGCCAATGCCGAAGGAGAAGTGAGGCGTTCGTTTGAGGGTGGCTATAGTCCGCTTTACCAGGTGGCATACCTGTTAGGTGGTTTGCAGTTGACAGAATTGAGGAAAGAACTGGTTGACAGCGGCAAAATGACCTTTAAACAATTCCATGACGCTGCCATTAAAGAAAACCTGATCCCGGTCGAAATGCTGCGGGCCACATTAACCAACCAGGCATTAACCAAAGATTTTACAACAAGCTGGAAGTTCTACGATTTCGGAGGTAAGTAATTAGTTCGGAACCTGATTTTTTTCAAGCATAACATTTTTTGATCATTCATTTTTATGGAGAACAGCACTTCTTTTAAGCCTTCGTTGCGGTTAATGGATGCCACCATGCTGGTGGCGGGCAGTATGATAGGCTCCGGTATTTTTATTGTGAGCGCCGATATTACCCGCAATGTGGGTAGCGCAGGCTGGCTGCTCTTTGTTTGGCTCATCACCGGTTTCATGACCCTCACCGCCGCCCTAAGTTACGGCGAGCTGAGTGCCATGTTTCCGAGGGCTGGAGGCCAGTACGTTTACCTGAAGGAAGCTTATAGCCCTTTGGTAGGCTTTTTATATGGATGGAGTTTTTTCACCGTGATCCAGACGGCTACCATAGCGGCGGTGGGAGTAGCCTTTGCAAAGTTTACCGCATACCTCATCCCGCAATTAAGCGAAAGTCTTGTTGCTGTCGACCTCGGCTTTGTGACCATATCCCCCGCACAGCTGCTTTCCATTCTCGTAATCGTATTTTTAACTTATATCAATACCCGCGGCGTAAACAGCGGCAAAATTGTGCAGACTATTTTCACCATGGCGAAGTTGCTGAGTTTGCTGGGCTTAATTGTGTTCGGCCTGTTTTCTTTAAAAGCTTCGGTATGGAATGAAAACTGGAAAAACGCCTGGAGCATGCATAGCCTCAGTGCAAATGGTTCCATTGCTTCGTACACTACTATTGCTGCCCTGGGCGCAATAGCGTCGGCAATGGTTGGTTCTATATTCAGCAGCGATTCATGGAACAATGTAACTTTTATCGCAGGTGAGATCAAAAACCCGAAAAGGAATATCGGTTTAAGCCTGGCCTTGGGTACGCTGATCGTAACGGTGATCTATATTTTAACCAATGTGATGTATACTGGTGTGCTTTCCCTGCATGATATTGCCAGTGCCGATAAGGACAGGGTAGGCGTTGTAGCTTCGCAGCACATCTTTGGCAGCTCGGGTACAGTGATCATCGCCTTGCTCATCATGGTATCCACCTTTGGCTGTAATAACGGCCTGATCATGTCGGGTGCGAGGGTTTACTATTCGATGGCTAAAGACAGGCTTTTCTTTAAAAAAGTGGGCACGCTGAATAAAAATTCAGTGCCGGGCTTTGGCCTGTGGTTGCAATGCGTTTTTGCCTGCCTGTGGAGCCTGAGCGGTAAATATGGCGATTTGCTGGATATGATCTCGTTCGTAGTCGTAGTTTTTTACGTGCTTACCATCATCGGTATTTTTATCCTCCGCAAAAAAATGCCCAATGCAGAGCGGCCTTACAAAGCATTCGGTTACCCGGTATTGCCAATAATTTATATTATTATGGGTATCGCTTTTTGCCTCTTGCTCATCAAATACAAACCCGCTTATACCTACCCCGGATTGATCATTACCCTAACAGGTATCCCGGTTTATTACCTGATAGGCGGCAGCAAAAAACGTCAGATCGCCGAACACCCGGTTGAAAGTTTATAGACTATCATTCATGAAAAAGATCTTATCGCTGCTATCGCTTATCACCATAGGCATAGCAGCTTTTGCTCAAAACGGAAACTTTGTTAAGCTGAGCACAGCTAAGTTTTCAACAGGTAATGATGCTGCCTGGAAAGAAACCGGTTTTAACGATACGAACTGGAAAAATATTAAAGTTGGCGATGTATGGCAGGAGCAGGGCTACCCGGATTATCATGGCTTTGCCTGGTACCGCATCCATGTGGTTATTCCGTCATCATTAAAAAAACAATCGGTTTGGGGCGATAGCCTGCGGGTATTCCTTGCCCACGTTAATGATGTTGATGAAACTTATTTTAACGGCAAGCTGATTGGTAAAACAGGAGCGTTCCCTGAAGATAAGGGCGGTTATGTGAGCAAATGGCCCGCAGTACGTAATTATTGCGTTGTTGCAAATGATCCGGCCATTAAATGGGATCAGGAAAATATCATCGCTATTAAAGTTTACGATGGCGGCGGCTCAGGTGGTATTTTTATGGGTGCCCCCTATATCGATATGCTCGAAAAATTTGACGGCATTGTTTTCACCCAAACTGAGATCAATTTTTTACCTAATGCGCGGTCGATACGCAGATTGACCGTGAGTAATAGTTTTAAAACTAATATCTCAGGCAAATTTCATTACCGGATAGTTGACGAGGTTACTCAAAAAACTATTGCCGAGAAAACTGTAAACGCAAACCTGCCACCATTGGGTAAGGAAACTTATACGCTTGCCTTTCCGCATCGCGAAGGCATTAAGCTGTTTTATGAATTTACAGAAAGCGCATCCGGCAAGACTAAAGTTTTTGCTGAGATTGCCCCGTATCTGCTCACTCCCAAAGCATCGCTTAAACCGATGATCAACAGCGCGGGAGTTTTAGGTGTGCATCCGGGTTCGCCGGTACTTTTCAAGATCCCGGCAAGCGGGCAAAAGCCGTTAAAGTATACGGTTAAAAATCTGCCTCAAGGTTTAAACTTCGACCCTAAAACGGGCATCATAACCGGTATTGCACCCAAGGCTGGCGATTACCGGGTATCTGTTTCCGTAAACAATGCTTTAGGGAAAGATGAAAAAATATTGGCCATTAAATCGGGTACAATGTTAGCACTTACCCCACCCATGGGCTGGAACAGCTGGAACTGCTGGGGATTAAACGTAAGTGACGAAAAAGTAAGGCTTTCGGCCAGGGCTATGGTAGATAAAGGGCTCACCGAATACGGCTGGAATTATATCAATGTTGATGATGGCTGGCAGGCAGCTACAAGACAACCAAACGGAGAAATAGCCCCCAACGAAAAGTTTCCGGATATGAAAGCTTTAGGGGCTCATCTGCATCAGCAAGGCTTAAAGTTTGGTGTTTACTCGTCGCCGGGCGCTAAAACCTGTGGCGGGTACCTTGGTTCATTAGGGCATGAGGGGCAGGACGCCGGCACTTATTTTAACTGGGGCGTTGATTATTTAAAGTACGATCTGTGCAGCTATTCAGATCAAACAGCAGGAGATACCACACTGTTCGCCCAGCAAAAGCCGTACATGGTAATGCGCGATGAGCTGGCAAAGCAACAGCGTGACATTGTTTACAGCATTTGTCAGTACGGGATAAAAGATGTCTGGAAATGGGGCGCGCAAATGAACGGCAACCTGTGGCGCACTACCGAGGATATTACCGATACCTGGGAAAGCCTTTACGGCATCGGCTTTAGCCAAACCAATAACGCAGCCTATGCCGGTCCGGGAGGTTGGAACGACCCTGATATGCTCATTTTAGGCAGGGTAGGCTGGGGCGAAAACCTTCATCAAACCAATTTAACGCCTTATGAACAATATACGCACATGAGTTTGTGGAGCCTTTTATCAGCCCCGTTATTGATTGGGTGTGATATGGATAAGCTTGATGAGTTTACCCTTAACCTGTTAAAAAATCGCGAAGTAATTGCGATAGATCAGGACGTGGCAGGCAAACAGGCCGAGCGAGTGATCAACGATAAACAGATCCAGGTTTGGGTTAAACAACTGGCCGATGGCAGCAAAGCTGTAGGTATCTTCAACCTCGGCGAGAAATATTCAAGGTACGATTTTGATCTCAAAAGCATCAAAATGGGCAAGGCTAAAGTGGTACGTGATATCTGGCAGCAAAAGGATATCGCCAAAAATGTTGCTGCTGTTTCCTGTAATATCCCGCCGCATGGGGTAAGGCTTTATAAAGTGATGTAAGCTCTTGATTGTTTGGTTATTGATAGATATTTTGGTTGACCGTTTTTTACTCCTTTTTTCTGATTTGGTAAATAAATAAGATAAAATCCTGCTATAATAGGTTAGGAATCTTCAGCGCACATCCTAAAAGGTTAAATATATTTGCTCTCGCATATTAATGGCGTAAGCCGTTCATTTTTTATTAAAATATCTGCCATGGCTAACTTTAAAGAAGCAAGTGTTGAAGAAATAAATATCATCATGCAGCAATCGCAAAGCGCGTTTGAGGCTTATCAAAAAACAAGTGCCGAAGAAAAAGCCCTGTTTTTAGAAGCCATTGCTGATGAAATAGAAGCAGTAGGGGATGCTCTGCTGCAAAAAGCATCCGAAGAAACTAATCTTCCTTTACCCCGCTTAACAGGCGAGCGCGGCCGTACAACAGGCCAGCTGCGCATGTTTGCAGGCATGCTGCGCGAAGGAAGCTGGGTTGAAGCGAGCATTGATACCGAACTGCCAAACAGGACGCCGCTGCCACGCCCGGATCTCCGCAAAATGCTCGTTCCCCTGGGACCGGTAGTTGTTTTTGGGGCAAGTAATTTCCCATTCGCTTATTCAACGGCAGGTGGTGATACCGCGAGTGCTTTGGGTGCAGGCTGTTCAGTTGTAGTGAAAGCGCATCCGGCCCATGCCGAAACTTCTGAAATGGTTTACCAGGCTATCAAAAAAGCGATAGTTAGCTGCAATATGCCCGAGCATATTTTTCAACACGTACACGGTACCTCGTTTGAAAGCGGTAAAGCTTTGGTACAGGCCGATGATACA
>Ga0163162_10003468_pt1 | contig 15065 bp, 9 predicted proteins | sample S55metaG_FD_115310 | JGI IMG/M metagenome (GOLD analysis project Ga0163162, IMG submission 115310) | Switchgrass rhizosphere microbial communities from Kellogg Biological Station, Michigan, USA - S5-5 metaG | ecosystem: Host-associated > Plants > Roots > Rhizosphere > Soil | place: USA: Michigan...
AGAATGCTTCACAAAGCCTTGGCGCTGCTTTTGACAGAAACGTATGTGTATTGGCCTATCAAAAGCCGTGACAAGGCTGAAGCCTTTTGCGATGGCGTAGGCGAGCCTAACAATATGAGCGACTGGCTGAATTAATCTTGAACGTTGCAAGCGTCACCTGGTCGAATAGACCAAGTGAAAGCGCAGCATAAGTGAAAGGTTGATGAAGACAGAGAAAGCTCATGTGATGGTGTCATAAAGCCTCTTGATGGCCACATTTCTATAAATATGTTTGTCGAAGAAATTTGCATCTATTATGTACCATTCATAAATATTGGTGATTACAAGTTTTTTTAGTTGGTTATTGCCGCCTCTATTTCTCTCATCAAGGTAATATAAGATAAGTTCAAGCAATGCTTTTTTATTGACGTTAGTCGCTGTAATCATTTCATTGGTATTATTAGGTCGCTTAGCTTCTATAATAACACCAACGTCGCTCACTGTCGATTTTTCAATATGGATTACTAGGTCTTTTTTGTCTTTTGTATTAATCGCGTGAATATCTCGATAATAGGTATCGCGCAAAAAATCGCGAATATCATTCTTTAAATGTTCCTCGCTTTCATCCTTAGGCCTATTTTCTATCACGCTAATCTTATCAAGTAAGGCAGTAAGGTTTAACTTAAAAAGGTCCATCTCACTTCTTAGTGGCTTTTGTTTTAAGAATGCCTTTAAAGCTTTTTTGGGAGATTGCGTGGTCAGGTTCATTAGTGAAGGTTAGTTAAATTTATACTAAATAATAAAGGTATCAATTATTAGAGAGTAAAGAAATCTTCAGAACTTTCGAGTTAGATTAGATGTGTGCCTTGAGGCAAATGCGTCTTAAAAATGGATTTTGGTAGGTTTACTTCTCTGATAATAAATAATGTTAAATAGCGATCATTCATTTATATACTATAGAAGTATAAAATTAGTTCTTGTAATATGATCTAGCCCACAAAATAGGTAACTATCTAGGTATTAGCTAATTTCTCTTTTTAGGTAAAAAAACACTAACTTTCTTCAAAAATGTGTATATGTTAGGTACGTCCTAGGATATACTAATTTATTTGAAGCATTTTTAATTCTAGTGCAGAGTGATTTCTGCATTTTATAACTCCGAAATAACCCTCAAATCTTCAACGATTTTTTTTGAACTAAATCCAAAGTAGTTCACTTAGAAAAAAAACCGTTTCATATACCAAGAAACGGCTTTTCCTTTGCATGAGGGCACTTTTGAGGACCTGCCATATCTTGAATCGACAGCCGTCGTATCGTCAAGTTTTATACGTTTTTTTGTTGAATTTCACTAAAAGGTGGTACAAACTTTTGCGTGCTTACACAAATTATATGGCTACAGTTTGTGCAAAGGTTTATCACGCCAGCAATTTGTGGCTAATTTTGTTTTATTTTGAAGGGATACGTATTCCAGACATGTTTTGTTTAAGGAGGTCGGACTGTCAGGATATCAAGTTACACTACACAATGGGTGAAAATCGAAAGTCTGGATTTCTGAAAGCAGATGAAAAGGTACTTGTAACCCTTAACCGATATCTTGATCAAGAGCGATTTGCCACTAATTTCATATTTCCTTAACTAAAGCGAATAGAGAATCTCAACGACATTTTTTAGTTAAATGAATTATCGGCTATCAGGCAGTCGAAACGCCAAGGGCCTCCGCAAATTTGTTGCACCGAAGGCGGAATAACAAGTAAACTAATTATGCACCGCTCGCCATACGTTCGGCAATATTGCAGGTAACAACAACATACTGCTAATAATGCTACAGAAAATTTTAGGGATTCAAATATGGTGACCACCATGGCTTATAGTAGAACTTTATACACAAGGACGCGGACGAAGCGCTGGACGAAGTGTTAAGCAGTCATAACCCAAAATAGAAGCCGCAGCTCTCATTAAAGTTTGTTACGCAATTTTTAAAACGGGCTGACCAGAATAGTAAAAACCTGATTTTTTAGTTATTATTTTATCAATAAAGACATAAAAATCGAGTTTTGGATTAATCTAATGGTTTCTATATCGAAATTCATTGCCATATTGATAAAATAAAGTTCAAGATCTTACCTTTTCGGTCAGTCCCTTATTACTGTCAAATAGTTTTTTATTATGTAACTATTTTAATTTATCTTTAAGGAACGCATTCACAGATGAAAATACCTATACCTGTCTCAGCAGCTCTGATAGCCTCACTTTTCTGTTTGGGCACCGCAAAAGCGCAAAAAATCACCTCGTTTACACCAGCCAAGGGTAGTCCTGGTACGCTTATAACAGTAACCGGGACCGGCCTGGCCAACACCCAATTTGTGCTGATAGGCGGCAATAATTCCACTATAGTCACATCAACGAACGATACGAAGGCTACGGCAATGGTATCCTACGCTAACAACGGTAAAGTTTCAGTTGTTTCTAAAGGTAATGGGTTCAGGGATACCAATAAAACCTCGTTTACAAGCATTGTAACGCATGTGCCCAGCGTTCAGCAAGGTGATAAAATTACAGCTACTGAAGATGAGGTTTCGCTGGGTAAGCAAACTGGTATCAGTGCTGATGGTAATACCATGGCCGCGCTGGGTATGTTAGCTGCAGGCACACATGATTGGGAATTGGGCCGAATCTGGATATACACACGCAGTGCAGACACATGGACATTGCAGCAAGCTGCGCTTGCCCCTACTTCGAGCATTGGGGGAAAACTAACCATACAGTCGTTCGCTATAAGTGCCGACGGCAATACCATTTATGCCGGAGGCAACAGCATTGAAACCGGCTATGCCGCTGTATGGATGTTCACCCGTACTGGTAGTAGCTGGGCGCAAACAGCTGAATTTCTTCCGCCAAATAATATCTCAACTCAAAGAGCAAATGCGATGGCTGTATCTGCCGACGCAAGGACATTCGCGGTTTCTTACACGGAGGGGACGGCAGTTTATTATAATTACGATGCCGGTTGGAATATGCAGGCGCACGCATTGAGTGGTACCGCTGGTAATATTGCTTTAAGTGCGGATGGGCTGACGCTGTTGGTTGCCAATCCGCAAGCAAATAGTTCGGCCGGGCAAACACTTGTATTTGTGAGCGATCGTAATTTCTGGACGCAAAAAGCCACGTTCGTTGGCACGCCCACAATTGCCGGTAATCAGCAGGGGACATCATTGGCTGTAAATGTCGATGGCAACACTATTGCTATTGGCGATCTGGATGGTGTTTTTATTTTTGACACTTCGGGATTTAAAACCTGGGCGCAGGAGCCCACCAAAATAGTTCCCGGGGGCAGCAGCGTAGCACTGAGCACCGATGGGAAAGTTTTGCTGACCAGTAATATCCATGATAATCATTCAGATGCACACTCCACATTGTGGGGCTATGGCGCTGTATGGGCCTTTCGTAAAACCGATACTGGCTGGGCGCAGTTTGGCAATAAGCTAACCGGCCTTAACCCAAGCGGCACTTTTCCACAAATGGGTAATTTAGCCCTTAGCCAGGATGGCACCACAGTAGCTGCCGGTGGCATCGGCGATAACTTTACTTATACAGATGCTAATAATAATCAGTACGGCAAAGGCGCGGTATGGATGTTCAAATCTGTCGATACCACCAACACCATCACCTTTACACTGCCCGATACAAGCACTTATGGCAATACTATTCCACTAAATGCCGTAAGTACTGATAAAACATGGCCGATAACTTATGTATCAAGCAACGATAACATCGCACGTGTTGTTGACGATAGTCTTAAGTTTTTTGGTGTTGGCACTGTGACTATTACGGCTTCGCAACCCAATCCCCAAAATCCAAATCCACCGGCACCCGTAAGCCGGACAATAACCAGCAAGAAAGCGCCGTTAACAATTAAGCCTTTTGATCAATCTGTTTGGTACCATGTAACGGACCTTGCAATTCCCCCTAATATCGGTTATTATATTACGGGGCTGAAAAATGGGGACGCCAGAAATATTGTTGAACCAAATTTATCAACTTATGTTACCGATTCTCTTGGACACAGTGTGTCTGATCCCCTGCCCGGCAATTATAAATTAGTGCCGTTTATACAAGGGGTTGGTAACGATCCTAAAAATTACGATGTTACTTTTATCCCGGGAGTGTACGCCGTAAAGGCTTACCCAGCCCCGGTTATTACGTCGTTTACACCTACGGTTGGCACTTATGGTTCGTCTATTACAATAACCGGCGATTATTTTCATAATGTAACATCCGTAACGATCGGTGGCACTATCATCTACGGTTGGGTGAATCAAACAGTTACCCAAATTGTAGTACCGGTATCTGGTGCGACATCAGGCGATGTTACTGTAAATACAACGCACGGCACATTCTCGCTGTCGGGTTTCAAATACTATTATAATCCGAGTATTACAGTAAAGGCAACAGCTTTAACATGCCCTGGTGCCAACAATGGCATCATAACGGTTAGTATAAGTGATCAAGATCAGTCAGATACCCATTTTACAGTTACAGTTAGCGGGCCGGGTGTTAACAAGTCTTACTTATACAACAGTAGTGGTAGTTCGGGGCTTAATATCGATAGCCTGGCAACCGGCAGCTATTCTGTGTGTGTAACCATTCCTAATCAAACCTTCAGTCAATGTTATACGGTGGATATTACACAGCCGGCTAATCTTTTCGTTACGTCCGTCGTAAACGATGCCAACCTTACGCTAACTATGGATGGGGGCACCCAATATGCGGTCATGCTAAACGGTAAAACCTATACTACAAGTCAGGATCTTATTACGCTGCCACTCCAAGAGGGCGATAACCAGCTTCAGGTAACCACGGATAGACTGTGCCAGGGATTGTATACCAGAGTTATCACGGTTAAGCCCACTTTGAAACCGTTCCCTGTGCCATTCCAAAATACCCTGAGTTTGGATCTTGGAACCAAAAACATAGGTAACCTTATTGTGCAACTAAATAGTGTATCGAACGGGAAAATTGTATTATCTAAACAATTCGTCAACCAGTCTGGCGTGATACAGTTGGATGTAACGGACATAAAAACTGGCGTTTACGCGCTAAAAGTTCACACCGATAATATTGACAAAACTTTCAAGATCATAAAAAAATGACGAAGACAAAGTACCTCATTATAGTTTCTATGCTTTTGCTCACTGCTTGTGGTAAAGACAAGCCTGCAGCCCCGGCAAAAGCAACGCTTGTATTGCCAGAGAAAGACCAGGTTTGCACAAGCGGCGTTGTCCAGTCGGATTTTCTAAGTAAGATAACCTTTAAATGGAATGCATCCGCTAATACCACTACCTATGATCTTGCTATAAAAAACCTGGCTACATCGGCTACTATACACTATACATCTGCAAGCACCCAATTAGGTGTTGTTTTACCAAGAAAAGCGGCTTACTCGTGGTTTATAACTTCGCAATCAAATAAAACCAGTTTAACAGGACAAAGCGATACCTGGAACTTTTACAGTCCCGGAAAAGGCGACGTTTCTTACGCCCCCGTGGCTGCAACCTTAACCGCACCAAAACTGGGAGACATACTACTATCAAGCACCACAAGTGTAAATTTGCAGTGGACGGGATATGCGGGTTCTGGCACCATTACCGGATTCGATATTTACTTTGGTGAGGCAACGGCGCCGCCACTACTTTCAGGTGGCGTAACAAACAGTTTTCTTAACAATGTTACTGTAGCTTCGGGTAAAACCTATTATTGGCGCGTGGTGACTAAAAATTCTTTAAATAATACTTCATCATCGCAGGTTTATTTTTTTCAGGTACAGTAATTTCATTTGAGAAAATAGTACATCTATTGATATTGTCTTCTGCTTCTGATTTTGAGGCCATCAGGTGGTCAAACTTTTCCTGTGAACCTACGGATATTTTTGCATTAACACATACCCGTTTCCCGGCCTCGGCGTTTTAACACCGAGTTCTCATCGCGCGGGCGACATGCTGACACAATCTGATCTGCTTTAAGTGTGGTTGAGTCAAATGGTTCAATCATAACCTTCTTGGCGAAGATGCTATCACTTTCCGCCATGAAATCCTAACTGTCCAATGCTTCTTTTAAGGAAACTGGTGTCGCCGGCATCTTAGACCCGAACCTTCTGTATCATTTGGTGAACGATAATTTTAAAGTGTTTCTCCTTGATTTGCACGCCTTGCAAACGCTAAACTTCCTGTATGTCGTTAACCCAATATTCCTGTACGTCAGCAGGATCTTTGATTGAAAGAGTATCCGATGGTGAAATAGAACCGTGAGTCAGTGGTATACGTGCTTTTATAAAGTCGTTATCGAGTACTTGGATGTGCTCAGAAGACAGGACAAGATTGGTTATCTTTCCGCTACTGGTAACTACAAAGGATACTATAACTTTGCCTTGAACATTTATTTCAGATTCCGGCCAATGCAAATTCTTTTTAAGAAACGATGTTAAACTATCCTTTCCTCCGGGAAAATGCGGCACTGATCGGATTGGATCGACTATCGATAACCCAACTTTTGATCTACCTTTAGACTGTGCAAATACACCCGATAGGCCATTTATCAGCATTACCATAAAGAGTAACAGTAGAGGTTTCATTGCAGATAAGGTTTATAAAGCACCGTACATTAGTAATGCTAAATCAACGATACTAAGGTTGTAAATCTCACAAAGGTAAATAACTCTTCAGCTCCAAAAAACTTTCTAATATATTCAATAATTCTATAATCTCTCTTGATAACGGACTTGGAAGTCAACACTGTCATATCCGCCCTAGGAACAAACCATATCCCGGGGCTTTCACCAATCCATTTTTAAAAGTGGGATACAACAGCTCTTATGTAGATAGCAGTAAGGATGTTACTCCTTATTCATAACCGTTTTTGATGATAGCAATAGTCCCGGGTTTAAAATTCAGGGTTAAAAAACCAGGCTCCGACGAATAGATCTTTACGCCTTTCCGGGTAGTGCTGAACCATGTTTTAAATGGTAACTTCAATTTGGTTTGGCCTCCTTTTTCTGAAAAGATCTTTACTTCGGAAACTTGTCCTCCCGATTTCTTTACACTTACAAGGAAAGCACCCTCGGCGCGTAAATTATCAAATGTCAGTTCCTTCCATTCCGCGGGGATCGCAGGTAATACTTCTATAAACCCGGCGTAGCTTTGTATCAGCATTTCCTGCAGGCCGGATGCAAAGGCGAAATTACCTTCGAGCGTAAACGGGCGGTACTGATACCTGGAATATCCGGATTTGGTTTGATCGCCGTTCAGGTGAAAACTGTTAACAGAACAAAAGGCTTCGGCAAAAATATGAAGGTCCTTTGCCGCCCCCGCACCGTCTTTTGCCCTTGCTTTCATATTGGCAAGCCAGGAATAAGAATAGCCGCACCAATAGGCAGGCCCAACACTATCCAGCAGGTGGATGGAGTTTTTAATAATAGCTTGCGCTTTCGGGCCATCCTCCCATTTGATGAGCCCCAGGGGATGGATACCCATCATGTTGGAAAAATGCCGGTGGGATTGATTATAAGGCATACCCGGTGCAAACATTAGCTCGTTATTGGCCGTAATGGCAAAGTCGCTATACTGCGACCCGATTTTCTTCCAGTGCCGGGCTTCTTTTTTAAGGCCAAGCTCAGCCGCCATTTCAGCTGCTGCTTTGAAAATAAATTTCATCAGCGACAGGTCGTAATTGGTGTTTTGATGAAACCAGGCCAATACATCGTTATCATTAATTTCGGGGCTTGAGCTGATCGGTAATTTGCGGTGCCCGGCGCTGTCCAATACCGTTATATTTTCGATAAATGCAGCCGCGTCCTTTACCCAGGGATAGGCCCTATGTTGCAGGAAAGTCCTGTCCATGCTATAGCGCCATTGCAGGTAATAATGCTGAGCCAGCCAGGAGGATACTGTAGGGGATAGCGAGTATTGGATCCAGCCGCCCATTTCGGTGCCGTCAAGCGTGGTAACACCCGGCACTGTCAACCCTTCCTTGCCAAAATACATTTTCGTGTACCGCTTGTACCTGGACTTGTTTTGGTCCAGATGATCCAGGTAGGCCATGCTCTCCTCCAAATGATTGGCACTGTAGCCCGGCCAGTAACTCAGCTGGGTATTCAGATCGTGATGAAAATCGCCTTTCCATGGCGGTAGCCTGCCGTTATCGGCAGTCCATACCGCCTGAAGCGAAATAGGAGGGGCTCCCGGCCTTGAAGCCGCACCAAATTTATATTGTTCCAGGTACCATTGTTTTTCGAGCAAGGTATCAGGAATATGAAAGGCTGATTTGCCCCAGAAGTTTTTCCACCAGGCGCTATGTGAGCTATAATCTTTATTATACCCATGTATGGAGGCATTTTCAGCAGTAACAATGGCAGTAACTTGTTTCTTTTGATCCGGATATTGAGCGGAAATGCTCCACACCCCTTCAATACTATGTAACCCTGTTTTATGCCAGCTTACACTGATTTGATAACTGAAACCATTCCAGCCTTTTTGTATATAAGTAATATTATCTCCATGCTTTGTAATATTTCCCTGAGGGTACCCCAATCTGGAAAGGTCATCACCGCCAACAGGATCGCCGGAAACCTTTACCAGGCCCTGATACCTGGGCGCGATGAGTTGCGGCACCAGGTTGGTATTTATGTTTTCAAACCGGAACCAGCCAACAGGGGCTGTAGCATGAACAAATGTTTTAAGTATTACGCCATTAGCCCATTTTACGCTGCAAAGCGCGTCTGCCAAATGCAAATTGACCGACACCACCTTTCCCCATTTTTCGGTGTTAAACTCCAATGCCCCCGCCGGGATTTTTGATGGAGCAGGTTCATTATCATAGGGTTCGTCAAAATACTTTTGTACAGGAGCGTAATCTTTCTTATTCACCTGATCAATAACCCATTGATAGTTAAACTCCGGCCGGTGCAGGCCTTTCATGGGGCGTGTATCCCAAATATCGGCCCTGTCAAGCGAAAAGCGTAAATGATCCGACTTTTGCCATATTAATGCCCCGATCATGCCATTACCCAGCGGAATGGCTTCATCCCAGCGCCCGGCAAGGTTATTAAAGTGCATATCATGTTTAACCGACTGAGCATACACTTCCGAAACAAACAAAATATAACAGATAATCAATATGTATTTTTTCATAGCATGCGTACCATTTGATCAGATGTGCTTGTCTAAAATAAGCTATTGAAGACAAAAAAGTCAGACAAAATGTAACGCAAACGTTTGCTATAGTAATAACATATGCCTTAATCGTTATCATGCCATTGTTCATTTACCGCTTCCAGTCTTTTTATGGTATCATTCAGGGCTTTCAGCGACTTTTTTATCTCCCGGGTCCTGGAATAATACCAGGAAGCAGCTAAACAGGTAAGGATGATCACATAACAAAGCAGCGCCCCGACCGTACCTAACTTAGCGGCAAATTGCAGCATATATAAAAAAATACCGGTAAACAACAAGCTGAAGTAAATATCTATCATCACTTTATCCAAAAACTCATGCTTTCGTTTTATGCGAATCAGCTGGCTTAAGTATTCACTGCTGCTGCTTTCTATATCGCTTTTATACAGCATAGGCAATAACTGGCCGGAAACTACCAGGTAGGAGGCTATGGCAACCAGCATCAATATCAAGCCGATCGTAGTAGTCAGTTGCCTGTTGTTTATACTGAACCCGACGATAAGCAAAAGAGCAAGGACGGCCGATAATACCAGGCTCTGGATGATCAACCTGAGACGCGCCGCTTTTCGCAGGCTGGCGGCCTTTTTTAACAGGTCCTTTGTATCAGGGATATTCTTTGCTTCTTCCTTGTTCCACAAAGCTTTAAAATCTACTTCATCGCTCATAATCTTTGAATTTTATGGTTAATTTTTCTTTTATGCGGTGAACTTTTACCCTGATATTCGTTTCAGTGAGCCCCATGATCCTCGCTATTTCAGCTTGTCTCACATCTTCCAGTTCAAGCGAGATAATCAAGCGGTCGGTTTCAGGCAGTTCCGCAATGCATTTGTATAAAAACTTTACCTGTGGCTCCCGGTCAGGGTCAATGTGCTCTGCGATCTGACCAGGCATTTCCGCGCGCGGCATCCTGTTGCCCCGTTCTATTTGGCGCAGGCAGTGGTTTGATGCGATACGGAATATCCAGGTACCGATAGCCGCTTCCTGTCTGAATTTCGGCAGTTGCTGCCAAATGGAGACAAAGGTGTCCTGTGTGATGTCTTTGGCCCAGTCATGATCGTTGACATAACCCATGCATATGCGAAAAACTTTATTCCAGTAAGCTTTGTATATTTCGTCAAATGCCATTATCAGGGTGTGTTATCAATCCGGTCGCCCGTTTGGGTGCCATTTTCTTATTACTTTGTCTGTTAGATACGGTCTTTTCAAAAATGCTACAATCGCATTCCGTTATTTTTGAAATACGGTTCAGGAAGCAATAAAATGGCATCCATGTATCAACATGTTCTGTTATACGGCAAATTTTTGTTTTGAATAAAAAAGAAAAAAAGGGCTGCAACCTATTGCGTAATATTGGCGTCTTATCATTATCAAAGCCTGATCATATGCTCAAAAATTACTTAAAGATCACCTGGCGCAACCTCTTGCGTCAAAAAACATTTTCCCTGATCAATATCCTTGGACTGACTATCGGTATGGCCAGCGCCGCGCTGATCATGTTGTGGATCAATAACGAGCTCAGCTTTGACCAGTTCCATGAAAAGCGGGATCGGCTTTATTCTGTATACAACCAGTCGAAGTTTGATGGCAGGTTATGGAGCTGGGAAACCACGCCTAAAATCATGGGCAGGGTAATGAAACAAGAATTGCCGCAAATGGAGAAAGTAGCCAGGGTTACCAATGCCAGTTTTTTATTTACCATCGGTGATAAACACCTGACAGCGGCAGGCGATTTTACCGACCCGGACTTTCTTTCCATGTTCAGTTTTCCATTGATCAGCGGGGATCAGAAAACCGCGTTGAACGAAGTAAACAACATCGTGATCACTGAAAAATTTTCAAAGAAACTTTTCGGTGAGGCAAATGCGATAGGTAAAACGATTAAAATAGATAGTAATTCCTACTTCAAGGTTACCGGCGTGATGAAGGACCTGCCGAATAACACCCGTTTTGATTTTGAATACCTGATGCCATGGTCATACCTGAAAAAGATAGGGCAGGATGATGAATATTGGGGCAATAACTCCATTCAAACATTTGTGCTTTTAAAGCCTGGCGTAACGGAAGCCCATGCTGATGCAGCTGTGCAGAACTTTACTAAAAACCACTCCGATACCAAGGATATTCAACAGTTTTTGCACCCGGCGAGTAAATGGCATTTGTATTCGCATTTTGAAGACGGGAAAATAGTCGGCGGTAAAATCGAACGGGTCAGGGTATTTTCGCTGATCGCTGTGCTGGTCCTCGTCATCGCCTGTATCAATTTTATGAATTTAAGTACGGCCAGGAGCGAGAAACGTGCACGTGAGGTGGGTATCCGCAAAACCGTGGGCGCGTTAAGAGGCTCGTTGATCTGGCAGTTTTTGGGCGAATCTGTTTTGATCGCTTTTATTGCGGGTATTTTCGCTATTGTGATCGTACAGCTCAGCATGTCGGGTTTCAACCAGCTTACCCAAAAGCAGTTATTTGTACCCTACAGCAATCCATACTTTTGGTTGATCGCGCTGGGCTTTATTATAATTACGGGCATCATTTCAGGAAGCTACCCGGCATTGTACCTGTCTTCTTTCAAACCAGTAGCTGTATTGAAAGGTACCTTTAAGGCGGCAAACGCATTGGTTACTCCGCGTAAATTACTGGTAGTTATCCAATTTACGTTTGCGGTAGTGCTCATCATTTGCACCATCATTATCCGCCAGCAGTTACAATATGCCCAGGACAGGGATACCGGTTACAAGAAAGATAACCTGGTTTATTCTTTCATGTCTGGTGAAATTGATAAGCACTATAAAGCCATCAGGAACGAATTACTTTCCAGCGGGGCTGCAACTTCTGTATCTAAAACAAATTCTCCCATAACCCAACGATACAGCGATAGCTGGGGCTTTAACTGGCCGGGTTCATTGCCTAAAAATAAGGTTGACTTTATTATTTACAGTTCGGACGGAAGCCTGGTTAAAACCATGGGGCTTAAGCTTGTTGCCGGCAGGGATATCGATCCTGTGAATTACCCAACGGATTCAACTGCTATGCTGATCAATGAAGCTTCGGTTAAGATCATGAACCTGAAAGACCCCGTTGGCCAGTCGATAAGCCAGGGAGAGGGCAAAGACATGAAGACCTGGCATATTGTAGGCGTGATCAAGGATTTTATCATCAGTTCGCCCTACGAGCCTGTACAGCATATGCTGATCGAGGGCCCAAGTTCCTGGTTCAATATCATTCATTACAAGCTTAATAATGCCAACTCTACTAAAGAGAACCTTCGCCGTGCTGAAGCCATATTTAAGAAATACAACCCGGATTACCCTTTTGAGTATAGTTTTGTAGACCAGGAATATGCCAAAAAGTTTGGTGATGAACAGCGGATCGGTACGCTGGCCAGCCTGTTTGCAGGGCTGACGATCATCATATCCTGCCTTGGATTGTTTGGTTTGGCCGCTTACATGGCGCAGAACCGCATCAAAGAGATCGGCATCAGGAAAGTGCTCGGCGCATCGGTAGCGAGTGTGACTTCATTGCTTTCCAGGGATTTTCTGAAGCTGGTAGTGATCTCGTTTTGCATCGCTGCACCTATCGCCTGGTATTTGATGTATCAGTGGTTAAAGGGATACAGTTACCGCATCACCATCAATATCTGGGTTTTTGTGATAGCTGCGTCGCTTACATTACTGATATCTGTGTTGACGGTAAGTTACCAGGCTATCAAAGCAGCATTAACAAACCCGGTGAAAAGTTTGAAAGGGGAATAACGCATTAATGACCGGGGGTACTACAAGGCTGTCTCTATTGAGACGGCCTCTTTTATAAATGGACATATAATAATTAATACCAATCAGCCGGACTGCTTTGCCTTGCGTTCGATAAGTTCTATCCGCCTCCCTCATGCAACTATAAAGGTTAATCAGAACGGGGGCTTTTGCCCGGTGCATGGAGGTAAGTTCCAGTTGGCCAAAGAGCTTAGCTTTGTAATGTAATTCGCTAAATCTTAATGCTGAAACGGAGCTGCTCCAAGTTATTAAAAAAATACGTTATTTTAGCGTAAACCTTAACACAGATGAGAACCAGCATTTTATCAAGAACAATTTTAGCAATTTCCCTCATCAGCGGGGTGGCAATAGTTAGCGGATGCGGCAAATCTTCCGGCCCCAATAATAACCCGGTAACAACCACTTCAAGTACACAGATCTACTACCGCAGGAGTGTCACTGGCCCTTTTGTTGACGAACTATGGAATGTCAGCGACGATGGCTCCAATGATAGTAAGGTTAATCTTTCCCTGCCGGCTAACTTGCTGGTGAATTATGAAGATATGGCGGAAGTTTCTAAAGATGGCAAAACCATTGTTTTTTTGGCTTACGTTGATAACCCGCGTCAGTATGGCATTTATAAATGCAATATCGATGGCAGTAATGTTAAGCCGGTGATGACTGATGGAGGCGAATATTTGGCTCTGCAAAGTTTTATTGATCCCTCTTCCATTTTATTCTGGCAGGCTAAGCTTAACGCCGATATTGAAGTATACAGGGTAAATTTGGATGGGTCCAATAAACAAAAGATCAGTATTACCTTGCCTTATGGAATAACTTTGAGTAATGAAGAGCTGATGAAGGTTACGGCCGATGGTAAAAGTATCATTTTTATAACCCAAACAACGGCCACCGGGGCATATTCTATTTACAAATGCAATCTTGATGGATCGGGTGCGAGCCCGGTACTGCATGAATCAGGGGATGCCAATATAACCTTGCAGGATGTTACGAGCGGCAATGTAGCCTTCTACAGGAAACAGATAAATAGCGTTAATGAGTTATGGTCCGTAAACCTGGATGGCACCGATCAGCACAAGATCAATATCTCATTGCCCCCGGGTTTATATTTGCAGAATAAAGAAATGGCGAAGGTTACCGGCGACGGCAACCTGGTCTTCTCAACCGCCAATGCAGATGGTTCGAGCCAGGCCATTTATAAATCGAAATTAGATGGTTCGGGCGTAACCTTGGTAAAACAATTGCCGGTCCGAACTGATATTGCTATACAAGCTGTCCAAACTATCACTGCCAAATAGGATCCAGGTAGATCGATCGTTTACCGCGTACAGCTACTGATGGTCATACTTAGATTTAGCTTCAATCCCTTTTAAATCATACTAAGGGGTTGCTTACTGCCAGGTGGCTTGGCCGATTCGTTTTTTCGAGTGATGTGCTATTGAGTATTTAAATGCGGCGAATTCTGAAGGTGAAATGACAAAATAGGTCGGTCAGTCTGAGCTTGTCGAAGACTCGCGCGCAAAGGCCTTGCCCATCATGCTTCGGCAAGCTCAACATGACCCTGTTTTAATTGTGTCATGGGTAGGATTGGAGGTGGGGTATGATCGTCAATGAGAGTTGGCCTGGTCAAATCTGATCAATGCGCTATCCAATGGCAGGCCTTGTTTGTAAATACAGTCGCAGAAAACCTGGCAGGCTTTTGGGTTTTTACTGCTTCCACATTGATTGCGGCATTCTTCTTCCGAATTACCTGGCGCGATCTCATAGATATAAAAAGTGCCCACAATGATGATGGCTATTGCCGCGACGCAGCCGCTAAAAAAATAGATCCGCAACCGCTTGCCAATGGGCTTTGTGATTGTTGGGGTAGCCGCCCCGTTTGGTTTAATAAAGAGGTATTTTAAACGATCATAGTCCCAGATCAATAAAGATAAACAGGCGATTAGCATAAAAGTAATGAGCCGGGTGCCGTCAAAGCGGGTATCATAGGTCAGTACGGTAATCTTGACGATCATTGTGAAATAAGCGATTGCACCGAGCAAGGTTGTTCGCGGGATTAACAAGAGGATGGCAATGGTCAATTGCGCTATTCCAA
>Ga0163162_10003472_pt1 | contig 15059 bp, 18 predicted proteins | sample S55metaG_FD_115310 | JGI IMG/M metagenome (GOLD analysis project Ga0163162, IMG submission 115310) | Switchgrass rhizosphere microbial communities from Kellogg Biological Station, Michigan, USA - S5-5 metaG | ecosystem: Host-associated > Plants > Roots > Rhizosphere > Soil | place: USA...
CCATCGCGGCATTGCTTTCCGAAGCCGTTTTCCAAATCCAGCCAAGCGCCGATCCAATGGAGATCGATCGCGCGGCGCAGAGGCTTGCCCTCCGCGTCCTTCTCAAAGGGCGCGGCGCGAAAAGCACGCAAATGAGCGCAGAGTTCGTCTTCTTCCGCCCATGCCGGCGCGGACAGCAGGACTAACAACACCGTCAGCAGAAATCTGGGCCCGCCCATTTGCCCCTCCCAAAATGGACAGTAAGCGAGGCAATTGGCTAAAAAAAGGCCCGGTTTCGCCACCGGGCCTTCTATAATTACGCGGGTAGGTTAGCGGGATATCACAACCCCGGATTCATAGGTGGTCACATGCGGCTCGCGCGCCCATTGGCGGGAGTCCCACCCTTCCGAAATCGCGGAGAGTTCAATGCGAGCGCCATCCAGGCTCCGCGCCTTGCAGGCGAAATCGACATGGCGCATGCGGCTATCGCCTTCCGGGAAAGTCACGGTTTCGATCGAACCTTTGGGCAAGATGCCCGTGAATACCGTGTGCGTGGTACCGTCGCGATAGGTGACGCTGATATGGGCGCAATCCACCTCATCGCCTTGGGCGACGAATTGCAGCCGCTCCACCGGGCCTTCGAAATGCTCCCAGCTCACATCGGTGTAATGATCCGCCGCCACATTGACGGAGCCGATCTGATGGACATCCGCCTTGGCGGTCGCACTGGCGCCCACCAAAAGGGCGGCGCCCAAAATGGCTAGCGAGGACTTGCGCATGGAACTTCTCCATAAGTTTCGCGCCCTCAAGCCCTGCTTAATAAAAGCTGGGCGCAGGTCTTGGGTTCCGTTCCCAATTTGGGCGAAGTGGTGGCCGGTGCCGCTATGATGGGGGCAGGCGAATCCATCGCCTAAAGGGGGCTTCATGTCGCGAATCGTCACGCTTCTGGCATTGACCGGCAGCATCGCTTTTCTGAGCGCGCCGGCATCCGCGCAAACCGGTCATACCGCGCCGCGCGATACCTTCCGCGTCATCGGCGATGCGGAGCTGGCCAAGCTTTCCTCCGGCAAGACGCCGCTGGTGCTGTCCACCCTGGTGGATCACGAGAACCATTATGTCCTGGTGGCGGGGCGCAGCGGCCCGGGCGAGGTGGAAATCCATGAACACTGGATCGACTATATGGTGATCCAGCAGGGAGAGGCGGACTTCACCTCCGGCGGCACCGCCAGCGGCATGCATGACACCGGTCCGGGCGAAAAACGCGGCGGCAGCATCACCGGCGGCACGGTGGTGAGTTTGAAGCGGGGAGATTTTGTCGTGGTTCCGGCGGGCCAGCCGCATCTGACCATGATCAAGGGCAGCGGCCCGTTCCGGGCGGTGCTCGTAAAACTACGTGAATAACTAGCGCGGTGGGGGCTCCGGCACCTGTTTGTGCACGAAATACATCAGCAGCAGCGACAATGACGCCACCGCCATCACGATGTAGCCCAGCCAGTTGAAATGCTCCAACACGCCGGCGGGAGTCTCGATCAGCACCGCGCCCGCCACCGCCGCCGACACCCCGCCCGCCACCTGCTGCAGTGAGGCGCTGACGGCATTGAAGGCGCCGCGCTTGGTGACTTCGGGAATGGCGGTCATCAGCGCCTGGGATGGGATCATGCGCGAAAAAATACCGATGAACAAAAGCACATTGACGATGATCACCACCCAAAGCGAGACGTGCCCCAGATTGGTCCACACCGCCACCATCACCAAGGTGAGCAGGGTGCCGAAGCAGAAAGTGTTGAACTTGCCGAAACTGTCGCTGGCCTTGCCCACCAAGGGGCCAACAAAAACGGTGAACAGTCCGGTGATCAGATAGATGGTGGGAAGGGTGGAAAGCGACAGGCCGATATCATCCACCATGAAAGCAGTGCCGAACGGCATCAGCATATAGCCGCCGGTGGGCAACAGCATGGTGAGGATGAAGGCGAGGCGATAGCGCGGCTCGGCCAGGGTGTGGAGCAGGTGCATCAGCGGGCTTTTTTCCTGGCGCAGTTCCAGATGCGCCGCCACCGGCTTCATCCAGAACGCGATCACCAGCCCGGCCGGCAGCGCCACCGCAATGATGGCCAGAAACGGCGCATGCCAGTCCCAGTGATTGGCGAAGAACAACCCGGCAGGCAGCCCCAGCACCTGGCTGGCGGCAAAGGCAGTGCCGATATAGCCCATCACCCGGCCGCGCATCTCCAACGGGAACAGGTCGGTGGCGATGGCCAGCACCACCGAACCGATCACGCCGCCGAACAGACCGGTGACAATGCGGGCGATCAGCAGCATGGGATAGGTGGCGGCCAAGCCGCAAAGCAGGGTACCGAACAGGAACCCGGTATAGAAAAACAGCAGCAACCGCTTTCTATCAAACCGGTCGGCAAACCCCGCCGCCAGCAAGCCCGAGGCGCCGGCGCTGAAAGCATAAGAAGACACCGCCAGGCCGAACTGCTGCGGGCTGATATGCAAGGTCGGCATCATCATCGCCCCCAGGGGCGAGATGATCATAAAGTCCAGGATGATGGAGAATTGCAGAAAGGCCAGGACGGCGACGACAAATTTCTGGTAGCCGGAAAAAACCAGGCGCGGCTTGGTGCCGCCTGTCGCCGTGTCCATGAATCGCCCGCCCGATTTGGAAGACTGAGCTATAGCAGAGCGAGACGCGTCGGCGAAGCCGACAAATCGCTCAACATTTCAGATTAAGGAGCGGCAACGGAACCCCTTTTGGGATGACGACGTTCCCTGCCTATGTCTGCTGTCCATGAAACCTGGGAAATCCTCCCCCACGGCCCGGTAAAGACGATCGATGACGGGATTCTTACCGTCACCGGGCGGATTCCCTTGCCCCTGGTCGAATTGGAGCGCCGCATGACTGTGGTGCGCCTGCGCGACGGATCGACCGTCATCTACAGCGCCGTGGCGCTCAGCGAAGAGGCGATGCGGAAAATCGAGCATCTGGGTACGCCGCGCTATCTGGTGGTGCCGGGCGATGCCCATCGCCTGGACGCCAAGATATACAAAGAGCGTTACCCCAAATTGTGCGTCCTGACGCCGCCGGGCGCCCGCGAAAGAGTGTCCAAGGCGGTTCCCGTCGATGCCACCGAAGTCGATTTCGGCGATCCGGATGTGCGTTGGCATGTGGTGGCGGGAGCCGGCGGCCACGAAGCGGCGTTGCTGGTGCGGCGCGCGTCGGGCACCACCATCATTGTCAGCGACCTTATCGCCAACCTGCGCCGCAAGGGCGGGTTCGAGGGTTGGATGCTGCATGTGATGGGGTTCGGCGGCGATGCGCCCCAGGTTCCAACCGTCGAACGCGTGTTGATGGTGGAAAACAAGGCGCAGTTACGGCAGCAATTCCTGGATTGGGCGGAGATTGCGGACTTGAGACGCATCATCATGTCCCATGGTGAGCCTATCGAACATGGTGCGGCGCAGGCGTTGCGGGATTTGGCGAGGACCCTGACCTAGCGCCAGCCGGCGCCTCAAAATACAAAAAAGAAGGGCCGGATTTCTCCAGCCCTTCCCCAGGCAGCGCACCGGCGGTCAGATCAACCGCCGCTAGGGATCGCGCCCCGCATTACCGCCCCATTACCATCTGGCTTCCAGCACCATGTTGAACGGACCCTCTGCCGCCCGGCGCACGCTGGAAAAACCGGCCTTGGAGACGATGTCGCGGATCCGGGCTTCGCCGGCCTGAGCGCCCAGCCCTTCGCCCACCTCTTGATCCAGAGAGGTCGGCACACAAATCATGGTCGATCCATTGTAATACAGCCGGCTGACGGGATTCATATTGTCTTCCGGACGGTCACCGGCCAGCGGTTCGACGATCATCCAGGTTCCGTCCTTCTTGAGCATCTTATGCATGTGCGAGGCGCAGCCGCGGGGATCGCCCATATCGTGCAGGCAATCGAACACCGTGATCAGGTCGAAATCCCGCTCTTCGATGGCTTTCGCGGTCGATGTCTCAAAGCGCACATTGTTGCCCGCCTTGTGCGTTTTCGCGTGCTGGCGTGCTTCGCGGATCGAAGGTTCATGGAAATCAAAGCCGACAAAGCTGCTGTTGGGATAGGCCTGCGCCATCAGCATGGTGGAAAATCCCATGCCGCATCCGACATCCGCCACCTTGGCGCCGGCTTTCAGCTTGGCCTCGACCCCGGCCAGCGCCGGTATCCAGGATTGCACGAGGGCGTGCATATAGGTGGGACGGAAGAACGCGCCGACCGAGCAGAACAGGCATCCCGCGCTTTCACCCCAGCGCACGCCGCCGCCGCTGCGGAAGGCGTGTTCCACTTTGGGTTCGCTTTCGATCATGTTGGCCGCCAGATCGAACGCCGCGGCCATATAGACCGGGCTTTCCTTGGCCGCGAACACCATGGCTTGTTCCGGCGAAAGACTGAAACGCTTGGCCGCGGCGTCATATTGGATGAAGCCGTTGGCCGCCTGCGCCATCGCCCATTCCCGGACATAGCGTTCCGACAATTTTCCGGCGCGTTCCGCGAGCTCAGCCGAGGTCAGCGGGCCATGCTCGAACAAAGCGTCGAACAGGCCCAGGCGGTATCCGATACGCGCGGTGGGAACGCTGAAAGCGCCGCCAAGATCGCCCAGCATTTTTCCGACGAAGAGATTGAGTTTGTCCATGTCGACTTGAGTCATCATTATTTTCCTTTTTTGAATGAGAGGTACGCGTGTTGGGAGCGACGATCAGCGGCCTGTCCTAGAAAAGAAGCGCTGGGCGAAACGCTGAATGATCATTGCCCCTGGGCAAGCATGACCGGAAGATTCAAGGAAGCTTGTGCCCGCTGTATGGCCTCGGCGCGGCATTTGTCATAGGCCGGCAGCATCCGTTTCAATTCTTCTTGGGTATAACGGTTGCCGCGATCAGGATGGCCGCCACAAACTTTATCGGCGGCATCCGCGATCCGCGCCTGAAGCGCGCGCTGACCGGCGTCACGGCTCAGGGCCAAGTCGCGGAGATTCACTTTCAGTGTGTGGCGGGTATAGGCCATGCGGGGCTCGGCTTGGGCCAGGCCGCCAGCCAATAGTGCGGCGGCCAATATACCGGAAGTCAGCGTGATCAAACGCAATGGAAATCTCCTGTGATTCTCGGCCGAAGACGCGTGCGAACACGCGTTCGCGGCCAACGAACGAATTCGTTATCGGTTAGGGGCCAGTTATTCGCGGTTGGTTGTTCGCGGCTAGTTATTCGCCGTCAGGGGATCGATGATCCTGGAGATCTCGATGATCCGGGTGAGCGGAATGCCGCTGAGCTCCGCATGCTGGCGGATATGCTCTTGGCTTTCGGCAAGATAGATGCAGAAGGTCTTGTCACCGGCGACGTAGCTGTGCTGCCAATGAAGATTCTTGATCTTGCCGATCGCCGCATTGGAGGCGCGCGCCGCCCCGCAAAGTTCGACCACCGACATGCCCCCGATGCCGGGAATGTCCCGTTCAATCAGGTATCTTTTTAGGACTGCCATTTGGTTCTCCACGCCCCACGCGTGCGGCCCAGACCATAGCCGGGGGAGGCCGCGGGCCAAAACCAAAGTTTCTTTGCACTGCTAAAGGAAACCTTTAGTGTGGCGGCATGACCGCCGCTTCCCACCTCAAGTCCTTTCAGGCCCTGGAACTGGCCATCCGCACCGGTTCGCTGAAGAACGCGGCTGACCTTTTGGCGATCACCCCGGCGGCGGTGGGGCAGCGGATCAAGACCCTGGAGGATTATCTCGGCGTCGATCTGGTGGTGCGCGGGCGGTCGGGCCTCAAACCGGCGCCTGCGCTGGCGAAGGCCTTGCCGCACCTGACCCGGGCTTTCATGGAGCTGACGGGGGCGGCGGAGGCTCTGGAATTCCAGCGGGTGAATGAGATCCAGATCGCCGCCGATACCGACTGGGCGGAGCTGTGGCTGAAGCCGCGGCTGGCGCAATTTAAATCCGCCTATCCCAACATTCTGTTCAGCATCAACGGTGAAGGCGATGTGCCGATGCGGCTGGGTCATACCGATATCGAAATCGACTTCGGCAAAGTGCAGGCGGCCGAAAACCATCTGCAGCTGTTTCATGACTTTCTGATTCCTGTCGGCTCACCGGCCAATACCAAGCGCATTGCCAACCGCAAGAACCGGCTGGAGGATTTTCCCCTGCTGCATCTGGATTTTTACAAGGACGATCCCAAGACCCTCAACTGGGCGAAATGGATCGCCGCCCATGGCCATCACCGCTCCGCGCCGCAAGGCGGCATCATCCGCTTTCAACGCATCGGCCCCGGGCTGGAGGCGGTGGCCTCCGATGCCGGGTTGATGATCTGCGGCCTGGCGCTGATTGCCGGGAGAGTAGACAAGGGTGAAATCTGCCTGCCGTTTCCCGCCAAGACCGGGATCTGGACCAGCCATGCTTTCCAGGCGCGTTTCCGGCGCGACGCTTTGCTGCGCCCGCAGGTGCAGAGATTTCGCGACTGGCTGGAGACACAGGCCCAGATGACGGTCAAGGATGTGCGGCGCATTGTGCACGCGGCGAAATAGGGGCGATGACGATGGTCAAGCATCGGATTTTCACCATGGAATTCTCCAAAGTCTATCCGCTCTACCTGCAAAAGGCGGAGCGTAAGAATCGCACCAAGGACGAGGTCGACCACGTTATCCGCTGGCTGACGGGCTATGACCAAAAAGGGCTGGAGAAGCAGCTCAGCAAGCATAACGATTTTGAGACCTTCTTTGCCCAGGCGCCCGCCATGCATCCGGATTCATCCCTGGTCAAGGGCGTGGTGTGCGGCGTCCGGGTGGAGGAGGTGCAAGACCCGCTGATGCGCAAAATTCGCATCCTGGACAAGCTGATCGACGAGCTTGCCAAGGGTAAGGCGCTGGAAAAGATCCTGCGGTTGAAATAAGGCTATTGGCGACGGCCAACGGAGATAACAGATGAAGCTCTACACTTTCGCGGGATCGCCCGGGTGCCGCCCGATTGCGATGTTCATCGCCGACCATGGCTTGAAAGTGGAAGAGCAGGCCGTCGACCTGATGAATGGCGAGCAATATGGCCCGGCCTTTTCCGCCATCAATCCCAACAATGCGGTGCCGGTGCTGCAGGACGGCGACCTGATCCTGCCGGAATGTTCGGCGATCCTGAAATACCTGGCTGACGTCGCCAATTCCCCGACCTATCCGAAGGACCTGAAGGCCCGCGCCCGGGTCAATGCGGCGATGGACTGGATCAACACCAGCCTTTATCCCGCCTTCGGACACAATCTCTGCTATCCGCAATTGTTCGCCCATGTGAAATGGGAAGACAGCGCGCAGGCCCAGGTGTTGGCGCGGGGGCAGACGCGCTCGCGCAAATTGCTGGGGGTGATGAACGACTCCATGCTGGGCGGGAAGAATGACTTTCTCTGCGGCAACGCGCTGACCATCGCCGACTATCAGGCGGCCGGCATCCTTTCGCTCGGCGAGTTGACCGGCTGCGATTTTTCGCCCTGGCCGCATGTGCAGCGCTGGTACCAGCGCATGGAGGCGCTGCCCAACTGGCAAAGCGCCAATGCGCCGCTCTATGCCTGGGCGCAGCACACCAAGGGCCCGGAGTATGTAAGGGTGTAAAGGCAACAGAAGACGAGGGCATTATGGAAAGACGCGCATTTCTTCGTTTGGGATCGGCTGCGGGCGCATCGGTCCTGGCGTCAGCCGGCGGCGCCATGGCGGCAGATGACGGAGCCGAATACTACCAGCTTCGGCGCTATCAGCTTTCCAGCGCCCAAACCCGGGGCGGGGTGGACTATTTCAGCACGGCACTGCTGCCGGCGCTCAACCGGCTGAAGATCGGCCCGGTCGGCGTGTTCAACGTGACCATCGGCCTGACCAGCCCCAATCCTTACCTATTGATGCCCTGCGCCTCGCTGGACACTTTGGCCAGAGTGGATGAGCTCCTGCTTGCCGACGCCGACTATCAAAAAGCCGCCAAGCCGTTTTTCGCCGCCGCCGCCACAACACCTTCCTTCATGCGGATCGACACCTCCTTGCTCAAGGCATTTGGCAAGTATCCCAAACTGACCTTGCCGGCGGCCGCTGTCGCCAAGAAAACGCGCATCTACGAAATCCGCACCTATGAGAGCCCCAACGAACAGGATCACCAACTCAAGCTGGAGCAGATGCAGGCGGGCGAGGCGGGGATTTTCCAGAGCGTCGGGGCCTGGACGGTATTTTTCGCCGATACGCTGGTGGGCACCCGCCTGCCCAAGCTCACTTACATGCTGGGCTATGACGACTTGGCGGCGCGGGACCGGGTCTGGACCGCCTTTGCCGCCTCGCCGGCCTGGAAGGAGCTGAACAGCCGGCCGCGTTACACCGCCGAAGGCCTGGTCTCCAACATCACCAACGAGATTTTGACTCCCGCGCCCTATTCCCAGATTTGAGTGCGCGCCATTCCTGGTTCCGCCCGGCCAGTGATTGAATCAATAGGATAGCCCCGAAACTGAGGGAAATTCCGTAAGGTTCCTGGCGGAGAAATTGGCTCCGGCCCATTTTATTCCATCGTCCGCGGATTTTTCTTTTCGAAGTTTCCCCTCCGCGCCAGGAATTTTTCCAAAATCCGCGCCGTCTCTGACTTGAGATCGCATGACAAGCCGCCGCGCCCTGCAGCGGTTCCGCGTCATGCGCACAGACAAAGACAATTGGGGAATCTTGGATGCACAAAACACAAATTATGGCCGGCTTGTTTGCGGCCGCCGCACTATTTGTTCCGGGCGCAGCGAGTGCGCAGAGCACATTGGGGCCATATCTCTTCGCAGGACTAGGCTATGACGAGATGCCCGACCGCAATCTGGTGATCAATGGCGCGGCTCGCAGCTCGCAATGGAAGCCGGGCTACGGGTTGCTCGCCGGGGTCGGCTATAAATGGTTTTTCGGCCTTCGCACTGAGGCGGAATATAGCGGCCGCGTCTCTTGGGTAAGGACCTTCAACGGGGTCGCGCCCTGGGCCGGAACCGCCTGGGACAATTCGGTGATGATGAATGCGCTTTACGATTTCGAGTTCGACTCTCCCGTCACGCCCTTCGTCGGCGGCGGCATTGGCTTGAACCAGATTCAGTGGGGCAACAACTTCCGCGCTTCCACCCAGGCCCCGCCGCCGACGATCTATGATGGAGAAAGCATACGCCCGGGCTGGCAGGGCATCGCCGGCCTGTCTTACGCGGTGACGCCCCAGATCGCGGTGGCGGTGGATGGCAGGGTCAAGGGCTCCTTCGGCCATTTCAATTTCAACGGCAGCGTGCCGGGCAAATCCATCAACAAGTTCGGCTATGAAACGCGCAGCGTCTTCATCAGCCTTCGCTATTTCTTCGGGGGCTAACATGACGGACCAAAGCGATCATGGACGCGATGCAAGCCCGCTTTCCCGGCGCGCGGCGCTGATTCAGTCCACAACCGGGGCTGCCGTGCTGGCCTGCACCCTTGTCGGCTGCGCCACCAACTCCAAAGTCCAGGGTAACGCGCCGCAGGCCGAAGCCCAGTATCAGCAACATCCCAGCGGGCTGGAGCGTTGTGGCACCTGCAAGCACTTCATCCCCTTGTCCGGCTGCGAGATCATCGCGGCTCCGGTCCAGGCCAACGGCTGGTGCAAGTACTACAAGCTCTTCTAGGCGGGGATTATTCGGCGGGTTGCGGACCGTCGGGAATCCGCAGGCACCGCTTAAGCCAGGCAACAGGCCCGTATAATCCAAACGGCACCAGCAACACTTTCAAATAGCTGGGTTCGTCCGGCCTGCCGCCGGGGTGGCCGATGTTTGGCCGCACCGGCTGTCCGTTTTCCTTGGGCAGATAATAGGTCCCAAACAGCAGGTCCCAGAAGCTGAACTCCACCCCGTAATTGACCGAATAGCCATAACCTTCGGGAACCTCTCGGGTGTGATGCCAGCGATGCACCTCAGGCGTCACGACCACATAATTCATCCACCCGCCGCGCACATCGCCGCCGCAATGCGAGAATATTCCCCACACGCTCAAGATGGGGACCGCGATCAGAAACGCGACGGAGTCAAAGCCGACAATACCGAGCAAGCTGTACACCAGGACATTGCGCAGCGCGAAATCGACCGGGTTGGAGGTCAGATCATTCAAGGCGCGCAAATCGGTGACGCTGTGATGATAGGAATGCAGCTTCCACAAAAACTCGTTGCGATGCTGCAACCGATGCATCCAGTAACGGAAAAGGCTGACCAGCAGCAGGATGGCGATGACTTGCAGCCAGACCGGTCCCAAGAAAGACGTGAAGAGGAATTTGCGCCCGAACAGATGCTGCATGCCGAAACTCAGAACCGGCAGAACCAAAAAGGCCGTCACCACGCCGGTGATGAACACATTGACCAAGGTCGAGGTCAGGTCTCGCACCAGAAGTGCCTTCTGGGAAACCGCCCTGGAGTTGGCGTAGAGACGCTCCATCAGGATGACGGCGGCGAGCGTCAGGAACGTCGTCCAATGCGGCAACTGCTGATCCCAGGCGTGAGCCTGAATCGAGATCACGACTAACCCAACGAACAGCCCGGGCAAGATCAAATACCGGCCGGCGGATGCAACGGTTGACATGTTGGAGCCCCCTCAAACAGACAAACCTGGGGCAAGCTTAGGGCCTTTCCAGGCCGTGCGTAAGCGGGGCAGGGCTTTCCTGTCCCGGCTTATTGTTGCCGCATCGCGTCAATTGCGGCCGGGGGGCGCTACTTGGCGATATTCAAAAACGGCACGGTATTGCCGGGCACCATGGTGGAGGGCAGCACGCCATTCCATTTCTCCGCCGCCACCAGGGTCGGCAGGCTGGGATTGTTGCGCAGGGCGTCGCCGCGCGCCTGGATGGCGCCGGCTTCCGCTTTGCCCTGGACTTCGATCTGGTGCGCCTTGGCGTCGGCCGCCGCCTTGACCTCATAGGCGGATGCGTCGGCATCGATGATGCGCTTCTGCTTGTCGGCTTCGGCCTGCTGCTGCTTGACGATGGCCTGCATGCGCGCCTCGACGGCGCCTTCATACTGGCTGGAGAAGGTGATGTCCTCGATCTGCACGCTGTCGATGGTTACCGGGCCGCTGACCGATTTGCGGATGGCGGCGAACACCTCGGCGTTCAACAGAGCGCGTTTCTGGATGGCGTCGGCGGCATCGAACTGGCCGAAAACATTCTTGAGCTGCTCATAGGCGCGTGAGTTGATGATGCGCGATTTCATGTTGGCGAGGCTGCCATACTGGGCATAGACCGCCGAGGCGTCGGTGACATGATAGTTCACCGCCATGGCGATGGTGGCGGGCTGCTGGTCGCGCGAATAGGCCTGGAGCCTGGTGTCGGTTTCACCGCTCTTCTCAAAGCCTTCCTTCTGGACCTGCACCGAGATCTTCTCGATGGTGGTGATGACGGGCAGCTTGAAATGCAGGCCCGGCTCGGCTTCGCCGGCCACGGCGCCCCAGTGCAGGATCACGCCGCGCTCCCCCTGGTCGATGGTGAAATAGGTGGAGAACAGGACGATCACCGCAAGGACAGCGCCCACCCCCCACAGCAGGAAGCCGGGCGGCAGGCCGCCCTTGAAGCCGCCGAAGTTGATAGGCGGCACTCTGCCGGGCGTTGACCAGGGGCTGCTCAAGGCGGTGTTCCTTGTTGAGACATATGCGATTCGAAAATCCAGAGCAGGCTCGGCGCAATCGGGCCTGCTGTCCACGCGGATTTGGCCCCATCCACGGGAATCGGCATCGGCGAGGCGTCATTTGCGGCCGCAAGGGCGAAACAAATTGGCTATAGTGTTCCCGGGGTTGGGGAGAATTGCCATGAACAGCAATTTTGGAGCGCGGGTCTGCGCCGCCGCGGCGCTCGCCGTTGCAGGCGTCAACGCGGCCTACGCCGCTGGAGACGTCGTGGCGACGGGCGAGAAACATGTGAAAACCGTGATCGACAGGCCGCTCGGCGATCTCAATGTGATGCAGCCGGCCACCGCGGCGGCGCTGCGCAAAGCGGCGGCCGCGCCTTACGCGCCCGCCGCTGCAACTTGCGACGCCATTGTGTGGGAAATCGCGCAATTGGACACTGCGTTGGGCCCGGACTTCGATACCAAACCCCCATCCAAGACCAAGATTTTGCCTACGGTGTCCCAGCTTGAGCACGAAGCGGCGGGCAACTTCATTCCCTATGAAGGCGCGCTGCGTTTCATCACCGGCGCCGACCGGCGCGACCGCAAAACCGCCGAGATGGTGCTGGCGGGCGCCGAGCGGCGCGCCTATCTGAAGGGTTTCGGGGAAGCGCGCGGCTGCGTCAATGCCGCGCCCATCCGCATTAAGGCAACGGCCAACTGATCATTGTTACTTCGGCAGTTTGCCCTCAATCTCCTGATACACCCGCCACAGCGCGCCTGGCGCTTGGGTTACCCGCTCGCTCCAATTCTCATAGGGGCCCCAATTGGCCGCAGCGACCGCATCGCAATCCTTCACCGAGCGGCACGACACGCCCGTGGCATGCAGCCGCCGCCCTTCCGCGATCACCGCGGTCAGCTCATCGGCAAAGGCCGCAAGCTCGCGCTTCATGGTGGCGGGATCGTCGACAAAGCCATGACCGCCGAAAATCCATTTGGCGCCGATCGCCTGGTTCTTCTTTATGGTCAAAAGCCATTCGCTGGGATAGCCGCGCGCCAATGACGGAAATAGCCGGTGATCATAGATCTCGCTCATGAACAACACTTTGGGTCCGGGCACATAGACACTCAGGTCTCCGCCGGTATGCGCCCGCCCCAGATTCAGGATCTCGATATCGGTGTCGCCCAACCGGATGGTGCGCTTGTCCGCCACCGCTTCCGTGGGCGGTGTCGCGCTTGCGGCAAGAGCCTTTTGCGAAACCGGCGAAGCCACAAACACCACATCGGGAAAGGCGCTCCTGAACGCCGCATTGCCGCCGGTATGGTCGTCATGCTCCGAACATACCACCACATATTTCACCGGCAGCGGCGTCAGCTTTTTGATTTGCGCCACCAGCTTCTCGGTCGCACCGACATTGCCTTGGCCATCGGCCACCAGCACCCCGCCGCTGGTCACCACGATCATGTCCACCGTGGTCTTGAACTTGCCCGGGTCGCTGGGCCGCAGTTCCTCATAGGCATAGACATTGGGCTCCAGCTGCTTCAGACGCGGAAAATCGCTTTGCGTGAGCCCGCGCAACGTCGGGTCCGCCGTCTGCACGGGTACGTCTTGCGCGCGCGCCGTCGCGGGCGCGAGCAGAAGCATGGCTGCCAGGCTTGCCGATTTCATCCCCGTCCCCCTCTTTCAAGCCTTGCGAAGCCGCAGGGCTCATCCCTTATACTGTCTGCGTAATACCAGGCGAAGCCGCCATGACCGAGGAAAACGCCAAACCGGCAGGCCCTGACTTCACCCAAGGGATCGCGCTCGCAGCCATTTCAGAAAACGGCATGCTGCTTGGCCATGTGGGCGAGGAAGACGTGCTGCTGGTGCGGCGCAACGCAGACGTCTTCGCGCTTTCCGCCCATTGCACCCATTATCATGGCCCGCTGGCCGAGGGGCTTGTGGTTGACGAAACCATACGCTGCCCGTGGCATCACGCCTGTTTTGATCTTCGCAGCGGCGAGGCATTGCGCGCTCCCGCATTTGAGCCGCTCGCCTGCTGGAAGGTCGAACAGCGGGATGGCAGCGTTTTTGTGCGCGAGAAAATGCCGAAGGCGAAACCAACCCTTCGCAACCCGGGCAACGCACCCGGGAAAATCGTGATCGTGGGCGGCGGCGCGGCCGGATTCGCCGCAGCCGAAATGCTCCGTCGTCTGGACTATCAGGGTGACGTCATCATGCTCAGTGACGACACCGCCCCACCCGTCGACCGGCCCAATCTGTCCAAGGATTATCTGGCCGGTAGTGCCCCCGAGGAATGGGTGCCCCTGCGCACCGACGCCTATTATGCCGAGAACGGCATTGATCTGCGGCTGGGCGCCCGGGCCGGCGCCATCGACCCACAGGCCCGGCAAGTGGTGCTGGCCGGCGGCGGCACGATTTCCTACGACCGGCTCCTGCTTGCCACCGGCGCCGAGCCGGTCCGGCTTGCCCTTCCGGGGACCTCGGATGTCCTGACCCTGCGTAGCCTGGCCGATTGCCGGCAGATCATCGCCCGCGCCCAGTCCGCCCGAAGAGTCCTGGTGATTGGTGCCAGCTTCATTGGGCTGGAAGTGGCGGCCTCGCTTCGCGCGCGGGGGCTGGAGGTCCATGTGGTCGCGCCGGAGACGCGGCCCATGGAGCGGGTTCTGGGGCCGCAACTGGGCGATGTCATTCGGGCACTGCATGAGGAAAAGGGCGTGCAGTTTCACCTGGGAAATACCGTGACTGCCTTTGAGAGAGGGCAGGCCACGCTCAAGGACGGTAAACGCCTGGGAGCTGATTTTGCCGTATTGGGCGTGGGCGTGCGGCCGCGCATCCAACTGGCTGAGGCAGCCGGCCTTGCGCTCGATCGGGGTGTCGCCGTGAACAGCCATCTCCAAACCAGCGCGCCCGACATTTATGCCGCGGGTGACATCGCCCGCTGGCCCGATCGGTACAGTGGCGCGGCCATCCGCGTGGAGCATTGGGTCGTGGCCACGCGGCAGGGACAGACGGCGGCTCGCAACATGCTGGGGTTGCGCGAAGAATTCACACCTGTTCCTTTCTTCTGGAGTCAGCACTACGACATCTCGATCAACTATGTCGGCCATGCCGAAAGCTGGGACGAACTGGCTGTTGAAGGTGATCTTCTGGCCCGGGATGGCCTGGTCCGTTTCCGGCGCGGCGGCAAGACGCTGGCCGTGGCATCTCTGTTTCGCGATCTGGATAGCCTGCAAGCCGAAGCTGCGATGGAGCGATCGGCTCAGAAGTTTTAATGCGCGCGTCCTTTTGCCGATGACCCAGGCATCGGCATACTCCTCATTTATCGAGCGGCTCCAGCTTGATGATGGAGGCCTCGTGGGTGTTGCCGACCCAGAAGACCGTGCCCTGCGGCGTGTTCTGCACAAAGGTCCGGCGCAGGTTGGTGAAGCGCGGCAGGAGATACTGCACGAACTCTCCCGTGGCCGGG
>Ga0163162_10003475_pt1 | contig 15057 bp, 14 predicted proteins | sample S55metaG_FD_115310 | JGI IMG/M metagenome (GOLD analysis project Ga0163162, IMG submission 115310) | Switchgrass rhizosphere microbial communities from Kellogg Biological Station, Michigan, USA - S5-5 metaG | ecosystem: Host-associated > Plants > Roots > Rhizosphere > Soil | place: USA...
CTTGGACCGGGGTACGATTGCACAAGAGCTGACCTGACCAGATGGGGACGCATGCGCGGGAATGTCCTGCCTAGGCGCCCCTAACTGGAGGTAAGTGTGAAGACTTCACGACCTAACCTGCTTCGCCTGGCAGAATGGCTGGCAAGTCTGGAGGAAGTTAGAGTCCTCTTGTTCATTACCGCAATTGTTGTGTTGACCGCGACGGCACCCATCGGCGAAGCGCAATACGTAGCACCGATCTGCGTTGTTGGTGTCCTGTCGGTAGTCCTTCGAATCTGCAGGGTAATCAGGATTCGAAGTTTTGCGACCCCAAACGGGCCACCACCGCGAAGTCCCCGTCGCGAGTGAAGATCAAGAGCCACCTTTAGGTGGCTCTTTCGCATTCGCAGACTTGGAACCCAGGTGGCCGAGAAGGCTCTTCAACGAGCCGCGGTGGATCCAGCGCCGCCAAAAGAATCCGAACAAAAATGCGGCCACGAGGGCACCACCATTGTGCGGAGTGGTCTGCAGAGTGACGAAACCGATGCAGACAACAACTGGAGATGCGACCAACGCGACCTTTGTTCGATGAGATTGAAGGGCCGCAGGTATCATCTTGCCAAGCAACGGTTTCTCGCCCGCCGACTTCGGGCGCCATCGCTCTACCTCTTCGAACACCGCACTCCACACCACACCAACGACAATTGCGACGCCAAGCGCAAGTGTGCGGCCGACCGCAACTAGCGCGGGCTCGACCGAAAAATGGCCCGGCAGCGTAAACGGCTCATTCCATACCAGTACGTCGAATACGGCGAACACCGCGAACGGAGCCAGCAACCACGCCGCACTACGAATTAGTTCTGATGACTTGGACGTCATGTAGCCTCGATCACCGGTGGATGTCGCCTTCTAGTGAATGAACGCTGCGCCAATGCCACACACCCACTGGGAGTGCTGCGCAGAATCTGCGCCCCCAACACGACGGTCTGGCAGCGCCAAATATGAATACCGGCGATACGAAGGCATCATCAACAAGTCACTAGACCGAGGAAGCGGATTCACGGCCATTTGTGCGCTTTCGTTTCCGACGCCCTTTAGCCCGACTTGACCGATCGCGATTTCCCACAACTGTTGCCCCAGCACATCTGGATCGTTCATGCCTCGATGGAGCGTGACCACCGCGCCCGTGATTGTGGCACCCGCCGCATCTTCCGGAAGTCCGTACGCGATGTACGTCTCCGCTTCACATCCCTGCAAACCAGTCCACTGAATCGCAACGACTCCGTCATCAATATTGCTTTGAATCGGCCAGTCGCCGATCTCTACTGGCCAATTGGACCCAATCACCTCCTCGCCCGCAATCGTTTTCCAGAGCGCGCCGATTCTTTCGATGTAATGTGGCACTGCGCGGCGCAGAACGTTGTCTTGCGAAAGACCGTGGAAGTTAAGCCGAATCCGCATGGGTCCCTTGGGAATTGCGAACGGGTACAAGATGGGGTCTGGTCGGCTGAGCAACGCCGGCGCCAAAGTGGTCGGGGAACTCGTGCCTGGCGAGAGCGTAATGAGAGAATCGGGGTAGCTGCGAGTGAGCTGATGCAATTCCGCCCCAGCGTAAAGAACTGTCAGCGTATCGCGGTCCCTGAATCGCTGCACAGTCATGAGAAATGTTCCAAGGAACGGAGCATACCGAGTGCGGTTTAGCGCCGCCTTTCTAAGTAGTACGCCGAGATATAGGTCGGCATCGTCCTTCGAACGGATTGCACCTGAGCTTAGGAGCGACCAGGTGCGGGCTGCGAACTCGTATGGAAGTTGGTTGCCTGAAGAAGCGAGCCATTGAAACACAGCCGTGTCGATACTCGCGCGAACTGCCAACGCTGGGGCCGCGTTCTGCGCGAGACTGGTTGCCAACCTTGCGCATCCGTCAGCGCTCTCGGTGTAGGCAAGGCCGATTCCCGCAACCCGCGCTGCGTCCAACTGGACGGCACTCGACGCATCGTCCATTGTCGAAGCGTGCGCCGCAATAGTGAGCAAATCGCCTTCGATCCTCAGTTGACCGGCCGCTGCCGAGTACTGTCGGACATGCTGTCGGACCGCCCGCAATTGCGACTTAAGGAAGCCGAGGGGACGCATCGCTTCGTAGCAGAACTCGGTCGCGAGGGCATAAGGATTATCGAAAACTAGATCACCACGTCTTGCTTGTAGGTGCATGTATTCGTGCTGAACCCGGCCAAAAGGCATGTCCCCGCCGACCAAAATCATTCGGACGGAATCGCGATCCAAGAACTCTGCGTGGACTATCACAGGGCGCGACAGAAAGGTTTGTGGGACTGATGACAGCGCGACGACGGCGATGCACCAGAGCGCTATCAGTGTTAGCCGGAGGTGTCGAACGTTCTGCACTTGTCGAGTCAGGAAGCGACCACGCTAAGGCCGGTGGCGAGGCATTGTTGTCAGCGGCGGCCACCCGGAATCGACACGCACTGCGTCGTACATGCCGGGCATCCCGCTGCGAAGATCCGGATGTTGGCGAGCGAGCTTCAACATTGCTCGGGATTCCTCAAGTATGGCAATGTCTTCTGCCGGTGGCAACCGGACGCTGCAATGATTTGCGAGATCGCCATCTTGACGTTCCGTGAAATCGGCCCAGGAACACGTGCGCGTCGATGGGTGGGCAACTATGAGGTGAACCGTTATCGGAGCGTGTGAGACCTGTTCGGTTGTAGGGACCGATTGCTCGGGGCCTCGGCGTTGTGCGAGAAGCATTCTGCGTAGCGTGTCGCTAACGGAATCGACCGCTGGGCGGCTACACCGTAATTCCAGACCGTGCACGTTCGTCGCAATCGCGACTGCAAGCCACGCTAGGTGGAATCCGCTAGCCATTGTTACCTCCGGGTGACTCAGTCCTCGGACCGACCCTTGGCAGGGATGACTCGCTTAGACCTAACGCAATCAATAACGCCATGACAGGGCGCCGCGATAGCCTCCCTGCGTCAACTTCAAGTCTGGCGGCGGTGGCAGGGTCCACGTCGGCAATTTGGGCTAGACAACGGAGGGTCCAACCACGCGAAAGGCGGGCTCGGCGCACGGATTCCCCAAAGGTCGTGGCTTCCGGAAGGGGGTTATACCCAAGGAATCGGATAATCCCAGGTATGATTCTCTCTTCGGCCTGTCGGACACCACATTCCCAATTTCGTAGCGATTCTACCGTCGTACCGATCCTCGCCGCAACTGCCCGCTGCTCCAACCCAAGGTCAACCCGCCTCGCCTTCAGGTGATCGCCTAAGTGCTTGAATTGCTTAGGGTAATACGGTTTGGGTGTTGCGGCGGTGAGCCGGAGCGGTAGTTGGGCAACGAATCCCTGCCCGTGCGGCTTCCTTGGCGACGTGGCGCGGCAGTGCATCTGCCCGCCGATGGCGGTGCAGAAATACCGCTCCAAGATCTCGGGGCCGTTGCTCGATCGGGTAGATATTCATCTCAACGTTCCGCCCGTTGCGTATGACGATCTCGCGGCCCGGGCGCCGGTCGAGACCAGCGAAACGGTGCGGGCACGAGTCGAGACTGCACGTGACCGGCAACTGCATCGCTTTCGGCAGTCACCGGGGATCTACGCCAACGCGCACATGGGCCCGCGGGAACTGGCGCGATTTGTTCGGGTGGACTCTGCGACGGAAGGGGTGTTGAAGACGGCGATTGTGAAGCTGGGCCTGTCGGCCCGCGCCTATCATCGTGTGCTCAAGCTGGCGCGCACGCTCGCCGACCTGGATGGTGCCGTGGAAGTGGGTCCGGCGCAGGTGGCCGAAGCGATCCAGTATCGGGTGCTCGATCGCGGCGTGCAGTGAGGGGCAAGGCGGCGAAGTAACGTGTTGTGCAGCGAGTCGCCGAGCAGTTCGTCATCGATACATCGGCAGGAGGACTGCGAATGGCATCGAAGAAGTCATCCACCAGAAAGAAGACGGCGCCGCGAAAGCGCGCCACGAAAAGTGACGTCAAGAAGTCGACGGCGAAGCCGCGCGCGCTCGCCGAATACCGTCGCAAGCGCGATTTCAGCAAGACGAAGGAGCCAGAAGGAAAAGCGCGTGTGCCGCGAACCGCGAAGCTCCAGTTCGTGATCCAGAAACACGCCGCAAGCCATCTACACTACGACCTGCGACTTGAGCTCGATGGCGTGATGAAGAGCTGGGCCGTACCGAAGGGGCCATCGCTCGATCCCGCGGTCAAGCGGCTCGCGATGCAGGTGGAGGATCACCCGGTGGAGTACAACACGTTCGAGGGGATCATCCCGGCAGGCGAATATGGCGGCGGGACGGTGATGCTCTGGGATCGCGGCGTCTACACCTGGTGGCAGGACGATCCCGACCCGGTGGCGCGCCTTCGCGAAGGATATGCCAAGGGAGATTTCAAGTTTGTGCTGCTTGGGAAGCGGCTGAAGGGCTCCTTTGTGCTTGTTCGCACCAGGCGCGGCGGTCCCGACAAGCCGCAATGGCTGCTGATCAAGCACAAAGATGAGTTTGCGGAGCCAGGCTCTGACATCACGGCAGAGGTCGAGACCTCGGTCGCGACCGGCCGGACGATGGAGGCGATCCGAACCGGGCGGTCACGAGTGTGGCGCTAGGATGAGGTCGGGCTACTGAGATACCACGGTAAAGCGAATCAGCACACCCTCCACAAACTCCGCGGTCACCTTGCTGGTGCGCGTGCGGTACGTCGACATGCTCACCGTGAGCGTGCCTTCAGCGCGCGATGAGATCGACTCCGGTCGACCCATCACCGCGTCGACCTCGTCCACCGACATTCCCTTCTTGAGGCCACCCGGAGTCGCCGGCTGCGCATATGGCGTTGCGGCGTTGCCGCCGGAACCCGGCGAGAAGTCCACGTAATCTGCCAGTGCCGCCATCACCGACTCCGGTGTCATCTGCGACGACACCACATCACGATCGTACTTGATGTTGAAGCGCGATCCGCCGGCGATCCGCTTCTGCATCACGTTCGCTTCCTTGATCGCCTGCGCCTCGGCAGCCCGCGTCGCATTCCGATCGTCCGCCCGCTTCCGCTCGGCGCGCAAGTCGTCGAGCTCATCGTTCATCCGCTTCTTCTGCACGGGGTCGGTGACGCTCTTGACGCGATCCTCCAGATCCTTTTCCCGTTGCGTTTTCGGGGCGGGTGTCACGGTCACCGTGGTATTGGCATCGTCACCCATCGTACCAAAGCCGCCCGCGCCAAGCTGGAACTCGATGTGGTCGCCATTGACGTGAACCTTGCTCACCATGGCGGCGTCGCCTGGACGGTATGCCGTGCCGAACTTCTTGAGACGGGAGCTCTGCTGGGAGAAATCGAGCGGACGTGGCGTGCCGGGGCGATCTTCGATGCCACTGCTGGTGCCAGGCATCTCGATCTTGAGGCGCACCGTCTTCCCCTCGAAGGCGGAACGGAGCACGTCTTCGGTCTGCCCGAATGCCGGCCGGGCGAGGACGGTGACAAGCAGCAGTGCGGCGAGGCGTCGCATGAAAGGCTCCGGGCATGAAGATCGGGGGACACCAGAAAGGTATCCCCCGACGTCCTTCACGCCACCCTCACTCCGCGCGCGGCATGCGCCCAACTGTCCAGCGTGCACCGAAGTAGACGGTGCGTCCGGCGACGTCGATTCCGGAGGCGTCGAGCCATCGGGCATTCGTGACGTTGGTGATGTCGAGCATGAATGCCATGGCCTGATGCTCCCATGTCAGGCGACTGTTCCCCGTGACGTATCCGTTCTCCGTGGCGCGGCGTGCCGCGAGAATCTCGACGTTGAGCTGAACCTCGCGAACCGGTGCATATCGCAGGTGTGCCGTCAACTGCCGGTCAATCGGCCGAAGCGCATACTTGCCACTCAACCCGGTGCCCTGATCGTCGGAGAATGAGAGGAGGCTTCCCGTGAACGCGACCGTGAGGCGATGCCACTCGGCGAGCGTGGCGCTGGCTTCCACGCCGCGATAGGTGGCATCACCGACGTTGGTGGCGACCCACGGCACACTGGCGGCAGCTCCTGCCGGCTTCACCCAGTCGATCAGGTTCTCCGCTCGGCGTGCAAATCCGGTCACGTCGAAGCTCCCCCGCGCCGCCGCCACGCGGATCCCCAGGTCGCCGCTCCAGAACTCTTCCGGCGCCAGGTTGGCGGTCCCGTGATTCACTGGGTCGACGTAGTAGCGCTCCGTCCACGTTGGCGCACGAAGGCCGCGGCTTGCGCTCGCGTGCAACCGCACCGATTCGCTCAACGGCTTCGACATTCCGAGCGATGGCGAAAGGAATCCACCAAAGGTGCTCGAATGATCGGCGCGCAGGCCAATCGTGAGTGTTGGCAGGACCCGGCCCGCAACGGTCACCTCACCGAAGCCACCGGCGCGCGTTTCGTCGTGATCGCCGAGGCGCGCACTGCGAAGCGTCGCGAGGTCTGCGCTGGCGCCGAGCGCGAGCGAAAGCGAGGAGAGCGAGGTGCGTGCGACGAACTCACCGCTGTGCTGCCACGAGGTGTGATCGTTCTGGTACACCGACGGATTGTCGCGAATGAGCGTGAAGTGATCGGTATGCCGTCGGCTACTCGCGGTCGTGGAGAGCGCCCAGTTTTCGGCAACCGTCACCCATCGCGCCTGGGCCGTCGTCGATCCCGTGCGCTCAACCGAATTGTAAGGGCCGTAGAAGGTGTTCGCCCCGAAGTCGCGAATGCCAATCCCGAGGCTTGCATCGAGGTGACCGCTGCCCAGTGGCGCGTTCAGCGCAACGCGTCCCTGGCCGATCTGGTAGTCGGTGCCGGTGCGGTAGCCGTCGCTCTGCTGGTATTCGCCTGACGCGCTAACGGATGCGGAGCCGACCGACGTGCCGCTCAATGCACTGCCGCCGAAGGTCCCGAACGAGCCACCGCGCATCGCAACCACCGTGCTTGCGCTCCCCTTGCGGGTGACGATGTTGATGACGCCGCCGACGGCGTCGGTGCCATACAATGCCGACCCGCCACCGCGGAGCAGTTCGATCCGTTCGATTGCCCCGAGTGGCACCGCAAGATCGAGGGCGTAGTGTGACGATTGCACGTCGCTGACGCGGACGCCGTCCACCAGGATGAGCGTCTGCTCGGACGTGCTTCCGCGCAGCGAAATGTCTGCCTGCGCTGCCGAACGACCATACACATCGATGCCGAGCTGGAACGCGAGCAGTTCGCCAATGTTTGTGGCAGCTGAGCGCGCGATCTCGGCTCGGGTCAGGACCTGCACTACTCTCGCGCCGTCACCAGCCGTGGTGCGTGAACCGACCACGGTGATGGTGTCGAGTGAAGTGCGGGGCGCTTGTGCAGAAGCGGAGTGCGGGACGAGGAGCAGGGCCAGCAGTGGGGCGAATACGGCCGGGAAGCGGTGGCTGATATGCATCGCGCAAGGATAGTGTCCCCTTGCGATGTCACGGCATCGGGAGAATCACGGATTGACGAGCGCCATCATTATCTCGTCTTCATCACCCCACGGCTTTCGGGTGTGCTTCCGAAGGATTCCCTCCTCGAGGAAACCTGCCTTGCGGTAGAGGGCGATCGCGGCGCTATTGCTGGCGAAAACGTTGAGCACGATTCTTTCCACTCCATGGCTGTGCGCCCATTCGATGGCGGCGGCCAGCAACGCGGCACCGATTCCCCGGCGGCGCCAGTGGGCGGCAACCGCCATCGTGAAATAGGCCACATGCTGGTGGGCCGCACCGTTGATCCGTGCAATGCGAATGCTGCCGGCAACATCGCGTCCGGCAATGGCGGCGTAGCGGGCTCCGTCATTGGTGACGGAATGTTCGAACAGGCGGCGGTACTCGTCGACCGAGTGGTCGAACGCTTCCATCTCCATCCAGCGCGACTCGGCAACGACACCCTTCCACAGCGTCACGTGCGCGGCGGCATCATCCGGCGTGGCCGCGCGAACGATGATGCCGGCTGGGAGCGTCATGGCCGTTCGCGGAGCGCGGCCTCGATCACGGCGGCGACCCGGAAATGAGACCACTCCCGTTATGTCCGATGCCGTCCATGCGGGTGAGGGTAGCGAGGCCACCAATCTCGACCAGGCGCGGTGCCCGGTAGGGTTTCTTCGCTGGCCGGTGCGTGCTGCCTGGTTCGGCGTCTTTCCGATCCATGGAGCCTCCCTTTGCAAGTACGTACAATTGCACTTCGCCGATGAATTGGTCGAACCTACGGCCGCCAGACCTCTCCGCCAGTGTTGCGCCGGTGCGGCAACTGTAGGTCTCAGGCCTCACACGCTCTCGGTCGGAATGGCGAGTCCACCGATCTCCACGGCGATATTGGCCGACGGAACGGAATGCGTCAGGGCGCCAATGCTCACGAAATCGACGCCAGTCGCCGCGTACCGGGCAACTGTCGCAAGGGTGATGCCGCCGGTGGCTTCGATCTCGATTCCGGGGGTGATGGCCCGCGCCCGCGACGCCCATGTTTCAATTGTGGCCGGGTCCTGGTTGTCGATCAGCAGTCGTGTGGCTCCGGCGGCGCACGCTGCGTCGAGCTGCTCGAGCGACTCGACCTCCACATATAGATCGGTCACGCCGTGCAATCTGGCGGCGGCGAGCGCGTCGGCCAGGGAGCGGCCGTTTTGGGCCAGCGCTGCCCAGTGATTGTCCTTGATCAGCAGTTGGTGGGAGAGGTCCATCCGATACAGCCCGCCGCCGCCCGCCAGCACGGACAGCACCTCGAGCAGCCGCAATCCGGGCGTGGTCTTGCGGGTGTGCAGTACCGCACAACGATGCGGCTTCACTGCGTCGACATGGCGCCGCGTAAGCGTTGCCACCCCACAACTCCGTTGCAGCAGGTTGAGCAGCGGACGTTCGGCCCTCAGCATCGCCATGAGGAATCCCGTCATCGTACCGAGGACGGAGCCGGCCGTCACAGCGTCGCCATCCATCACGTTCCAGTGGATGGGCGGCATGCCGCACGCCGTGACCACCGCGTCCGCATAGTCGCGGCCCGCCATCACCAGTGATTCGCGCGCCTCGATGGCGCCGGCGCCATGCTGCGTGGCAATCACCGCTGCATCCGACGTCACGTCACACGTCCCATCCTCGACGAGGGCGAGCGCCGCAACGCGTCGTGCATCAGCCGCCACCAACGCGGCGTGGAGCGGATCAGCCACCAATCGTCACCATCGCATCGATCGCGCTGCGAGCACGCTCGGCAATCTCTTCCGGCACATCGATCGCGTAGCGATCGTGCAGCAGTGCATCCCGCACGTCGCGCAGCGTGATTGTTTTCATGTAGCTGCATTCGGCGGCACGGTCGGCGGCGACGAACCGCTTCTCGGGCGCGAGCTGCCGCAGGCGATGGAGAATGCCCGTCTCGGTGGCAACCACGAACGTGTCGGCCGGGAGCTCCTGCGACAGGCGGATCATCCCTTCGGTTGACGCAATGTGGATTCCTTCCGGCGCCAGGTCGCCGTCGCTCATGCGAAGCAGGAGCCGCGACGCGCAGCCGCACTCCGGATGAACCAGCACATCAGAGCCGGGATGATCGTTGCGGGCGGCCTGCAGCTTGGTAATGTCGATGCCGGCGTGCACGTGACATTCGCCGAGCCACACCTCGACATTGCGGTCGGGACGCATCCGGCGGACGTGCATTCCGAGGAAGAAATCCGGGAGGAAGAGGATTCCGGTCGATTCCGGGATCGCGTCGATCACATCGAGCACGTTGCCCGAAGTGCAGCAGTAATCGAGTTCTGCCTTGACGGCGGCGGTGGTGTTGACGTACCCGACGGCGACGTGGTCGGGGAACTTCGCACGCCACTGCCGGACATCCTCCGGCGTGATCGTGTCGGAGAGCGAACAACCCGCGGCGAGGTTTGGCAGGAGCACTCGCGCCTCGGGCGCGAGAATCTTGGCTGTCTCGGCCATGAAGTGCACGCCGCAGAAGACGATCACGGCGCGATCCGAAGCGGCGGCCTGCCGTGACAGCCCGAGCGAGTCGCCAACGAAGTCGGCGACGTCCTGCACCTCGGGGCGCTGATAGTTGTGGGCCAGGATCACCGCATCGCGCTCCAGGGCCAGGGCGCGGATTTCGCGCTGGAGGGATGGAATGACGTCCGCCGGATAGGGCGTTGGATCGATGATCGGAAGCGACGAACCGGTCAAGGGGGGCCTCTCGTCGGGAAAAAATACGCGCGGGAACTTAGCATGGGTCTGTCACGACGGCCCGTTGCGCGTTCCCGCCGCGTACTCCATGATTTGCCCATGATTCCTTCCATCCAGCTTTTCTTTGGCCTGTTGCTGGGCCTGTCGCCGCGCGTCACCGATCCGTACACCCGCCAGCCCGGCATCGACGCGATTCATTATGCGTTCGAGCTTTCGCTCAACGACAGTACGGACCAGGTCGAGGGGCGGGCGTCGGTAGCACTTCGCTTTGCCAAGCCGGGAGTGACGACGTTCTGGCTCGATCTTGCGACTGTGACTGCGGAGAAGGGGATGGCCGTGGTGGATGTGTCGCTGGATGGCGCGCCGTTGAAGTTCGTGCACGCCGGCGAGCGGCTGACGATTACCCTCCCGGCCGCCCCAGCGGTCGACGCCCATCGCACATTCGTGGTGCGCTATCACGGGATCCCCGCGTCGGGACTCTGGATTGGGAAGAACAAGTTTGGCGAGCGGGTCTTCATGGGCCTCAACTGGCCAAACCTCGCGCGGCAGTGGCTGCCGATGGTCGATCATCCATCCGACAAGGCGACGTCAGAGTTCATTGTGACCGCCCCAGCGAAGTATCAAGTGGTCGCAAACGGGTTGCGCGTTGACGAAACCGATCTCGGCGACGGGCGCCGCCGCACTCACTGGCGCCAGTCGGTGCCGATCTCATCATGGCTCAACACGATTGGAGTGGCGCAGTTCTCGGTGCACTACGCTGGTACGGTGAAAGGAGTTCAGCTGGAGACCTGGGCGTATCATCAGGACAGCCTGCGCGGACCACTCACGTTCGAGGAGCCGGCACGGCGTGCGATTGAGTTCTTCAGCGAGCATATCGGTCCCTATCCCTACGAGAAACTTGCGAACGTGGAATCGGCAGGAATGGGAGGTGGCACCGAACACGCCTCGGCAATCTTCTATGGCCAGGCATCGGTCACTGATGCTCCCGCGTCTGGACTGGTGGCCCATGAGATCGCTCATCAATGGTTTGGCGACGCGGTCACGGAGTCCGACTGGGATGAAGTGTGGTTGAGCGAAGGATTCGCGACCTACTTCACCCTCCTCTACACCGAGCACTATGATGGGCGCGATGCGTTTGTGGCCGGGCTCCAGCGCAGCCGCGACAATGTCTTCTCGCTGGAGAAGCGTCTCCCTGGCAAAGGGGTAATTCACGAGAACCTGGTGGACATGAAGGATGTGCTGAACAACCTGATCTACCAGAAGGGCGGCTGGACGCTGCACATGCTGCGCGGCCTGATAGGCACGGAGCAATTCTGGGATGGGATCCGGGATTACTACCGGCAATATCGTGACCGGAATACCACGACCGCCGAGTTCCGGCACGTCATGGAGACGCACGGGGGACGCGACCTGAAGTGGTTCTTTGATCAGTGGCTCACCCGCGCCGGACACCCTGTGATCGAGGGGAGCTGGTCGTACGATGCCGCGAGCAAGAAGATCGTGATTCAGTTGAGCCAGACTCAGCCGGGGAACACCTACCGGTTGCCGCTGGAAATCGGGGTGGATGCAGGCGGCGCGGTGGCGACGAAGGTCGAGAAGATCGAGATGACACAGAAGACGCAGCGCTTCGAGATCGCGACCGACAAGGCGCCGGCTGCGGTGCGGCTCGATCCGAACACCTGGGCGCTGATCGAGGGGAAGCTCACACAGGCGGCCAGTGTTCCCACCGGGGGCAGTACTCGTCCCTGACATTCATCAGTAGCAACGCGGAAACCCTCTCCGGCATCCTGTCGTTAGTTTACTGGTGAAGCTTCTTTCTCTGGGGAAAGACATGGCAAGGTCGTGGTTGAGCTGGCGGCGCCTGCTGCCGCTGTTGGTGGTTGTCGTGGCGGTTCCGCTGGCATTCGGCGCATTCCGCCGGCAGGCAGCCACCGCCCGGAACAGCGCTCAGGTGCTCGGTCAGGTGTTTCAGATTGTATCGCAGCGGGCCCTCGACTCGGTTCCTGAGGACTCGATCTATATCCGCGCGGCCCGCGGACTGGTCAATTCGCTCGACGATCCGTATGCATCGCTGTACAACCAGAAGGAAATCAGCGACTTCATGCGGAACACCATCGGCAACACCTATGGTGGCCTTGGCATGGGGATCAACCAGGAAGACTCCACGGTGGTCGTGGCAGACGTCTTCCCGGGATCGCCGGCCGAAAAGGGCGGCGTGGAGCGCGGCGACCTGATCCTCTCGATCGACACGGCGCGCACCATCGGCTGGACCACGGAAAAGGTTTCCGCGCACCTCATCGGCGCGATTGGTACGCAAGTCACCGTGACCTTTGGCCGCGCTGGCATGGCGACGCCGATCACCACGAAATTCACCCGGGCGCAGGTCCATGCGTTCGCGGTGCCGTATACGCTGATGCTCGAGGACAAGATCGGGTACATCCCGCTGCAGCGCTTCAACGGCACCTCGGGCGCCGAGCTCGCCGAAGCAGTGAAGGGTTTGCAGGCCAAGGGCGCCACGCGATTCGTGGTCGACTTGCGGAGCAATGGCGGTGGCGACGTCGACCAGGCCGTGAAGGTGAGCAACGTCTTCCTGCCCAAGGGCGCGGCGGTTGCGACGCAGCGTGAACGGAACCAGCCGCCGAAGTTCTACACGGCTGCCACCGACGCCACGGAAGGCGCAGCTCCGGTGATCGTGCTGGTGGACGGTGGTACGGCCTCGGCATCAGAAATCGTTGCCGGATCGTTGCAGGATCACGATCGCGCCCTCATCCTCGGCCAGACCACGTTCGGCAAGGGATTGGTGCAGGGCGTCTATTCGCTGCCCGACGGCTTCGCCCTGAAGCTCACCACCGGCAAGTGGTACACGCCGAGTGGTCGCTCGATTCACCGTGAGCGGAAGCTGGTGGACGGTCGCCTCATTCTGGCGGACACCAACGAAGCGAAAGCCAAGGCGCAGGTCATGCACTCTGATGGCGGGCGCAAGCTGCTCGATCTTGGCGGTATCACGCCGGATGTTGCGGTTTCAGCCGACACCTTGAACGGTGCAGAGCAGGCGTTTGTGCGCTCGATCATCTCAAAGGCAGCGCAGTTCCGTGCGGCGATCTTCGATATCGCCCGCGAACAGCACGGCAAGGTGTCGGCCAACTTCACGGTCACGCCAGCGCTGCGCGATGAACTGAAGCAGCGGCTGGTGCAGAATGGCGTGGCAGTGGACGACAAGCTCTTTGCCGGTGCAACATCATATGTCGACCTCCTGCTGACGCAGCAGACGCTGCGCCTGGCGTTCGGCGACTCTTCGGCGGTGCGGCGTACCATGCCGCTTGATCCGGTGATGAAGCGCGCCACGACCATGCTGAAGAAGGCAACCACGCAGGCAGAGTTGCTGAAGCAGATTGCAGGCTGAAGGACGGTCATCCTGAGCGGAGCACTCGCCTAGCGAGTGCGAAGTCGAAGGACCTCGGACCAACGCGCAAGTGCTAATTTCATCGCGCGGAACCGAGGTCCTTCGACTTCGTGCGGCCGATGGCCGCACTTCGCTCAGGATGACAACGTTGAGTTCGATCAGACGCTCCAACCGCACCTGAGGCTCGATGCGTATCACTGCCATGACTCAATCAATCGTCATCCATCGCGGCGCCGGACTCCTGATCGGCGCCGCGAGTGTTGTGGTGGCCCTTGCCGGGTGCGGCGGCACGAAGGCCCCTGCGCGGGCGCCCCGGGCCGCGATCGCCGTCACCGTCACGCCAGTGCGCCGCATGTCGGTACCCTATGAAATCACCGCCAACGGCGTTGTCACGCCGATGCAGACGGCGGCGGTGGTATCCCAGGTGGAAGGGATCGTGACCGATGTTTCGTTTGCCGAAGGCGCCGACGTGACGAAGGGACAGGTGCTCTTCAAGATCGATGCGCGACCGTACCAGGCGACGTTCGATCAGGTCACGGCGCTGCTGGCACGCGATCGTGCCGCTGCCGCCTATTCCAAGGCCCAGGCCGCCCGATACGACACGCTGGCACAGAGCCGGAGCGTGACACAGGAACAGGCCGATCAGATGCGCGCGACGGCAACGGCCAATGCGGCGACGGTCGACGCCGATCTTGCGACGCTGGCCAATGCCAAGTTCAATCTCGACAACACCACGATTCGCGCACCGATCAGCGGCCGAACCGGCTCGCTGCTCGTGCACATCGGCAACGTGGTGCATGCGTCGGGAAGCACGCCGCTGGTGGTGATCAACCAGGTACGACCAACGCTGGTGCGGTTCGCGGTCCCGGGCACCGAACTGGCCAAGATCCTCCAGTATGGTGCGCGCGGCGGCCTTCCGGTGGTGGCGACCGTGCCGGGAACGGCAACCGTGCCGGCCCGCGATTCGTCGTCGGCGCCCGATGCGCCGAACGGGGCCGGGCGCTCCACCTTGCCCGGGCGTGCCCGGCCGGTTGCGACCGACCCGGAGCGAACCGGCACGCTCTCGTTCATCGACAACGCCGTCGACACCACGACTGCCACGGTGCAACTCAAGGCAACCTTCGCCAACAAGTCGGGCTCGCTCTGGGCCGGTCAGTTTGTAGCGACGTCGCTCCGGCTCTACGTGGAAGACAGTGTGCTTGTGGTACCGACAGGCGCCGTGGTCACGGGACAGACTGGTGCCTATGTGTGGGTTGTCGATTCGAGTAACACGGCGCAGCAGCGACCCGTGGTGGTTGAACGGGCGGCGGGCGATCTCTCGGTGATCACCTCGGGCGTCAACGCAGGCGACCGCGTCGTGACCGGCGGACAGTCTCGCCTGACCGATGGCGCAACGGTGACCTTGGGCGGCGGGCGTGGCGATTCATCGTCGGCCGGCGGCAAGCGCGGTGGGCGTGGTGGCAGGGGCGGCCGCGGCGGCGCCGCAGGTAACGGTCAGGGGCCCAGCACGCCGTGACGAACGGCGGGGAACGCTCCGCCGCCAA
>Ga0163162_10003477_pt1 | contig 15056 bp, 10 predicted proteins | sample S55metaG_FD_115310 | JGI IMG/M metagenome (GOLD analysis project Ga0163162, IMG submission 115310) | Switchgrass rhizosphere microbial communities from Kellogg Biological Station, Michigan, USA - S5-5 metaG | ecosystem: Host-associated > Plants > Roots > Rhizosphere > Soil | place: USA...
GGCCCCTGCTCTGAGGTTTCGTATTATCGCTTTTGAGTCCTGCGATGGCCGCCGGAGGCGGCGGGCGCCGCCATCCTGACATTAGGAACTTCCGTTTTGCCCATCTAAAAGGTCAAGCGTAAAGCGAGCTGCACCTGTCGCGCTGGAGCTACGAAGTTCCGCGTGCCAAAAGTCGGATTGGCCAGGCTAGCAATGCCATCGCCAAATCTCCGCGGTACCGCGCCCAGAAAATCAGAAGCTCCGTACACCGTATCTATGCCGTTAACGTTCTGCCGGTTGAAGAGATTGAAAACTTCGGCGCTGGCTTCCGCTTTCACTCGTTCGCCCAGACTGAACCCTCTTTGCAGGCGCGCGTCGGTGATGTAAGACGAATCCCCGCGGTAGGTGCCCCGTCCAATATTTCCCACCCGGTCGGAAAATGGAAACTGGTCACCATTCACGTCGAACCCAGCATAGATCGTGTAGTAACGCGGGCTTTGCAGAGTGTTCAACATCGAAATCTTGAAGTTTCGCAGAGCCGGAGTCCAGGTGTTGGGGAACTCTCCCATCATGGTCAGCACGAAACGGTGTCGAATGTCGTTCTCTCCCAAGCCTCGGTCGAGTTCGGGATGAAGGTAGTCCATTGGGGACCCAGTCAGCTGAACGTTGGTGGAAATATCGATGGACTTCGAATATGTGTAATTCGCCAGCAGGCTGTAGTGATGTGCGAACGGCTTGCGCACACTCAACGTGCCGCCGTGATAAATCGAATAGCCCGACGGCGTGGCTTCCAGTGCGAAGCCGAAGTTGGGATCGGCCGGAGCAAAAGACTGCACCCCGCTCGGAAGCGTTCCATTCGGCACACCATTGATGCTGTCATATAGCGGCAGTTTGAGCCCGTGCACGAACTGGTATCCGACCGAAACGAAGTAGCCTCTTCCAATCTCATTCTCAACTTCCAGACTGGCTTGTTCGGCGTAGGGATTGGGAAACTTGCGCTTCACGTATCCCAGAGGAAATTGCAGCAGTGTGCTGGGATCGGGATATGCGCCGCTCTGCGCAAAAGTGTGGAAGGCCTGGCCGGCAAGAAACGGACCGGCCATGCCCACAATTCCTGAAGGTCCGAGGCCCACCAACTTGTCGCCGGGATCGGCGAATTCTGGCAGGATCGGCTGATTCATGTTGGTGAACGCGGACGCCCCCTGCCAGCTCACCATGATGTCGCTGTAATCGAACGGACCGGTGAACAATCCGAAACCGGCTCGCGCCACGCCCTTACCCTGGCGGAATGAATAAGCCAATCCAACTCGAGGCTGAACGTTTCCGTAATTGTTGGGGTGCATCTTGCCGTTCAAGCGGATATCGCTGGCCGAAGGAAAGAAATCCAGATCGTAGCGCAAGCCCAGCGTGAGCGTCAGGTTCGGCTGGAGTTTCCACTGGTCCTGAGCGTAAAAGCCCGACATCTTGTGGAGGAACTGCAAATTCGTGCTGTTGATGAAGTCCGAGGCAGCCGGGCCGGTATACAGGCCAGTATCGAACGGCAGTGTTCGCTGCGGAATCTGCTGGCCAAACAACGAGCGCGGCTGCAGAAACAGAAATTCCACCGGAGTTCCCGGGCCAAACGGCGGAACGTTGAACGGCGGCCCTGCTCCGAAAAAACTCTGCGGACTGAAAATGCCAGCACCCGGAGTGAAGAACGTTGTCTTCGCCGCGATCCACACCGGCTCGAAGTCTCCGCCGAACTTGAACGAATGTTTGCCCCGCACATAAGTCAGATTTTCCGCGGCATGGAAGTGCTGTTCGCTGTAATAGGGGACGCCGCCCTGTATTCCTCCTGCATTCAGCAGGTCGGCCACCAGAAGTGCAGGTTCAAATCCGCTTCCCACCGGATCAAGATGGAAAGTCCTTCGTGCGTAGCTGAGTACGCTCTCCGCCGTCCAGTGGCTGCCAAATACATGCACAAGGTTTCCGTAGACCGACTGGTCGCGCACCGGATTATTGCGATACGTCGAGGGCAATCCATGGCCCGGCGCGGCGCTGGGGATATGCTGCTTGCGATCGTCGTTAAATAGATATCCGATGTTTAAGGTGCTGTTGTCGCTTAGAACGTTGGTCAGCTTCCCGAAAAACTTGTCGTAGTCACCGATCTGAAGAATCGAACCCAAGTTTTCCGGCTGTAGCCCCAAAGATTCTTTGACCTGATTGATGCTGGGCGTGCCTGGCCCCAGGCAGCCGGGACCATCGGTGCAATGCAGAATGAAAGAGGAGTACAAAGGCGACTCGGCCCGGCGCTGGCCCTCGTATCCCAAAAAGTAAAAGTTCTTTTCCTTACGGATGGGGCCACCCAAGTATCCGCCAAACTGGTTAAAGCGGAGCGTATTGAAGGCGGGCGCGGAGAGCAGGTTGTTCGAGTCCAGTTTGTTATTGCGGAAGAATTCATTGACCGAACCGTGCACGTCATTGCTTCCGGATTTTGTGATCGTGTTCACCACCGCCCCGAGATTGCGCCCGTTGTCGGCGGTATAGGGACTGCTGACTACGCGGAATTCCCGCACCCAGTCCTGCGACGGACTGACGCGCTGCACTCCGGAAATGCTCGTCGTGTAGTCGGTCCCGTCGAGGCCAAAGAAAACACTGTGGCTCTCGCGCAGTCCTCCAAAACTCAACTGCAACACACTTTCCTGGAAAGGCGATTGTGCGCCCACGGCTGTACTTCGACCCACGTTCACCGTGGGGGTAAGCAGGACGAAATCGATAAAGTCCCGGCCCGAAATCGGCAGATCGGAAATTTTCTCCGTGTCGATAACCTGGCTGACTTCCGATTTTTGCGCATCCACGCCTTGTGCGGTCTCCTGCACATCCACATTCTCGCGAGCAACCTCAATGCCCAAACTCACGGCCACCGAAGCATTTTGTCCTACCGCCAACGTGAGTGCGCCCTGATAAGGACTGAATTTCCTGGATTCCACCGTCAGCTTGTAGCCGCCCGCTGGAAGTCCAGGAATCACTGCAACTCCTAACGTGCTCGACGAATCACTGCGCCTGGCGCCAGTTTCGACATCGCGCAGAGTGACCCGCGCCTCTGAGATCACACTGCCGGATGGGTCGGTCACAGTGACACTCAGAGTAGCCAGTTGCTGCGCGGAGAGTTGAATGCCGCAGCCCAGGGCCACGCTGACATAACCCAGGAATGCCCGACAAACACGTCTCCTCAACTTAAACTTGTCCTCTCTCATAACCTGCTTCTCAGGAAATAGGCGCAGTCTTGACTGACGGGAACCTTACCGATGACTGAGGGCCAGCGGCAATATTACTAAAACACTAGCAAACGCAGTCTACCCAACGGCTGCATTCCGGTTGAGAAAGGATATGCTAGTGACGGAGACGAAGAGATTTAGTGCCGGATGCTCGATTTATCGATGGGCAGTGTGTCCCAGGCACGCCAAAAAGCTGCCATTTCCTCCAGGCTACCAAGGGAAACGCGTATGTAAGTGTCCATTGTGAGGGACACCGGCGCGATCAGAATATTGTTCTGGCGAAAATGATGACTCAGCATATTCGCCGGGTTATACGTATTCATCATCACGAAATTGGCATGCGAATCGACTGGCTTCAATGACCGGTTGGTCGCCGAATTGCGAAATTCCTGACGTGCATCAGCGTTCCGCTTCACAGATTCATCAAGGCCCGCGGTGTCGTCGAGAGCGGCAATCGCCGCCCGCGCGGCAATAACATTTACACTCTCCTGGGTAATGAATGCGCGCATTCGTCGAGCTACGCCGGCTGACGCAATTCCATATCCCACCCGCAGTCCGGCCAATCCGTACGCGTGCGAGAATGTGCGGCTCACGATCACTCGCCCATTGTTCGACGGATGGTCGAGAAACGACGCGTACACCGACGATTTGACGACGTACTCATGGTAGGCCTCGTCGATCAATACATAACAGGATTCGGGTAAACGGGAAATGAAGCTTTCCAGATCGCTTCGGGGCGTAAGAGTCGCAGTTGGGCTGTTCGGATTACAGATGTAAACGAGGCCTGCACCATTCGCGTGCGCCAGCATGGCATCAAGGTCATGCTGGAAACGATCGTTTAGAGGATCGGTAATCACGCCTGCGCCAGTCGCGCGGGCGTAGGATTCTATTGCTGGATATGTCGGCACTGCCTGGACCAGCGGCTTGTCTTTGCCCAGAAATGTGCAACTCGCAACCCGCAGAATTTCTGTCGACCCCGCGCCCAGAACTACCTGTTCTTCCCCCACATGATGCAGCCGGGCGATGTGCGCGATCAACTCGGCATAGTAAGGGTCAGGATAGCGTTTCGATTCCGAAATGGCGCGGCGAATCGCTTCGACGACTTTCTCCGACGGACCATAGGCATTTTCATTGTTATCGAGCCGGATTGTGGAGGCCTCTCCGCCCGAATGTTGCGGTTCCATTGCCGAAGCTGCCGGAGACTCCAACGCAATTCCGGCGGCGGCGCCCATGCCTAGAATTTGAAGGAAAGCGCGGCGGGAAGAAGAGTTCATGAGATGGACTGACCCGTCATCTCTTAGCTTGATCCTGTTGCTTGATCAGGGTATCGACCAGGTCGCCCAACTGCTGCGCGGTGAAACTGTTGCCTTCAATATTGGCCGCAAGTCTGGCTTGTCGGTCGATAACGGCGGTATGAAAAGAGTGCACCAGCAGTGCCTCATCGGGATAGAAGTTCATATCGAACTTTCGTGCTACCTGCTGAATCTCGGGCAAGGGACCAGTAAGGAAGCGCCAGCCGTCCGAATCCGCTTTCCAGATGTGGGCATAGTTGGTCAAAGCTTCGGGTCCGTCATTTGCCGGATCGATAACGATACTCAGCAACACCAGATCTTTTCCCATTTGCTTCTTGAACCGCTTCTGCAGCTGCCCAAAGTTGTTGGACAGGCGAAAACAGTAATTAGGAAACGGGCAACGTGAATAGATGAAAGTAACCGCCACAACCTTACCCGAAAATTGTGAAAGCGCAACTCGCTGGCGGTTCTGATCGGTCAAGGCGAAATCGGGGACGGGTTGGCCAATCGCCACCGCACCGGCACCAACAGTCGCTGGCGCGACCATCTTCTCCAGAAGTTTCATCCGACGGGCTTGCGAGGGGTCAAGTTCAAGATTGTCGTACGGTCGAACCTGAACATTGTCCGCGTAAGAAGAATTTTTGCCGACCACCCATGTGAATTCGACTGTTGCACCCGGTTGCAAAGTGTCCAACACCTTGCCATCGCGGACTGAAAAAGGCATGGTCATGGCTTCCATGTAGCCGGGAATACTCTCGCAGGAAACGACCATCGTCTTGCCTGGACGATCAACCTTCAACACCATCCCGGTCACAGCATGCTGCTCTGCCGCCCAGCTCTGAACCGTGGCCAGCAACAAAAGCACAATCAATGGGATACAGCGCTTCACAATCCTATTTTACGTTCGCAACGGGGTGGTTGGAACCCCACTTAGGTGCCAGCCCTGCAGCCTGGTTTCCAGCACCGAGACGAAAGGAATGCCGCTCCAATTTCGCGTAGTCTTTGGCGAACTCTTTGATCTCAAGAAACTGATCCTTGTCCACTAGCGAAAAATTCTGCCGCGTGTTGCTGGTCGGCCACCATATTTCCAGATCTACAATCCGCGCCGACTTCCCGATCCCGATATGTTGCGCCAGCGGGGACGCGCCAAACGATCCTCCACTCCCGACCGTGCGATAAATGGACCGTCGCGTTTTGCCCTCGTTCTCGACCGTCATTTTGATCCGCGCTCCAATCGCCGCCCGGTTACTCTTCACGCCCACAAGGTGCAAGTTGATCCAATCGTTCCCGTTGCCTGGATTGCTGAACAGACGGAAGGCGTGTGAATCCCCGGGCGTAGCGCCACCGACCTGCACTAGCAGGTCCTCGTTGCCGGTATTTCCTACGTCAGCAAAAGAAATTCCGTGAGTCTTGTGCAACTCTCCGGTACCTGACGATGCGGTGACGTCCGCGAAGTACCTTCCATCATGGTTCCGCAGAAGAACGTTGGGAACCACGGAAGCATATGAAGGATTTCCGGTGCCGAGATAAATATCCAGATATCCGTCGTCATCTATGTCGCCGAAGTTGGCCCCCATGGACATGAATACTTTGTCCAGTTGGACTTCCCGAGTCACATCTTCGAAGGTGCCGTTTTTCATGTTCCTGAACAGCTTCATGCTCTCGGCATTGGACGGCTGCACCAGATAGGTGCGCATGGTTTCCTCAACGGAAACGTAGTAGCTGGTCACGAATAAATCAGGCCATCCATCGTTGTCGTAATCGAAGAACCATGCGGTGTAGCTCTGGTATGGCTTCTGCACGCCTGCCTCGGAGGCGAGGTCAGTAAACGTCCGGTCATGATTATTGTGAAACAAATACTTGTTGCCGTTGGCGTTAGAAACGTAGAGATCGGGGTATCCATCATTGTCATAATCAGCCGCGACGACCGACTTTGTGAATCCACCCCGATTGATACCGGCAGCAGCAGCGATATCCTCGAATGTGCCGTCGCCTTTGTTTCTAAAAAGCTGGATCGCGCCGTTTTCGTTTCCGATGACCAGGTCGAGAAAGCCGTCATTGTCGATGTCAGTCCACACTGCCGCCTGCGTGCTGGTCGCAGGCAGAGCCAGGCCACTGGCGGCAGTCACGTCCGTGAACGTGCCGTTGCAGTTGTTTTTCAGCAGAGACTTGCGCTGCGCAAACTCCCAAGCTCCGCGCAGCACCAGAATGTCCAGGCAGCCGTCATTGTTGTAATCAGTCTGAATCATGTTGTATCCGCCCAACTGGTCAGACAGGCCAGCAGCTGCAGTGCGGTCAGAAAAAGTTCCATCGCCATTGTTGTGGAAGAAATGCATTGCACCACACTGGTCGTAATCCGACAGCACGACGTCGAGAAATCCGTCATTGTCGAAATCATCCACGACGATTCCTCCGGACTCACCAAACGTCCGAATCCCGCTGGCTGCGGCAACATCCACAAAACGTCCTACGTTTTCCCGTGACGCAAAGGCCGACGGCGGGATCAGATATTTCGCCGGGACGTCGCTCGGATATTTTCCCAGCGTCAAGTAGGCAAGGTTGAGCAGCCATCGAACATCGAGAGCATCAGGTTTTCGCTCCAGATATCTCGTCAAGTACTCGATCGCCTTCGTGGAATCGGCAGCCTTCGAATACCGAATACTGGATCGCGGCGGGAAAATGCAACGGTCATCGGGATGCGCGTATACCCCGTTCTCCATTTCAGATTTGTGCAGGTATGCGATTCCCAACACCTCTTCCAGTTCAGGCATGGCTCCGGGCAGGCGACTGCTCGCGATGTTGTAGGCGGATTCCCATTGTGCTACTGCTTTGTCCATCGCGCCCTGGTACGAATACAGGTTCGCCAAGCCATAAATGGTCTCTATCTGGTCGAGCGGACCGCCGAGGTCCTGCCCTGTGGAATTGAGCGACGGCACATTCTTCTCCAACTGGTCGATCATGACGGAAACTGATTTTCTGCGAATGGAACACAAGGCGGACAAATCCTGAGCCCAGCCTTCCGGCTTCGGCAAGCTGCGAAAAGCCAGATCAGCTTCGTTCTTCCCACCCACATTCGGCGCATAGCGGATCGTTCCGGTAGCCACCAGCGGTTGAATCTGCGCCGGATTGGCATTTTTATCGCCGCCCGAATCGGATGCAGTTAGAACTTTCAGAATGGCGAATCCGGTTGGAACTTTGACCACGCTTGTAGTCTGTCCCGGCGAAATTCCTTTCAGGGCTTCCCGTAACTCTGGGCGCAATGTCGCTGGATCTACTTTGCCCATGTAGCCGCCGTCCTCGGCAGTAGCGTCCACAGACTTCTCTTTTGCGAGGGCAGCGAAGTCTTCGCCATTCCTCAGACGGATTAGTATTTGCTGAGCCTGTTCGGTCGAGGCGACCACGATGATTTGCAGGCCGGCGTTTGGCGGGGATGTTTTTTGGGCAGAAGAGACTGAACAGCTAAGAACAACTGCCAGAAAAAATATTGATCGAGCGAAAGCAAATCCGAAAGAATGAAGTCTGGGACACCACTTGGCAAATCGCCGCCGCAAATCTTCTTCTACCTGCGTTTGCATAGGCACTATCTGGCGCCGCTTGGGGACTTCATGGCCCAGTATCCCATCGGCAAGTTCTCAAAGTCTATCCAGAAGAGATTCGAGAGCGTTACCTGCGGAGTGGAGGTTCGGGAACGACGCCAGAATCCTCCGCCGCCAACTGAGAGATGGCTGACCAATCAAGTGATTCACCGCCACGGGCGATTAACGTCAATAGTCGATTCTGCAGCAGGCTGGCCAGAGGCATGGGAGCCCGAAGACTCTCCGATGCGGCCAGCACCAGCCGAATATCTTTGTGCGCCAGCGGAGCAGCAAAACCCGCAGGCTCAAATTTCTTGTCGGCGATCAGGCCGCCGTAGGTTTTGTAAAGTGGCGCGGTAAAAAGTGTTGAGGTCAGGATGTCAAGATACTGGTGTTGATCGATCGATGCCCCCTTTCGCCACCAGTGCCATTGCTTCGCTGAGTGCCTCGATCACGGAGGCAATCAGGAAGTTGCCGCTAAGCTTGACCAGGGTCGCGGCTTGCGGTTTGTCGCTGACTCGAAATGTTCTTTGTCCAATTGCTTCAAAAAGCGGCGTGCAGACATCAAGAGCCTCGGGCGCGCCTGCTACAACCACGAAGAGCCGGGCGGCGGCCGCCGCTTCCGGCCTTCCGAAGACCGGAGCTGCAACAAAGCGTTGTCCGGAATTCGCGTGCGCTGTTGTAAGCCTTTCCGATAGGTCAATACTAATTGTGCTGGCGGAAACGTGGATCGCGTTCGCGCCCAAGCTCGCAATTACACCCCGGTCTCCAAATACGACACTCTCCAGTGCCGCGTCGTCGGCAAGCATCGTGATAACAGCTTCGCCATGACAGGCATCCCCCACTCGCGCCGCCGCACGCGCGCCCTTCTCCAACAGCGGCGGCAGCTTGCCTGGAGTCCGATTGTAGACAGTAAGCTCATGGCCGGCTTTCAGCAGATTTGCGGCCATTCCAGATCCCATGTTCCCCAATCCGATCAGCCCTACTTTCATGACCTCGCCTCGTAATGGCTAATATTTCACAATTGATTGCCATACGATTTTGGAATTGAGAGGGTTAAATTGTCTCAGGGGGAGCGGAAGGGGGAAAAGACTTTGGAACACAGAGTCGAGGTTCAACCAATGCAAGTCCCCGGAGCGGATTTCGCTCCGGGAAAGGGATAGCGCACCATGTCGCGTGAATTCGGGGGGAGGGCCTAAGCGTGGTGCGCCTGGACATCGCAGCTCAAAAACCAAGCGGGGAAGCGCTGATTGAAAGCTTTCAAGTGCCGACTCTCGAAGATTATTCCGTCGGGTGCGCCTTGTCAACGTCAAATCTCTCGTAACTGGGATCGCTCTCGCCTGTTCTCACAGGGGGGCATCTCAACCTAGCGACGGACTCCTGACCTCGTATTCTTCATCGCGGCCCGGCTCGCCCTTTCCGGTTCGGCTTTGCGCGGCGGAGCCACGGACTCGCGAATCTTCAGTTCGGTCTCCAGCACGATGTGTCTTGGATTCTGAACATCTCCGGACACGCGGTCGAGCAACAAACGCGCCGCAGTTGCGCCCATCTGGTAGCCGGGCTGGTGGACTGACGACAGCGACGGGTTCGTCAGTTCTGCAAATTCCTGGTTGTCGAAGCCGAAGACCGAAATGTCATCGGGACAACTCAAACCAGCCTCACGAATCGCCGTCAGCACTCCCAGGGCAATCATGTCGTTTGCGGCAAAGATTGCCGTAGGCCGCGGAAGCATGCGCAGGAGAATGCTTGCCTTGGCATATCCCCCCTGGCGATCAAAGCTCGCCTCCAGCGAGTACTCAGGCGCGATCTTCAACCTGGCTTCGAGAATTGCTCGATTGAATCCTGCCAGCCTCTGCTGCGCGTTGGTCAAATGCAACGGGCCGGCGATGGTCGCCAGACGACGGTGTCCCAACTGGATCAGGTACCTAGTAGCGCGGTAGGATCCGTCCTCGTTCGCGACCGTCACCGTATCTCCGTTCCAATCACGTGGCGAACGGTCGATGCAGACAACGGCTGTGCCGGCCTTCTGATATGACTCGGCGTGGGTAGTGAGATCGCTGAAGTTGGAAGGGATGACAATCAGTCCGGCCGGCAGGTAGGTCTGCAGTTCACGCAGGTGGACCAGTTCCTTGGAGTGATCGTTGTCCGTATTGCAGAGAACGAGGCGGTAGCCATGGGAGAATGCGACATCTTCCGCTCCACGCACCACCGCCGGAAAAAAAGGATTGGTGACGTCGGGGATAATCATCCCGATCATGTTCGTCTTCACCCGGCGAAGGCCACGCGCCAACTGGCTGGGCTGGTAACCGAGCGCTGCAACAGCCTCAAGAACACGCTTCCGCAGATGCTCTCGAACCTTGGCGGAGTCATTCAGGACGTGGGAGACGGTGCCCAGCGAAACGCCAGCCCGGGCAGCGATCTGCTTCATGTTCGACACGACTGCTATCCTCGCCAACACCAATACGATGGCCACCAGGTCTTGGCGATGGCGATTGTATCATTCAGTTGAAAGCTTTCAGCGTCATGACATTCCGGAGATAAACTGCGCGACGCATGGAATACAATGCGGGCGCGGTAATCACTTCCATCAGTGAGGTCCACGAACCATGAAGCGCAAGACAAGAGTTGCAGGCCTGTTCGGCGTGCTGGCCATTGCCGTCGCATCACTGGCGCAGGAATTGCCGGCCGCTAAACCGGAATCCGTAGGTCTGTCTTCGGAACGGCTGGAGCGAATCGGTGCCACCGTGCAACGCAACATCGACGACAAACGCATCGCCGGCGCGGTCACTTTTGTCATGCGCAAGGGCCGCGTCGCGTGGTTCAAACCCCAAGGCATGATGGACCGCGAAGCCGGAAAGCCCATGCGTCCCGACGCTATTTTCAGGATTTGCTCCATGACCAAGCCCATCACCAGTGTGGCCGTGATGATGCTGTATGAAGAAGGCCGGTTCTTGCTCGATGATCCCATCTCGATGTACTTGCCCGAGTTCAAAAACCCGAAAGTCCTGATCAAACCAAAAACGGGTGAACCTTACACCATCCCGGCTACGCGTGAGATTACAATTCGAGATCTCCTGCGCCATACCTCGGGACTCACCTACCAGTGGAACGAAACCCTCGGACCCATGTACCAGGCAGCCAATGTGGCGAGTGGAATATTGCCGTATGACGGCACGATCGCAGACAGCGTGAAGCATCTGGCAGGAATTCCGCTCCTCTTTAGCCCTGGCGATCAATGGGAGTACAGCCTGGGCGTAGATGTTCTCGGGCGTCTGGTGGAAGTTGTTTCCGGCAAGCCTCTGGACGAATTTTTCCGCACCCGAATCTTCGAACCTCTGGGCATGAAAGACACCTACTTCTTTCCGCCGGAGAACAAACTCGACCGGCTCGCGACGGCCTACACCTATTACGCGGACAAAGGTCTCAATCGTTTTCCCGACACTCCCATCACGGAAGGAACGTTCACTTATTCCGCCGACTACCCCTATCACGGTCCCAAAAAACTTTTTGCTGGTGGCGCCGGCCTCAACTCCACGGTGGCGGACTACGCGCGCTTCTGCCAGATGATGCTGGATGGCGGCAAGGTCGGAAACACAAATCTCATCAGCCGCAAATCGGTCGAACTCATGACCCATGATCAGTTGGGAAAGATAAGTTCCGAGCGGGACTTTGGACTTGGCTTCGGGGTTGAGGGCGTGAAAGAGCCGCTGCCGGAACTCGGGTCACCGGGAGAGTATTCCTGGGGAGGCTTCTTCTACACGGCCTTCTACATTGACCCGAAAGAGCAAATGATCGTGATCTTCATGGCGCAGTTGCATCCCACCGGAGATCTGCATCTCGACAAGGAAATCAAAGTGCTGTCGTATCAGGCCATCATTGACTGATTTTTGGTGGGGCGGAAACTTGCTGCAACACGACTGGAGAAGGTTTTTGCCCCGAGCTGCCAGTCGGCGCAGGAACCGGCGCTGCTGCGATTTTTGGCGCAGCGGCCTGCGTAGAACCCTTCGGCGGCGCCGCCGCTTGGGCCATCTTGTCTTTTTCAGGCGAGCGTCCGACGACGACCAGATCGACTCTCCGGTTGTCTGCCCGCCCCTGCGCCGTCGAGTTCTTGGACACCGGACGATATTCTGAATAGCCGGCCGCCGACACCAGCGCAGGATCGAAACCGTGACGCTCTACCAGCAAGGCGACTACTGTAACGGCGCGCGCGGTGGAAAGTTCCCAGTTCGATTTGAACCGTGCGTTGTGGACGGGAACGTTGTCAGTATGGCCTTCCACTCTAATCTCAAAACCGCGGCCACCCAGAATCGTGGCAATCCGGGTCAGCGCTGTGTGTCCATTTTCCAGCAGCTCAGCATCGCCGCTATTGAAGAAACCAACCTCGCGCATGCTGACCACCAGACCTTCGGGGGTGACACGCATTTTCACTTCGTGCTGGCGGATTTCATCTCCCAATGCATTCTCGAGCTGGCGTCGCAATTCGTCCACGTCAACGCCGAAACCGGGTGCTCCGTGATCAGTCGTTCCAGTGCCGGCAACCTTAACCAGATGGAGTGGTGCATAGGTTAGTTCAGGACTGGTCACTCCGGGGCTTCCCGGAATGCCGACATCTTTAACCGCCGATCCCGTGAATACACCCAACTCCTGAAACGCTCCCTTGATGGAGGCCGCTACCTGTGCTTGCTTTTTCTTGTCGGCTTGCGAGGAAGCATAAAGCACTACAAAAAAAGCAAAGAGCAGCGTGATGAAATCGGCGTAAGAAACCAGCCAGCGTTCATGATTGGCGTGAGCCTTATGTTTTTTCTTGCGGCTCACGCGCTGGCCGCTTCTTTCTGATCCGCCGTCTGCTCGTGCTCCTGCAAATAACCCAGAAGCATGGTCTCGAGCATGCGCGGATTCATGCCTTCGAGGATCGAGATCACGCCCTCGAGTTTCATCTCGCGCAATACTTGTTCTTCCTTAAACTTGATTTTCAGCTTCCCTGCCCAGGGAAGACAAAGAATGTTGGCGATACCCACGCCATAAATGGTGGCAACGAAAGCGACCGCGATCCCCTTGCCCACTTCAGTGATGTCCTCGAGATGCTGCATAACCTGAATCAGCCCCAGCACCGCGCCGATAATGCCGACCGTCGGAGCATAGCCTCCTGCCGCTTCGAAGACCTGTGACAAGCGCTCGCCGTACTCTTCCTGATTGTCCAGTTCGAGCTCCATCATCTTGCGCAATTCCTGCGGCTCAGCTCCGTCAATCGCCAGCATCATGGCCTTCTTGAGAAACGGATCTTTGATGGTGGCCAGCTGTCCATCGAGTGAAACTATGCCTTCCTTGCGGGCGCGATTCGCATAACCCACGAGTTCCTTGATCAGTTCGTTGGGATTCTGTCCGCGATTGAAGAACACGTGCACCAGTCCCTTGGCCGCCCCCAGAACGATGGGAAGCGGAAACTGGATCATCACTGCCCCGATGGTCCCGCCTAGCACAATCATTGCGGCCGTGGGCTGTAGCACCTGTGCAATCTTTCCACCCTCAAGAATCAGGCCTGCCAGAATTCCCGCCAGTGCCAGGATGATTCCACCGATCGTGCTCTTATCCACGGCGGAAGGCCTCCGTTGAGCGGTTTGAACTCGATTCCTGCGGCTGTACCACGGCCGAGTTCAGGTCGGTCCCCCAACTTGGCATTCCGGCCATCACGGCCCGCCGGAAATCAACGATCCGCTGGATCACATCCTGGGAGTGCTCCCGGACGATGATCTTTTCTCCATTAATAAGGGTGATAACGGTATCCGGCGCGTTTTCGACGAACTTGATCAGGTCGGAATTCAACGCGATCGGATTGCCATTCAGACGTGTCAGTTGGATCACAGGGACACCCTTTCACGAGAAACATGGATTCCGGCCCTACCTTTATCGGCATTCAAGACACAGATCATTAAGCCGATAAATCACCACGGCACGCGTAGGGGCGGGCACCCTCGCCCGCCGCGGAGCGAAGCTCCCGAGTTTCGCATTTAGATAAAGGAGAACTGTCGAGCTGCGCTCGACCAAGGCGGACGAGGGCGTCCGCCAGTACACGGGCCGCGAAGAGTAACTGTTACCAGCGTCACTGCTACTAAGGTCACTGAGCCTCGAATGATGGGCCACAGGGGAACTGCCGATATACAGGCCCGCAACAAGAAGCACCACCTGATCGACCGAAGCGGTGATTGGACTCGGAGAGACCGCAGGGGTACCAGGCGGAAACCCAGCAAAGGAGCTTTGAAATGTCACTCAGTATTTTGAACAACGTTTCATCCCTTGCGGCGCAGAACCAGTTGTCCATGACACAAGCGTCGCTCCAGAAAACACTCTTACAACTCTCGTCCGGTTCCCGCCTGAACACGGGTGCGGATGATGCTGCCGGTCTGGCCATTGCAGACGGCTTGCACGCCAACATCACGGCCCTCACTCAGTCCGCGCGCAACGCCAGCGATGGCGTCGGCTCGCTGCAAGTGGCGGACGGCGCGTTGGCCCAGGTCACCGCTCTTCTGAACCGCGCTGTGACTCTGGCGACTGAAGCTTCCACCGGCACTGTCAGCGACCCTCAGCGTGCAACGATTGACGCCGAGTTCACCGCGATCAAGGCCGAAATCGACCGTATCGGAAGCAGCACCAACTACAACGGTGGACAGGTTTTCACCGCCACTGCAACCGCTATCTACCTCAGCGACGGCACGACTGGTGGATCGAGCTCCATCACTGTTACGACCGGTGCGCTCTCGAGCGCGGCGATCGGTTTCAGCGGAACTCCAGTGGACCTGAGCGGCGACGATCTGACTTCTGCCGCGAACGCTCAGACCGCATTGGGCGACCTGACGACTGCCATCACCAACGTGGCGGCCGATCGTGGCGCACTCGGAGCCGAAACCAACCGGCTGCAGAGCGCTTCCAGCGTTATCACCAACCAGGTGCAGAAC
>Ga0163162_10003480_pt1 | contig 15046 bp, 15 predicted proteins | sample S55metaG_FD_115310 | JGI IMG/M metagenome (GOLD analysis project Ga0163162, IMG submission 115310) | Switchgrass rhizosphere microbial communities from Kellogg Biological Station, Michigan, USA - S5-5 metaG | ecosystem: Host-associated > Plants > Roots > Rhizosphere > Soil | place: USA...
CGATGTATTCCGCAACCCACGATTGGGGAGTAGTCGGACAACACAAATTCGACGTAAATCAACTCGACGAAATGAAGATAGAATGTACAAAGCACTGCCTGTCGACGTGCAATTACATTCTGGGCTACTGTTACGACACGGGACGCGTCCTTAACTGGATTGCGGCCACAGCGCGAAATGGTTTCCGGGGAGTCAACAGCTTCTAGACCATTTCGTTTTACTCATCAGGGAAGCGATTGGCGCGCGCGCATTCTGCTTGCCAATTCGCTTCCCACGCAGGCCAACCTCACGAGCTCCCCGATTTACGCTGAAGTTGACCAGATAACTCACGCCATTATTCCGGCTGCCCCTCTAATTCATCGTGACAAGCTTGCTGAAACCTTTGTTGGTCCACCCTGCATCGTTCTGCGCTTGGACCTAAATCGTCTCTGCAGTCCTTTATCGCTTCCTGCCGAAGTTCTTCACACTGTGAACGACAATTGCCCTGAAATGCCAGACACGAAAACAGTAAAGGCACGCCAATAATGTAAGCCAATTTGCTCTTCATTTCCCTCTCCCTCCGTTCTTAACTGTCGATAGGAGAAGTTGTGGAACCAGGATGGATATTACCGGAAAACTTTTTTAAAGATTTACTTTCAGGATTGAAGGAGGTAGTGCGAGTTTCTTGCAGCGGCGCCGAACAACATTCAGTTAAGCTCGACGCCGCTGCTTGATGGCATTTCGAAGCATCAATCAGACCAGGTTGATCTAATTTCGGGCGGCTGCTTGAGAGTCTGCAGTACGACGCAGTATTGCTCCGTTTTTTCTTTTAGCAGCGCTAATTGCTCCGCTGTTGCTTCGGGCGCCCGTATCTCAAAACGGGCATGAATGTCCTGAAATCCGACTGGTACATCTTTAGCGATTCCGAGGGTCCCGCGTAGATCCATTTCTCCGTCAACTTCCACACGAATTTCTTCGAATGGGATACCCATCGCAGTGGCTACAAGCTGACAGGTGAGTTGTGCACAGGCGGCTAACGCTCCCAACAGGAGGTCGCCGGAACAGGCCGCAGTACCTGGACCACCAACTCCAGTATGAGCCTGCGCCTCAACAAGCTTTTGACCGACCTCAATTGAACAAGCGATGGGAGTCTCGACCTGCGACGCCTTGGCTTTTAGCGTAATCACAGAGCTGCCAGGCTTACTCCGATACTTATCCTTTAAAGGCTTTTGGATTGATCGAAGGTCCATGCTTGTGACTTTACCCCTCAGAGGTAGTCGGATCGATAATAGTCTTCACCTGGGCCACATGGTTTGCCGGGAAACCTCCCAGACGAGCGTGCTCTTTCACCATTTCCTCGTTGGCCGCCAGGTAGATGCAATAGATCTTGTTGTCAGTCACATAGCTGTGGATCCATTGAATCTGTGGTCCCATTTCATTCAGCACATTGCAAGAACGCTGTGACAGTGATTTCAATTCAGCCGGTGTCATTTTGCTGGCACCGGGCACGACGCGTTCTATTACGTATTTAGGCATTTTTTCTCCTTGAAGAGGTTTAGTGTAACTCGGCTACCAGCTGGCAAAATTCTTCATCACCCCGCATGGCATCGAAGGCATCATCAGCTTTCACCCAGTAAGCAACATTACGAAAGCCGCTGTCATAGGCGCGCCGAAGCGAAACCAGAGCCGGCTGCTTGTCGCCCAACAAGGCGTAAGCGCAGGCACAGTTGTAAAGCGCCAGACCGTCATTCGGTCCAACTTCGAAAACGCGTCTCAAGGTCGCATTTGCTTCTTGTGAGGCGCCGAACCAGGCATAAGCTTCAGCCAGTTTGCTCATTACAATAATATCGTCGATGCTGGCTTCAAGCTTTCTTGCCGTAACGTCGATCACCTTCACTGCCGCTTCCTGGGCGGCCTCTGTATTACCCAGTTTTCGCTGTACTCCGGCCAGAAATCTCCAGGAGTCTTCATCGTAGGGCTTCAACTGCGACGCGCGTTGAAAATATGACAGCGCCGCATCAATGTCTCCAGAGTGTTCAGCGATCATTCCCAGCCGCAGATAACCCGGATGGAATTCGGAATTACTCTTCAAAATCCCTTCGATCGTACGTTGCGATTCAGGGAACCGACCATGATGAAAATAGACCATGGCGATGCCAAACTTTGCCTCGAGCAAATCCGGATCAAGCGTCAAGGCTTTTTGGTTCATCTCAATAGCCTCAGCCAGCCAGTGGGCATTTCCGTCATACCATTCGTACATTGATGCGCACGCTTCTGCTAAGGCCGCATAAGATAACGCGAAATCCGGATCGATTTCGGTCGCCTGCTGAAACTTAATAATGGCATTTTCTGTATTTTTTTTGCCCTTGCGATAGAGAAGCTCACGGCCCTGCATATAAAAGTCATAGGCCTTCAAGTCATCGGTAGGCTTTTTGGCTAGTTGCCGCAGTTCAGAATCGCTGAGTGACAGTTTCAGGGCGTTCGCAATCTTTTGCGCAACTTCATCCTGCAAGTCAAAAATGTCTTCGATTAAGCGGTCAAAACGCTCTGCCCAGATTTGATACCCGTCGCGAACGTTGATCAGCCTGGCAGTTATCCGGATCCTGTTCCCAGCTGTCCGAACACTGCCCTCCAAGATGTAGTTAACACGCAGTGCTGCCCCAACCTCTCGAGTGTTTACCTCCTTCTTTCGGAAGGGTAATACGTCTGCTCGCGGTACTACTTTCAAGTTATTCATTCTCGAAAGATCGGTAATGATGTCTTCGGTAATACCGGCGCAGAAATAATCGCTATCGCTATCCTCGTTCATGTTCTCAAGGTAGAGAACGGCAATTGATTTTTCCAACGAGGTTGAGGCGGATGAGTAAGCGACATTTTCCGCCGATAGAACTGGTGTTCTAAGCGTCGAAACTGGTTTTGATTGTAGATCCCATTCGCTCTTAAGGTCTTTTAACTCAATCATCAGATCCTTGATCGTCTGGTATCGCTCGTCCCGATCCTTTCGTAGAGTACGATTGACCACCCGTTCAAACCCACGGCTTCCCTGCGGCAGATGATGGGCCAATGACTCTGGTTCACGATGAAGTATGCCCGACATTACATCCAGCGATGTTTCGCCTTTGAATGGTTGACGACCAGTGACCATCTCATAAAGCACACAACCCAGACTCCAGATGTCGGTCCGCTCATCGACATCAACGCCACGCGCCTGCTCCGGTGACATGTATTGTGCCGTACCCAGAATTGTGCCGGCGCCCGTGTTGACCTGGGCCTGGGTTGGGGCTTCCGGATCGCTGGTGGAAGTTAGCTTGGCTGGTGAAAGTTTGGCCAAACCGAAGTCAAGAACCTTCACGATGCCGTCTTTTCGCAGCATGATGTTCTCGGGCTTAATATCGCGATGAACAATCCCGACATTGTGCGTTGCGCAAAGCGCATTAGCCACCTGAAGACCGATATCGATAGCCTCTCGGAGACCTAATGGTGACTTTCTGATTCGTTCGCGAAGTGTCTCACCCTCAACGAACTCGGTCGCAATGAAATAGTCCGAGTCGACTTCATCGATCTCGTAAATCGTAAGGATGTTGGGATGATTGAGGGCCGATGCGGCTTTGGCCTCCTGAATAAACCGGCGTACCAAGTCGTTGCCGGCAATATCCGTGGCTAATACCTTTAGGGCGAGTTTGCGATCGAGTTTTGTATCTTGTGCGAGATAAACTTCGCCCATACCGCCCGCACCAAGCAGGGAAAGAATCTCGTAGCGGCCAATGCGTTTTCGTGGAGCGCTGGGCAAAATTACAACGGGGGAACACTTGAGTTTTTTTCGCTCCGCCATTGTAGAGTAATTTATTGTCGCTGCGCCAACGACGACACTAAGATCGGGAGATTCGTCAAGAAATTGGTTGGCTTAAGCTTTCAGGCGCCAGAAACTAGTCTGCGAAATATACGCGAGCGAAGCGACCGGATGGGGCACTCAACTCTCTAAGAGATGTCGTGTGTACCATCCGGTCGCTTCGCTCGCGATACTGCACTATTGGCCGACGAATTCTCACCTTTTTTCGTGCACGCCTGCCGCTTGCACTAAAAGGCTTGTCGACAAAGCTCCTGCGGGCGGTCATTATTTCTCGCGTTCAAGGACCACATCAAACACTCCGATCTGAAAACTCTTGCCGCTCGATGTTCGCTCTTCAGCCGCGATGGCATTTTCCGGCCGATACATTGGGTCACTCTTTCGAATCTCATTTTGAAAGTGCACTTCAGTCACCAGGGGCTGATATCCGGGGCAAATGGCTACGAGATGGAAGTGGGCACAGCGCCAGAAATCAGGCGCACCGGTGGGATTGGGCCGGTAAGGAATAGGTCGAATGCTCTCTAGTTCGTAGTAGCCGGTTTCAGACGAAACTAATCTTCCCCGATTTCGAAAATCCGTGGTCCCATTCGAGTACTGCTCGGTCATATCAACGTGCCAAAAATCCAGAACCGCTCCCGCTAAAGGCCGCTTTGTGTCGAAGCCCCACACGCGTCCGCTAAGCACAAATGTTGTGCCGGGTTCGCCTGGAGCGCTGAGCTTACCCCGAAAAGGCGCTCCCGCTCGATAGAATGGCCCATAAGGTTGGGGTGTAACCTTCTTCAGATCCTCTTTGATCAGAGGTTGTTTCGGTGCGGGCGCCAACTGAATTTGAACTCGATCAGCCTGATCGCGATTTACCTCCTGCGTAGGCAGTGCATCGGATCGAAGGACCAATCCAGAGATACCGAAACTCGCGAGACCAAAGGCGCTTTGCCGCAAGAATTTACGTCTTTTTGAGTTAGTCATTTTGTAATCACCACCGGTTATTCGAGTTATTAAGTCTGAATGTCGTTGGGAACGGTTAATCAGAAGTGTCTGAGCCGTTCACATTTAACAACACTGCGAAGCCACGCTTCGTGACAACGAAGTGACGGAACGGCCCAAATACATGATGAAGTGACGTCCAGCTCAAGCATCTCGCCCTCTAAACAATCCACAGATTACGCCGACTACCCGGATTTTTGGTGAAACGGCCCCAGTTCTCTCAAGTGCTCAAAATGAAACTTTCCAGAACGTAAAGTCGTCTTAAGAAAAACGATGATTAGGAATGGCATATTTGGACTGATTGTCGGCGCGATTATATTCATCCCGCTCGAACGCTTTCTGCCATTAAATCGCGAACAAAAAATCTTCCGGCGCGGGTGGACCACCGATGCAATCCACTTCCTCTTCACACGCAGCCTGGCAGATGTTGCAACGTTTTTGGTAGTAGGCTCACTGATCGTTTTGTTGCGCTGGTTAGTCAGTCCGACTTTCCAGCTTGCCGTAGCTTCGCAATCAAGTTTTGTGCAACTAACCGAAGCAGTCGTAATTGCTAACATAGGCGGCTATTTCGGGCATCGACTGTCACACCAGATTCCCTTCCTTTGGAAATTTCACAAACTCCACCACAGCATTTCCGAAATGGACTGGTTGGCAGCGGCGCGTGTTCATCCTCTCGATCAAATCGTGACTAAGGCCCTCACGATTGTTCCGCTTTACATGATGGGTTTTAGCAAGGCCACCTTTGGTGCCTATCTTGTGTTGGCGGTTTTTTGGGCAGTCTTAATTCATGCGAATGTAAAAATGAATGTGGGCCCGCTGCGCTGGGTGCTTACTACTCCTCAATTTCACCATTGGCATCACAGTAATGAGCCAGCGGCATACAACAAGAATTTCGCCGGAGAACTTCCCATCCTGGATTTATTGTTCGGCACATTCTATTTACCGGCTAAGCGGATGCCGGCGTCTTATGGACTTTCAGAAGCCGTTCCGAACAGCTATTTAAAACAACTTCTTTTCCCGTTCCGTACCAAAGTAACGTAGCTATCACTCTTATCAGTTCATAATTCTCAAATCACTACCAGCGATCTCTTTTTTTGGATCTCTCGGTTTTTGGAACCTGGCCTATCATCGCGCACGTTTCAATCTTTGAGTTTGAATGCAACGAGGCTTCGGATGGGCTAAAACCAATGAAAGAGACACTTCAACAGATAGCAGCGCGATTGTCAGCAGAAGTCGAGCACGAGCAAATCGTCACCTGGTCCAACCCGGAAGTGAACTATCGAGGCGTCATCGCCATTCACAGTACAAAGCTTGGACCGGCGGTGGGCGGTACGCGCTTCTTCAACTATCCCGCTGACCAACTTGCCGTTGTTGACGCGATTCGCCTATCACGTGCGATGTCCTACAAGAGCGCCCTGGCCGGTCTACCTCTTGGAGGCGGTAAGGCCGTAATTATTGGTGACCCGCAAAGTGGAGATCGGGAACGGATCTTTCGCGAGCACGGACGTTTCGTGAATTCTCTGCAAGGACGATTTGTCACCGCCGAGGACGTTGGAACGAGGCCCGCCGACATGGTGATTGTGAAAAAAGAGACTCCATTCGTCGGTGGGCTACCAGACCAGTCGGGTGATCCTTCTCCCGTCACCGCTCGGGGAGTATTTCGATCGATACAAGCGTGCGCGGAACATCGTTGGGGCACCCACGAACTGGCCGATCGAACAATCGCAATCCAGGGATGCGGCTCCACAGGCTATTATCTTGCTTCGCATCTTCACGAGGCGGGCGCCAAACTTATCGTCAGCGATGTTGACCCTGAAAAGTTAGGACGTTTAGTCGATGAGTTTCGAGCAACAACCGTAAAACCGGATGAAATATTCGATGTGCAAGCAGATGTTTTTGCTCCTTGTGCGTTGGGAGGAGTCATAAACGATCAGACAATTCCCAGGCTCAAATGTCATATCGTCGCCGGGTCTGCCAACAACCCGCTGCTCGAAGATCGACATGGTGATGAGCTGCATTCAAGCGGCGTAATTTACGCGCCTGACTGCATCGCTAATTCCGGAGGAATAATAAATGGTTGTCGCGAGTTATTAAGCTGGAGCCGTGAAAAAGCGAGCGAGAGGGTGGACGGCATTTACCAGGTGATGTTGGATATTCTTAAAGCGGCCGACCGGGAGAACTTACCACCTTTCCGAATCGCATATGCCAAAGCTAAACAGATATTGATCTAAAACTACTTTGCACAAAGTAAAGACGGCTCGGCACAATCCGACTTTTTGTGCAACGCCGATCTAAACTAATCCACTGCTTCTTGTTTGCTGACGTGCTCTGGTCGCGAATGTTTGATGTGGCGCCAAATCCACCACGTGACTGCGAGAACACCTAGAATGCCGATCACAAAGTCAAACCGGTGGAACCAATTCTTCAAGGTTTCATCCTTGTCCCATTGTTCGCCTAGTTTTTGCCCGACGTAAGCGAGTCCCAGACACCACGGCAACGAACCGGCAAAAGTATAAATAACGAAACGCGTTAAATTCATCCGTGCAACACCTGCCGGGAACGCAATAAAAGTTCTAATTGCCGGTAAAAGGCGACTAACAAAAACGATCGCTTCGCCATATTTGGCAAACCAACGATCGGCCAAATCGAGATCATGGCGTGACAGTAGAATGTAACGGCCGTACTTCTCAATAAAGGGGCGACCACCGTACATTCCAACCCAGTACGCGACGAGAGAACCCAACACGCAGCCAACGGCTCCTGCTACCGCTACACCCCAGAGATTTAATTCACCTTTCGAAACCAGATAGCCAGAGAAAGGCATTATGATTTCAGATGGCAGTGGGATGCAGGCTGACTCGATTGCCATCAGCAGGACCACGCCTGAGTATCCCAACGCTGATATTGTGGCTACGATAAAACTGGACAGTATCCCAATTAGCTTTGCGACCATAAGTTTTGCAGAAGTTCAGAGTTGGGGTTGAAGGTTACCTGTCGGACCAGCCATGTTGGCCGATCAGGGGCACGAAAGCACAAGCTCCGTGGTCTTCCTGCTCGAAGGATTTGTCGGTTTTTATGACTCGGATCAAACGCTGAGATTCTCGAGATTCTCCAACGGGAACAACCAGCCGTCCGCCTACCTTTAGCTGGTTCACAAGGGGCTCAGGAATTGTTGGACCACCCGCCGCCACAAGGATCCCATCATAAGGAGCATGCGCGGCCCAGCCGAGCGTGCCATCGAAACACTTAACAGTAGCGTTATAGATCTCTAATTGACGGATACGGCTTTGTGCTCCGCGCGCCAGATCGGCAATACGTTCGATTGAATAGACCTGAGCGGCTACTTTCGACAGCACGGCGGTCTGATAGCCGGAGCCTGCTCCGATCTCGAGCACTTTACTGTTGTCACCTAGCTCGAGCAACTCCGTCATTCTTGCCACGATGAAAGGCTGAGAGATCGTCTGGTTGGCACTGATCGGCAACGCATGGTCACCATAGGCGCGACCCTGTAACGCCTCGGGGACAAAGACGTGACGAGGAATCTGCCTTATCGCCGAGAGAACGCGTGGGTCATGAATACCGTAGTGCTCGCGTAACCGCGCAACCATCCGTTCTCTGGGGATTGAATACTCCTGAAGCGAGGCAGACGGTTGTCGGTTAAAGGGCTGCAATGTTTGCAATTCAGTTTGTTAACTCTTTTGAATTAGTTCTGAATCCTTTAGGTAGTTCCAGGTCTCAATAGTAGTGAGCGCCTGATGGTCAGTCATATCACTGCGCAACGGAGTAACAGAAACATAACCTGCCTGGACAGCATGATAGTCTGTCCCTTCTACGGAATTGGTGTTGAAATACTCTTCGCCGATCCAAAAATAAGGCTTTCCACGCGGGTCGATGTGTTCGGTAATAACAGGCCGAGCATTCTTAATTCCCTGCCGCGTTACTTTAACACCTTTGATTTCACCTGGAGGAATATTGATGTTAAGGAGTGTGCCTTCTGGCAAATGCTCTTCCAGCACTTTGCGCGCTGCTACGACCGCAAACGCCGCCGCTTCAGTAAAGTCGAAGTTATCTCTGGCCACCAGACTCAACGCTATACCAGGAACGCCGAGAATGGTCGCTTCCAACGCTCCGGCCACTGTACCTGAATAGGTTGCGTCATCGCCAAGATTGCCGCCGTGATTGATTCCGGAGACACAAATGTCAGGACGTTCGCTCTCAGGAAGGATTCGATTTAGTGCGAGCGTCACACAATCAGTTGGAGTACCGTCGATGGCCCAGTGTCGAGAGTCCAATTGCCTGATTCTCAATGGTCTCGCCAGAGTCAGACTATGAGAGGCGCCGCTCATTTCCGAAGCGGGCGCAACTACATACACGTCGCCAATCTCTTTGAGGGCCTCTTCCAATTGAATGAGACCGTCAGAATGGATACCGTCGTCATTAGTAACTAGAATTCGTGTCATCTCTGTTTAATCATCTCACGGAGTTTCGGCACACTCCACTTTCGATGGTCCGCTCACTCAGGAACGTCCACTTATCGGCCTTCAGTTAAAGACGGCTGGTGAGATAAGAGTGCGGCCAGCGCCGCTCAACAGGGGAGCACTAACTAGTCACGCGGTACACGCATTCGGCCTTTTTTCTTATTCCGCTTACGTGCGAGCGCTGACTTCAACTTCGCCTTCTGGCCCGGTGGAATAAAGAATGCGTGCTTCTTGGCGTCCTTAATAATTTCTTCGGTCATCACCTTGCGTTTGAAACGACGCAACGCGCTTTCGATCGATTCACCTTGATTAACAGTAACTATTGCCATTCTTTCTGTACTTTCCTTTAGTCAGTCAGTTCGTTTTCGGGACAGATATTTAACACGGCATCAATGCTTTAGGTCAAGTTCTCAGCCCTCTCGGTCGATCGACACAATCGAACCCCGCGCTCAGCCGGCTGCTCGCGGGGCTCGATAATGGTAACACAATCCTAAACGAGGACGGCTTCGACCTGTTCTTCTTTCTTACGACTTAACCCTTTGATTTGAACGGGTTTGTCGGCCTCTTTCACATCAAGCTGCTTGTTCAAAACCATCTCCTGATACATCTTTCGCATCATGACGGCCTCTTCGTGCGCAGTCTTGGGGCCTTCCATTTGTGGCTTATTTGGTCGAGCCAGGTCCACCTCGTTCAAAATCATGCCATGAGCCTTATCAGTTAACTGTACGTCCTTGCCACCGGCAAATATCTCGTGACGGCCGTGCTCTTGATACCATTTCGCCACGGTAGCGTTCTGGTGCATGTTCTCAATGATATTGCGCCAGCCAATTCCGGTGTTGTAAGCGCAGAACGAGATTTCACCTTCCTGCGTCCCATACGGGATGATGCACATCTCGGTGCGACGGAAGTCGTAGTTGAAGAGATCCTGGAACCACATGCCGGCGATAAAGAGGAAGTTCCAGCGATCCGAACGTCTCTTCTCGATATCGGTCTTGCTGCGATCGCCACTCACCCTGCCATAGTCCTTGCCGGTTAGACCGAAGGACTTGTCAAACTTCTTGAAGAGTTCATAAAGGGTGAACTGTGAAGGCGACTTGTACGGATTGTAGTGCTTCAGCAGGGTCAAACCCATCATTAGGTTCGAGATCCACTTGCCGCGTGCAGCATCCGTGATCTTCTGCATGTCTTTGACCAAACCCGGAATGTTTAGAAACTCCGGTACGGGTCGCATTTCCTTATTCTCTTTATCGATCATCACCGCCGTACCGACGCCACAGTTCGGGTGACAACCGCAAGAGACCTGACCCCATTCAGCCTCCGGTCCATGTACGAGATCCGCAAAATCAGCGAAAGCGCCCATCAGAGAGAGTGGAAACCAATCTCTGGTTGGTTCTGTGATACCTACCTGGTTTTTAACGTCATGTGCCAGGTGCGAAAGAGTGTAGCGCTGCTGTAAACGTCGCTGCTCAGTGATCTCTTCGTCACGACCAGTAAACGAAACTGGCTGGAACGACAGAAATGCAATCTTCTTAGGATTGTCCAACGCGAAGCGAATGATCGAGCCAACCTGATCGTTATTGATTCCATTGACCAGCGTTGTCACTAACACGATTTCAACACCTGCTTCATGCAGGTTATTGATCGCGCGCATCTTTACGTCGAACAGGTTACCTACCTGACGATGGCTGTTTGCATCATTGCCGATACCATCAAACTGCAGGTAGACATAACGCAGACCGGCTTCAGCGGCCTCACGACAGAAATCTTTGCTCTTGGCGAATTCGATTCCGTTCGTAGCGGCCTGAACGCTGTTGTAGCCGACCTTTCGCGAATACTTGATAGCTTCTATGAAGTGCGGCGAGATTGACGGTTCACCACCCGAGAACTGCACGGACATCTGTCTTCTCGGCTTGATGGTGATCGCGTTGTCGAGAATCTCTTTGATCTCATCCATGCTCAGCTCATGGACAAAGCCGACTTGATTGGCGTCCATGAAACACGGGTCGCACATCATGTTGCATCGATTAGTAAGATCCACGGTGAGCACCGCGCCGCGTCCGTACTTGACGGTGCTGGAACCATGATTATGAAGTTTTTCATCATTATGAGCGTCGATATCGCGTCCCGGAAACATCTTCTCGATGTGCGTCAGGAACTTGGAGTCGATCGCCATCATGTCTTCGAAGTGACCATGTTGCGGACAGTCTTTGATCATCCAGATCTCGCCGTCGCGCTCAATTATCTGAGCCTTGATTTCCCCAACCTTCTCATTGATTAGGACGCTGACATCTTTCTTTCCGCTCAGGATCGCTTCCCTTGCCTCAATCACGCAATTCGGGCAAAGCGAATCTGTGGTTCGCGGCCAGCCAAGCGTTGGCTTACTCTTCTGCCAGGATTTCAAAAGGGGTTTATCAGACCACTTTGGTGTGAACGAGGGGTTCGGTCTGAATCTATTCACCGATTGAATTAGATTGAATGTCTTTCCCGCTATAAAGGTCAATCCACGCTCGGCGTGCTTAATTGGTCGCATCTTTCCTCCGTCTCGAATCTTCTACAATTGCGTCTTTATTATTAATGCCAGGCAGATCACTGCTTGCCAAAGCAACTTTCTGTAGTGGCAACGACTGTGCCGCTGGAATGGAAGACCAAGATCCCTAACTATTTCAGCACTTAGCACGAATCGGACTGTCTGAGTCGCAAGTCTGGCCTGTGTCTCAATGATACGAGGACCGACCTGAGAGGCTCCCTGTAACATTTTGGCCGCTCGATACACAGCCATATTTCAGGCAAAAGTAGACCCTGTCCCCGCTCAACTCGACCAAACTTTGAACTCAGATTGAGTTGTCCAACTTAACGATCAGAGTCACAGTCTGGAGTTGAGCGGGGACAGGGTCCACCTTTTTTTGATTGCAAATTAGTCTGGAGTTTTGATTGTTCTTCAGCTGAGAAACAAAAGGTGAATTTACCCCTTGTCAGTCATCGCTTGAGTCATCGCGGTGATAATCGCCTCTGTTACGCGACGTTTATGAAGTTCGTCCAGCTTAGCCGGTGAGAGATCAAAATCGGCTGGCGAACCTTCGATTCGCTTGATGATCGTGCCTTCTGAAAAGCCGGCGTCAACCAAACGAATAACAGCATCGTTATCGAGCGTAGGGGTCTTCTCAAGCTTGGGCTCCGAGCCTCCTGCCTCTGTTGGAGGTCTAATTATTCTAACCGTGGCTGAACCAGTCACTGTTCCTTCATTCTGGTCACCAACTTCTCGACCGCGACTTCTATTTGAACTTCCCGAGCTTGCTCCGGATCCAAAGATATCCGTACTTTGCGAGTTGCTGTTCGTGCCTTGACCTTTCATTCCTTTAAAGAATGAGTCATTGGTGCTCCAATCCTCATTGTCACCGGCAAACCCAACACTCTGCGACAACATTGCGAGAATAATGTTTTCACTCACGCCATTGCGTTTCAGTTCGATAAGCTGATCTGTTTCAAGTTGGAAATTAGCCGGACGGCTGGCGATGATTGAAATAACGGTCTTCTCTTTAAAACCAGCCTTCACGAGTTTGACCACCGAACTGTTGGTAAGTGGACCACTCTCTCCCTGGGCCAAGACGCTCGATCCGTAAAAAGCGCTGACGAGAAAAACTATCGAGAACACACATAAACAATTGCGTACTCTAGTCGATGTCTTAATCATCACTGCTCTCCTGTCGAGTTGTTTTTCGACGTCGCCTGGTTTGCAGGCTTTGTTTTCTCTTTAGCGCGGTTGTAGCGAAAACTGATCTTCTTCACGTAGTTTCGCGTCTCACGGTAAGGAGGTACTTTATGACCAAACTTAATTACGGCGCCTTCGCCAGCGTTATAACTAGCCAACACAAGATCCACTCGATTGTTAAACCGGTTCAGAAGCTCTCTGAGGTATCGTGTGCCGCCGGAGACATTTTGAGCGGCATCGTGTGGCCGGCGAACGCCAAAGCGTGCACTCGTACCGGGCATTAATTGCATCAACCCCCGGGCCCCTTTAGGAGAAACTGCACGCGTATTGAAGTGCGACTCTTGCTCCATAACCAGAAAAACGAGGTAAGGATCAACTCCATAACGGCCACCATTCTGCTTGATAAGCCGATCGAGTGATTGACTGCCCGTGCTCCATCCGCGTTCCTTAGTGCCGGAAGCAACCGCGGCTGTTTCGCGCTCAATATGATCCACACGGTCTCGCTCGATGAAGAGCGAAAGTGGGCCGCGTTTGTACCAAACTCCGGATGGCGATTCTGACGCGCTGTCTGCCTCGACTTTTGCCCCTCCTTTAAGATAGATCCAGGCGGGCTTTTCTGAGTCGTCTACTGCTGCGGCAACCGGCTGCATCATGGTCGGAGTATCGTCAGAGTTTTCAGCTGGTGTAGCGCTAACGCGATCGATCGACTTTACTCGATCTTTCGACGTGAGATAGCTCAAACTCCCTTGCTTGTACCAAATACCCTGCGGCGTTTCCCAGGCGTCATCGACATTCAAATACGTGCCGTCTTTGAGCTTCAATCTCACCTGCGGTTGCGGCTCGGTCTCTGTATTTTTTTCCTGACCAGATTTGGCAGACTGCGCCATCAAAATCGTGCTACACAAACTCAACACAATTCCAGCTAATAGGATCCGGTGACAGTTTAGATTCTGGCGCATGCTCTTCTCCGTTCTAGCTCTGACACTTTTTACAGTTCGAGTGGATCGGAGAGAGTTCTTTCGATCATTGTTTCCTGCGTAGGAACCGGAGCAAATGTATGCGACGTTCCAAAATAGTTTCGCCACGCGATATCCAGGATCTGGGGCGTCATATGCAACGGCAATGACTCGAACAGACAGATATCACTGGCCCGATCGATCAAGTCTCGTGGTTCGCAACCCTTCATTTGCCGGCGTTCGATGCGATACTTCGTCAACAGGTGGTCCATCACCTGCGGTTCCCAAGTAACGCCTCGGTTCGAAGCCTGACGTTTAAATATTTCTGAGAACGCTGCCGGCGTAGGTGGCTCGACGCGCGCGCGATATCCCATACGACGAAGGAAGGCCTGATCAGCAAGATCCTTTTCTTCGAGGTTGGTCGAGAACACGACGAGCTGCTCAAAGGGCACTTCGATCTTCTTTCCGGTGTGCAGTGCAAGGTAATCGACCCGGCGCTCAAGTGGGACGATCCAGCGGTTCAACAAATCCTGAGGAGCGACTCGTTGTCGACCAAAGTCATCGATTACGAGCGTACCGCCGTTCGACTTCATCTGGAATGGGGCCTCGTAAAACTTGGCCGCGTTACTCCAGGTTAGGTCCGCATTCTCAAGCGTCAGCTCACCACCGACCACGACCAGAGGACGTTCGATAAGTACCCAGCGTCGATCGTATTCAACTGGTGTTTCGTCTTCACCAAGCGGTCGATGACAATGCGAGTCGAAAACTCTAATGATCTGATTGTCGATCTCGACAGCGTAAGGGATCCAAATGCCGCCGGCTAAGGCACCGTTGATGCGTTCGGCGACAGCAGTTTTTCCAGTCCCGGGTAATCCGGTCAAAAACAATGATCTGCGTGAATTGATAACGCAGCCTAAAGTCTGGAGCAGGGAGTCCGGCAGGACCAGATCGTGAAATGATCTTCTCACTATTTCCATCGATGCAGGATTCGACGGAATGGACTGCAATCTCATCATATGTGCGTAGTCATTGAGCGAGACTGGCGCCGCACCCGTATAACCACTAACACTCAGTAACCTCGTCAGACGATCCC
>Ga0163162_10003481_pt1 | contig 15045 bp, 11 predicted proteins | sample S55metaG_FD_115310 | JGI IMG/M metagenome (GOLD analysis project Ga0163162, IMG submission 115310) | Switchgrass rhizosphere microbial communities from Kellogg Biological Station, Michigan, USA - S5-5 metaG | ecosystem: Host-associated > Plants > Roots > Rhizosphere > Soil | place: USA...
CTAGGGGTAGAGTGTTCGAATCACTCCGTCCCGACCATATAATTCAAAGGGTTGCGAGATTTTATCTCGCGACCCTTTTTTATGTTTGGTCGTTTTTACCCCCACAAAACCACCGGCTCTGGGTGGAATCCTCACGGCTTCCGCGTGGACGGACGCAGGCTTTGGCGCTCACGCGTGGTCTCTTTACCAATGTTGTTTGGTCTTTCTCTTCGGTCCTGACGTTTTTGAGTGTTTAAGAGTATTTTCCTGCTTATTGAGAACTACATACGGGTCAACCATCAGCTTGTTTATCTCAGGTCGCTCGGGTCATCCTGCGTACTCGGTAGTTAGGCTTGGGCGGCACCGGGATCGTATAGCCGTCGGGGACTAAACTGCGTAGGTCGTAGCCCATCATGAACAATCCAGCTTCAAAGGCGTGGCAGCGGTCTACCAGGTGAGGCTGCTTGGCGAATAGTTCGGACCCTTCTAGCACCGCGCGGATGATCCAACCTAATTGGAGCTGGCGCCGTGCCCAAAGGTGGCGACTGGTGGTGGAGAGTCGCGGTGTACCGTTGTAGCCAAGCTTTAAGTCTTGTGGGTTTCGAATCTGGTCGCCAATCCCTGGCCCCCAGGCGAAGTCCAGTGCCTGCGGCGCAGTGGTGCCGGTGCCTTGGCGGTACAGGTGGTAGAGCAGCGCGATGGCGGCACCGACCCGGCCGTCATAGATGGGAGAGCCTGTGGTGTCGAGCAGGGCATGGATCTTAGTCATGCCCGAGTCGAATCTTAGGATCTTCTGCTTGGTGAGGTGGTTGAGCTGCTGCTTGCGGTCCAGCGCGAGAAGCGCCTGACTCTGCTTTAGGTAATTCACCAAGTTCTTGTCGTGCATTTGCTTCTTGAGGAATCCGACGGCGCCATCGACATTTCCCCACGCTAGGATCGCTTCGCAGGCTCCATGCGTGGCGAACTCATCGCGGGCGCGAACCGCCAGGCGCAAGCGAATACGCAGCCGGCGCAGCTCCGCCTTGACCGTCTCCCAGTTCCCGCCCCACTGGTATTCCGCCTGAGCCGCTTCGATACCTTGAACCTTGCAGTCGATCGCTTTGCGCACAAACCTGCTGCGCGCGACCTTCAGATGCACTGGCAGAGTGGGGAGGTTTTCGATTAGCCACTCGATAAGGCCGAGCACGTCCGGTTGCTCGAGAAACTGCTTGCGATTCATTCCATGGTTCCTAGTCGCGTCGTGATGAGGATGAAGCTCTAAGATAGAGCTCGACGGGGTATGTTTGAGTGCCTGTTTTTCGATCCACAGTGGATCTTTCACTATTGACTACACTCGACGAGCGGGCATTCGCTTTGGCTAATCCTAAAAGTCACTTGAGCTGGCATTTGGACGACAGAGCATCTGAATGGACTTTTGATGAGGTCGGAATCAAATGCAAAGGCAAGGCGATTCGATTTTTCTTAGTGCTTCTGACTTGGTTGGACATCTTAACTGCCGGCACTTAACGAGCCTTGACTTAGCGGTGGCGAATGGCGAGCTAGAACGCCCTGCTATCTGGGACCCATTGCTGCAGATTCTATGGGAGCGTGGCACGCGACATGAACAAGGCTTTGTCGAGCACCTACGATCCCAGGGTCTATCCGTGACAATCATTGACGGTATCGGAGTTGATGACGAATCGGTTGAGCGCACAAGGAGCGCCATGCTCGCTGGGGATGAGATCATAGTACAAGGCGCGTTTCGCGCGAATGGTTGGGTGGGTCGCACGGATGTCCTCAGGCGAGTAGAGGCCGAGAGCAATCTTGGAACATGGTCTTATGAGGTGATCGATACCAAGCTTGCTCGTGAGACGAAAGGTGGAACTGTCTTGCAGCTTTGCTTGTACGCCGATCTAGTCGGCACCATCCAAGGGGGTTGCCCGACACATAGCTATGTAGTTGCCCCATGGTCCGGGTATGAGCCACAGATGTATCGAATGGATGATTACGCAGCGTACTTCCGACGAGTCAAAAGCAGCCTTGTAGCTGCTATCGAGCACGCGGGGGAGGTGATCTATCCTGAACCGAAGGAGCATTGCGACATCTGTCGTTGGCAGAGTCGTTGTGACCGTAAACGTCGAGAGGATGACCATCTCTCGCTTGTGGCCGGGATCACCAAAGTACATATCGATGAGTTAAGACGGCACGGCATAGAAACCATGACGGATCTAGCAGCTATGCCGGTTCCGCTTCCATGGAGGCCGTCGCGCGGGGCAGTACATTCGTACGAGCGGGTACGAGAGCAGGCGCGCATTCAGGTCGAGGGACGCGACACAGGGAACGTGCTTCACGAGCTTTTACCTGTGACGGAAGGATTCGGTTTAGCGAGCCTACCCGAACCCTCAGTCGGGGATATCTTCTTCGATCTGGAGGGCGATCCATTTGCTGGGGAAGGCGGCCTTGAGTACCTGTTTGGTTATACTTTTATTGATGATAACAATGGCATCGCTTACACGGCTGACTGGGCGCTATCTGGTGAGGAGGAAAAACTGAATTTCGAGCGTTTCATCGATTTCGTCATCGCTCGACAGGAGCAATACCCGGATCTGCACATTTACCATTTCGCACCCTATGAGCCGGCTGCTCTAAAACGGTTGATGGGGCGGCATGCAAGTCGTGAGGAAGAGATGGATGCTCTTTTGCGCTCTAAACGCTTTGTTGACCTTTACAGCGTGATACGAAATGGGCTACGAGCGAGCGTGGAAAGTTACTCGATCAAAAAGCTTGAGCCCTTATATGGTTTCATCCGAGATACAGCGCTTTCAGAAGCAAATATGGCCCTTGCTAAGGTTCAAGCATGTCTTGAGCTGGGAGATTTAGCATTCATCAGTGATGCTGATCGTTATGTTGTGGCTGGATACAACCGAGATGACTGCGTATCTACATGGCGCCTTCGGGACTGGTTAGAAATACGGCGTACCAATTTGATCGATGTTGGCAATATCATTCTCCGACCGGACGTGCATGAGAGCATGGCAAGCGAGGCCCTTGGTGAATGGCAAGAGAGGATCAATTGGCTTATCGAACGGTTGACGGACGGGGTTCCTACTGATGCGGCGGAGCGCACGGCCGAGGAGCATGCTCGATGGATTCTCGCGCATTCGCTCGACTGGCACCGGCGAGAACAAAAGGCGCTTTGGTGGGAGTATTTCCGCCTTTCTGACCTTATGGCAGAAGATTTGCTCGACGAGCGAGCTGGACTTTCAGGTCTAACATTTGTGGGCGTGAATGGGGGAACAGCTAAGGCACCCATTCATCGCTACAGCTTCCCTCCTCAAGAAACGGAGATGCGCGGCAGTGAAGATTTGCACACTTTAGGAGGCAGGAAACTAGGCAGCGTCGATGCAATTTCTCTGGATGAACGTTGGGTCGATATTAAGAAACGAGGGGACAGTGCAAATATTCATCCTGAGGCTGTTTTTTCCCACACAGTTATTAATACTACTGTCCTCGCGAATGCGCTTGTTCGCATCGGTGAACATGTCGTTGCACATGGAATGGAGGGAGACGGACCCTTTCAGGCCGCTCGTGATCTTCTGATGCGTCTGCCCCCTCGGATAGGCAATCAACCGATCCAGCATGATGGTGAGCCTGCCCTAGATGCCGCACTCCGTGTTGCGGCACATATCGAAAGTGGACTGCTTCCAATCCAAGGGCCGCCAGGTGCCGGCAAGACGCACACAGGCTCACGCATGATCTGTTCTCTAGTACAAACCGGGAAGACTGTTGGAGTAACTGCCAATAGCCACAAGGTCATCCGCAATCTTCTCGATGGAGTTGTGAAGGCTTCTGAAGAGATGGGAATTGATGTTTGCTGCTTTCAAAAACCTTCGGAGATGGAACAAGATCAGCAGCGATTGCGATTTGTAAAAAGTAATGCTGATTTGCTAAACGCCATCGGCAGCAGAGCAAATGTGGCAGGAGGGACTGCTTGGCTGTGGGCGTTACCTGATGCAGACCACTCCGTAGATGTGCTGTTTATTGATGAAGCGGCGCAAATGGCGCTTGCGAATGTAATTGCGGTATCACAAGCGGCGAATAGCGTTGTGTTGCTAGGCGATCCGCAACAACTCGATCAGCCGATGCAGGGTAGTCATCCAGAAGGCACTGATGTTTCAGCTCTGCATCATATTCTTGGTGAAGAGCAGACGATTGCGTCTGACAGAGGGCTTTTTCTTGCGGAGACATGGCGTCTTCATCCAGACATCTGCTCCTATACGTCCGAACTATTCTACGAGGGGCGTCTTCATCCTCGCCCAGGATTGGAGGCTCAAGCAATTCGCTCACCCGGACGCCTCAATGGTTCAGGCCTCCGCTATGTTGCAGTCGTTTCTGAAGGCAATCAGAGTTCATCGCCGGAAGAGGCTGATTGCGTTCGAACGCTCGTGGAGGAAATCCTTGCGTCAGGCACTACCTGGATCGACAGGCATGGTGTTGAGCGACTGATATCGCTTCAAGATATATTAATCATTGCTCCCTATAATGCGCAGGTGTTCGAGCTGCAGGACCGCATTTCGGGCGCTCGGATCGGAACTGTCGACAAATTCCAAGGACAGGAAGCGCCGATCGTTATTTACTCGATGACAACATCAAGTTACGTCGACGCACCGCGTGGAATGGAGTTTCTCTACAGCCTAAACCGACTGAATGTCGCTACATCACGTGCAAAATGTGTTTGTGTACTCGTTGCGTCGCCTACTTTGTTTGAGGCTCAATGCCGAACACCCCGCCAGATGCAACTTGCCAATGCTTTCTGCCGTTACGATGAACTTGCGACGAAAATATAGAAAAAGGAGTTAGTAATCCTGACGGCCGCTGCATTTTCTGCTGCATCACCATGGCTCGTGATGATACGTACTCGCCAGGAGCGACATCGCGCACGCGGAGCTTGGGCTTCTTAAGTCGCAGGCTCGAAGCTTGCTGTCGATGGCCAGATCAAAGAGAGCCAGATCTCTGCGTCGATGCCTGCCCCTGCGGTCCAGGACCAGGCGGCGAAATCAGACTTCGTCATGAGCGTTTATCCGAAAGGCGACAGTGGGGCAGTATCCCCGCCGGTGCAGGGCGGATAAATACGCCGGCCGGAATACAGTTGTGAGACGCAATCATCAATCAGCGGATGCGTTTGAACGATGCCATGCAAGGGTAGCCTGTCACCTATAAGATTTAGGGCTTCAAAAACAGTAATGCGATGAGGTTCGTGTTCCAATGCAGCAACTTAATATCGCTGTGCCTTATGACGAACGATGCGTGCTCACACCAAGTGGTTGCGCAGTGGTGTGGCCGTTTCTGAATGCAAAGAAAGGCGATGGCCCCTATGAGCTATTTCTGGACACCAATGCCCTGAGTAAAGTGGATTGGGCGCGCCAGCTGCCGCAGCACGTCCGAGACCAGTCCATTCTGAATCCGTTGCCGGCGCTGATGGAACAGTGGTTTTCCAATCCAGAGTTTCGCGCTGACCCGATTACCCGAATAGACGCGATGACCCAAACCTTGTGCGATTTGGGCTTTAACTTTCGAGCGAATTTCGCCGAGCAACAAGTGGCCCTTTTACGCAGGAATGAAGCGGCACTGAAGACGCAGTTCAGCCTCATTTTTCCCTATGTGGTGATCATGAAATCATTGCTGTCGAGGAAGATGCCGGTGGATACGGCGCTGGCTGAGCTTGATCGAATTGGCCAGGCTGATATTCCGCGCTTCACCTCCAGCCTTATGTTGACTGCCTTAGGGGTTGTGCTGAAAAGTAAGCAGGCGCTCAAACTCGACGGGGATACGAAGCCTGCCTACTCGTATCTGGATTCCTTCCTGGCTTTCCAGTCGGGACAAAAGGTTGAGGGCAGCCACATCACAGTGCCGTACCTGCGCAACCGGGCGGGGGATTTGAACCTATGGTTGATACTGCCGACGCTACGCCAGCAGGGTTATTCATTTATTGGCACACCTGCAGTAGTCACGGGCGATAAAGCACTGCACCGATTGATCCTGCGGGTACTGCCACCACTGCTGCATGTCAGTCAGAAAACATGCTTTTCCATCTTTCCTGAGGGATTGGATGAGGCCCAATACACGAAAATTCTCCAGACTGTACAAACCGTTGGGATCAGAGACGAGATGACCATGGAGCAGCGCCGGCAGCGGGTGGCGGCGTTGTTCGAGTTGTCCAAGGATTTTTGTGCCAACGCTGAAGAGCGTGCGGCCGTAGACGAAAGTTGGCAGGAATGGTGCCTGCCGGGGCTTGGGTTGGACATCCGATTGGACTGAACTGCCAGCGCCGGTCCTGATTGCTCAGGACCGGAATTAGTTTGATGAACTACGCGCCGGCCAATATCACGGCAGTGCCACAGACGACTTCACCAGAGAGTCACGACTCGATCAACTCCTGCACCCGCGCCGTCAAGGTGCCGAGTTGTGGAAGTGACTTGAGGATGGCCTGCATCAAGGCGCTGTCACTGCCGTGGAAGTCATAAATGGCCTGTTTGATGTCGCCCGCCCCGTAGTCACGCCCTGTCGACATGATGCTCTCGACGTCCTTTTATCCATCGGTGTTGCGTTTATCAATATAAGGCGTGGTCCGTGCACACTGTGGTTCTACTAAGTCGATATTGGAGGGGGAGCCTGCCCATCAGAACAATGGGCAGGCCAATCCTAATCTGTACCTAGCGCAATCTGCGGAAGGCTGCGCGCAGTTCCAGGGAGGGGCCGCTTATGGCCGTTTGTTGCCTGTCACGAAGGGCTGAAATCGACACAAACCTGCCTCTCCTAGAGTGGAGCTAACGGCTAGGAGCGGACGGCTTACCCAGCAAATGAATGTGTCGACATTCTAAACGATGGTTTGAGATTGGCTCTAGGAGTGCGGTGATGTTGAGTACTATAATACGATGACGAAATGGGTGAGCTCAGACTGGAATATGGAATTTACTCTTTAAGCGGATAAGTTGACCATAAGGAATTGGCATGGCGATAGATTTGTTTCGGAATAGGGGTGTCAAGCATAGCAAGTTACACTCGCAATTCACGCAATTGCAAAATAGTTTAGGCTACAAGCCGGCTAGAAAATTGCTAAAAAAAATTCAAAAAATTTTCCACGATCCGGATGGGAATTTTGTGGAGCAATTTCAAACTTCAGGTTTTGATCAGCGTACATTTGAACTCTTTCTGCATGAAATGTTCAGAGAGTCGGGACATGAGATTGACCGCAATTACGACAGGCCAGATTTTATTCTGAGCCGAGATGGTCTCACTGTCGCGGTTGAGGCAGTGACTGCAAGCCCAGCTTCTAATAATGGAGTAGTACCATATTCTCCATTTCCCGATTCCTCGATTAATAACATGTCCCAAATTATTCGTCATGATCTCCCCATTAGACTAGGGAGTCCACTGTATAGCAAACTGCGAAAGCGCTATTGGGAGTTGGGTCAGGTTAATGGCAAGCCACTGGTTTTTGCCATACAAGACTTCAGTCGCCCCGGCTCGCTACTCTCTTCATCTGTAGCGTTGTCACAGTATCTTTACGGAATGGAACATCATTCGGAATATGATGGCTCAGGTTGTCTAATTGTCCGTAATGCTGATATGGACATCCATAAGAATGATCTCAAGTCGATTCCATCAGGCTTTTTCAAGCAGCCAGAATCTGAGCATGTTTCTGCTATTATTTTTACGAACGCCGGCACTATTGCAAAATTTAACAGAATGGGGCAGCAAGGGTTTGCTCGCGACTCATCCTTAATTATGTTTAGGTATGGAACTTGCTATCGACATGATCCGAATGCAAGTTTGCCAGCGCCTTTTCTACATGATGTGAATGCACCCGATTCGCCAAAAGAAACGTGGCGGCAAGGGTCTGTTGCAATACACAACCCTAATGCAAAACATCCAATCCCCATAGGTTGGTTGGGCACATCAGCAGACATGTTCTTGCGTGACGGTGATGTAATTACCGAATTCCATGAGCCATTCCATCCTTATATGTCGATGACATTGATGTTTCCATCTTCAAGTAATAGGTTTCTGGTACAGCGAAAACTCGATGCGATTTGGCAGGAGCTAACTGATGTATTTCCGGAATAAGAGGTGTAACGGTGTTTTTCATTGCGAGACCAGAGTACTAATTTTGCTGACAGACCGCTTGTTCCGATTGCAGCCACTTGCGAGAGGCTCTTATTGGCCGTCTGTACTCTGGATTAACCCACGCGAGCACCTTGTTAATCGCGCCCCGCGTCACTGCGGGGAACGAAATAAAATTTTGTTTTTTACTTCGAGTCCACTATATAAATGAATACGCAAGATCTAATAAGCAACCTTGAAAGTAATATACAGTACAAATTTAAGAAAATTGAGGTTCTATACAGGCAAAGGTGTAAGACAAATCATAAATATCTCAATGATTGCCTGAGCTTTGGAGTGAAAAATGACGAGGGCAACTCGATTTTAAATCAGGCCTTGTCTGACGCAATACTTAATTCAATGGCGTCACTAATAGACTACTATTGCATATGCTGTATGTTAAAAATCGGAGTCGCGGAGGATAAAGTCAGAAAGATCCAGTATAGATCATTGAGCAATTCCTTCCTGATCGACAAGTCTTCGCTTTCGAAATCTGAAAAATTAACGGCCACGGTTGATACCCTGCAATCTGATTTGAGAGCAAAGCTTTCGGTCTTTCCCAATGTCGAGTCCGTCAATGTCAATGATTACTGGACTGCCTTTCTAGGCGACGCCATATCCTTTACACTCAAAGAGTACGGGATATTAGAGAGAAGCGCATTTGAATTTAAGATTAACGAGCTAAAAGGCCGGCTAGAGATCGATCCGAGGGTAGAGAAATATTTCTACTATATGCAGCCTCTTTTTTGTAATGCGGCCAGTCGGTTAGGGCTAAAACACAGCATTTACATCGATATTAATAATTTTTTGAAGCATAATGCCGTACCTTATCTTTCACCGCAGATTGAAAGGTTTGGAGTAGAGCAGCGTATCTATTCATATTTTGAGATCAAGAGTGCGCAAAGTGTCTTTTTGAAGGAAGGAATATTAAAGGATCTCGTTGCATTTAGCTTTGATGAGGTCAAATCCAATCTCAAAATGAAGCAATCCAAAGAAGATAACTACGATCTTTGCCAGCTAGAGGAGAGATGGGGGTTAGGAGCTATTTTAACAATAGATCGAACAAACGGATTCATCAGCTCAAATAAAGAGTTTCTTCATTTTTATATCGACGAAATACTGATTGCAAAAAGTGAAAATGCATTGCTAATTGAAGCTGACGAATGCTTGTGGGCTGCAGTATTAGAACTACATCGGGAGCTCCTACCTAGGCTAAAATATAACTTTGATTAAAACCGTTTTTATTTTTAGTGATAGGCCTAATGGGTAGCGGGCGAAAAGGAACACTCTGGAGCGCCCGACTAGTGGCGAAACTTTCCTTCCTGACTGATCGCACCTGAGATCTTTAGGGTTGCGGCAGCTTTAATTATGAAAAAATGAAAGAGACGCTCTGAGCGTAACCGGAAATGGGTGGCTAATCACCATTTTTACTGGTTACTGACCGAGTCGGTGGACGCGCTTGGCCGTTTTCTGCCTGTGGTGACCGGCTGAAAGCGGCCCCTAGCTGCCTGTCGATTGAGGCATAAACCAGCCAGTAGCGGTCATATATGCCTAAGAGTTCAGGGCCGACTCAATCAGTTGCACGCGTCCCCGATCATTCTCGACTAGCAGATTACTGATACCTATTGCGGATGATCATGATGGCCCCTTAGGCTGTCAATTCTCCCACCTCAATTCTAGGGATCCGCGATGAGCCAGTACCAAGGAATGCGATGGTTCAAAGCTGACTTTCAGGTTCAGACACCGGAAGACAGCAAACACTGGAGCGACAACGATCTCCGGCTAGGCAACCCACGCAGACCAAAGGTTGAAGGTTTTTGCGATGAGAGCGAAATAAGCAGCAAGGCGAAGATTTTCCTCAGAAGGTGCCATGAGCTCGAGCTGCAGATCATCGGCATCACTGACCACAACTTTTCTGGTCAGACTGATCCGAGAGATTGGTTTCTGACTCATTTGATTGAGCAAAACAAATCAGTCTCTGCGGAGTTGGGGCGCGAGATGATCCACATCCTACCAGGCTTTGAAGTTGATATCGGCTATCACGTGCTTTGCCTGTTCGAACCCGCCAAGAAATCCAGCGATCTTGAGCGGGTAAACAAAGTGCTCATTCAGCTCGGCTTACCGGAGTCCCAACGATTTGAAAGAGGTTTACCGACGCCGCTGAGACGTGAAGACTCTTCGATCAGCTTGACGAAGCTGTTGAAAATCGTCCAGGACGACAATGACGGCATCGTGATTGCCGCCCACGCCGATCAAGAAGACGGCCTGCTTAATCGCCCCAACAACCGCCCGGATTATCAATTGACTAACCTGTTGGCAGTGGAGGTTACTCAGTACCCGCTGGGACAGAAGATTTTGGACATCTTAACTGGCAAAAATAGAGACTGGGCTCGCAATGGAAAGCAGCCGGCTTTCGTGCAGTCCTCAGACGCAAAATCGCTGAAAGTGGATGAGCACGGGAACCCTAAGCCCAACTGTTTAGGCTACCGACACACCTGGGTGAAATGCTCGCGTCCGTCTATCGCCGCGCTCAAGCAGGCCTTCCTCGATTCCGACTCAAGGATCAGCTTGGACAAAACGAGCCCCAGTGAGAGCGAGACTTTTCCGCGAATCGTCTCGATAACGGTGAAAGGGCTGAAGTACTTGGAAGACCAGACAATAAATTTTTCGCGCAACCTCAATACGTTAATTGGCGCTCGCGGTACTGGCAAATCGACCATCCTAGAGCTCTTGCGCATTATGTTTACCCGAGACGAGACGGACACCCTTTCAGAGAAAGCGAAGCTCAAGGTTCAACGAGCAAAACAGACCTTCACTCCTAATACCGAGATTTTAGTCGAGTGGGAGAGCATTCCGGGCCAGGTCGATGTGCTGCGCTACTCGCCTAGCGATGACCTATCGCTGATAGTAGGGACTGCACACGATCTCTCGGCATACCTGCGCCATTTGCCAATTCAGTTCTACAGCCAGCAACAGTTGAGTGAACTAACTGCACCAGGCGGACAATCTCAGTTACTGGAGCTGATTGACGAGATATGCGCAGCTGAGCTCGAAAAGCTCCAAGGGGAGGAGCGTACAGTCGCTGCTGACATCAAGCGATTATTCGCCGCACAGGATCAAATGCGCGCCATCGAGCACGAACTCGACGGCCTGAAGCAAGAGCTCGTCGAGATTGATCGCCAGTGGCAAGCACGCAAGGACGTTCAGGGTGAGGCGGCGGCCTATCAGTACGCTGCCCACGCCAAGCGCTACTTCCAGAACTTAAGTGATGGCTTCGAAAAGGACGTCAGTTCAGTCGAGAAAGCCCTAGAAAGTCTTACTCCTGTGGAAGGCTCCTTAGTCGCGGTTACTGAGGCTTGGCCGCATTCTGATTGGTTCACCGAGCAGACGGCGAAGGTGGCTTTACAACGAGCGACCTATCAGCAAAAACTGGATGCACTGCTCATCGAGATGCGGAACGATTTTTCTACCCTATTCTCTGAAAACCAGCAATGGCGCGAGATAACAGTGAATTTGGACGCTGCTCACTCCAACTTCATCACGGCATGCGGGGCAAAGGGAGTTCAGCCTAGTGATGTCAGCCGCCTTCAGGAACTGGATCGAATCAGGCAATCCAAGCAACGAAGCGTGGAAGACAAAGAGTTGCAGTGGAAGGTGTTGGAGAAGACGCCCGACGAGTTGGAAAAATCTCTGAATCGGCTTTTCGGGATCTGGGTGGAGCAGTGCAGGCTGCGCACGCAGACCGCATTAGAAATCACGGAAAAAACTAAAAATACCATTCGCGTCACCATCTCCCCTATGGCCAACAGATTGGCGTTCATGTCGCTTTGGGGGACTTTGGAGCCCGACCGCCGATCGAGGATTGGTAGAGAGTGGGTTGAGATCGGCGAGTGTTTGCTCAGCAGCTTCCTGGCCTCTCCGTCTCATCAGAAGCCCAGTCCTTGGGAGTACATCGATTGGCTGATGGAGGACACGTCCAAGTTGCCGAGCATCCTGCAGCAATTCAAAACAGAACTGCCTCCCTACCTGATAACTGTTCAAGAAAAATGGCGCATGCTGCGTGTATCACGAGTGCCAGACTTAATCGACATTGAGCTCTACCGACAAGATCACACCCTCATTGGCAGCGTTGAGGGCAATCAGCTATCCGAGGGGCAGCGTAACACTGCGATTCTCAATCTTTTACTAGTCCGAGGGGACGGCCCGATAATCATCGACCAACCGGAAGACGAGGTGGACACCAGTTTCATCTACAAGGATCTGGTACCGTTGCTGAGGCAGTCTAAAACCCAGCGTCAGCTCATTCTGGCAACGCATAACGCCAACCTACCAGTCAATGCGGATAGCGAATTTGTCTACGCGCTGACGTCCGAAGGTGGGAAGGGGCGCCTATTGGCGCAAGGCGGCACGGATTTAAAGCAAACCGCTGCGGCCATCCTAGACATCATGGAAGGATCGGAGGAAGCGTTTAAGAGGCGATTTGAGAAGTACCATTTCTAGGTGGATCTCGAAGCAAAACGGCGGCTGAGGGCCGGAACCCCGATACGGTAGAGGCCATGGAGTGGAACTGGGCCACGTTGAGGGGCGGACTGAAGGGCGCCCGGAGGGTAAAACCGAAGGCTTGGCAGAGGGCTTTGCTTAAGGGCATAGCCAAGGCCTTGATGAAGGCAAGCTGATAGTTGAGCTGCGTCCAGGAACCACTGACCAGCCTGGTTCACCTCCATCAAGGAAGCGGCCCTCTTCAAGGACTGGAGGTTTGCAATCAGGGGGGAGATGTCGACCGGTTCAGTCGGATCACCCTCAACCAGTAACGCCCGCCAAGGTTGGCGCTTTCTAGCCTAGTTGAACAACTGGGTGAGGTCGGCGAAGAAGCTGATGGCCTGCCGGTGAGCGCCGCGGTTGACCGCGGCCTGGATCAGCGCCCGGACATCATGTTCGGAGACGCTGCTCACTGCGGTCTTGCCGAGTGCTGGCATAAGGTCCTTGTTAACGCGTCGTTGCAACTAGGCATTGCCGTCTTTACGCGCGACACCATCCAGCAGCCAGGCCTTGACCAGATCCTGGACGGTCAGTGTTTGCACCTTCGTTGTTTTTAGGTGTTCGGTCTCTACGTTAGCGGCGGCGTATGCCTGCACCTTCGCGGTTTTCTTGTGCTCGTTGGGATTGATCTGCTCATCAATAAGCGCACGGGCCTGGTTGCACGCCGTGCGGATGTCCGTCAGGGATTTGCGCGGTCAGGATCCGCAGGAGTACTCTTTGTTCTGGTCGCCCCAGCGATACCGATAGAAAAAGCTGACCGACACACCGTCCTTACGCATTGAGATTCGACCGGCCAGATTGCCATCCTCCCGGAGGATTCGGCCGGCATCGTTGGCGGTCAGCGACTCGAGTTCTTTTATGGTGATTTTGGCCATAAAATCGGTTCCCCCTACTTTTCCCCCCACAAAAACGTCGGCTCTTGATGGACGTTACTGGACTCTCGTGGAGCAGAACTCCGCTGAAACTCAAGTGAATACTAGTTTTGAATATTCCAGAGTAAAATTTTGAAAGCTTTCAAGAAGTACGAAAAAGGAGATGGGGTGCTAGGGGTCGAGTGTTCGAATCACTCCGTCCCGACCATATAATTCAAAGGGTTGCGAGATTTTATCTCGCGACCCTTTTTTATTTTTAATGGTTTTTACCCCTACAAAACCGCTAGCTCTAGGTGGAATCTTAGGTGGCGCGTAGATTCTGGAAAGACATGAGAACATGTGGGGAGGAACTACCAGTCGATGTTCACCCAAGACCCTGCCATTATCTGTAAATCGATCAGCCACTTAAAGAACAGCTGGCCGACGCACTGAATAGCACTCCGGATACCTTACCTAGGATTACGTCTGTTTCGCGGCGGCGCATGCGCGTCAATGCTTCGCAGTGCCCTCACAGTAGGGGTTACACTTGGCGATTCAGTCATCTAACACTTCACGAATCGTGACGTATCTGGTTTTGTTCGGCGCCAGAATGTCATTGGTGAATGAGAACTGGGTCTAGTCGCCCATCCTGGCCCAGAATTCTTCGGCAGATTGACTGAGTGGGGCTGTTGGGCGGGTCAGATGAATTTCCAGGGGGATATCCCAGCTTTCGTCGAGAGCTCTGACTAAGCGCCCATCCAGTATTTCTTGCTCGGTGAGGCTTTTGGGCAACCATGCAACTCCTTTGCTTTCCAGTGCCATGGACATCAGAACCGCCGCGAGGTGGCTGCTGAAAAGTGGTTTGAGGTGAAGGTAATCTTCCTTGCCATACAGTCGGTGAGCGACTATTCGCCCCAATCCTGACTCGTGGCTGTAAGCCAGATAAGGCAATGCCGCTGGGGAGGTGCCGAAGTTGGCAGAAGCACTCGCCAGAGGAACGAGAACATCCTCTCCAACTTTCTTACCTATGAACTGGTCAGGAGCAAGTAAGGGGGGAACGTCGGGATGGCGGTGGCAGAGCAGAAACTGAACCTGTCCATGTATCAGCATCTGCTCACAAACAGCCATACTATCAGAGTGTAATTGCACAGCCTCGATCGGGGCGCCGTTTTCTGCGCTCCGAAGCCACCTTGGAAAAAATGTAAACGACAGAGAGTGGGTTGCAGCGAAGTGCAGCGATTTAGCGGCCATTCCCGCCACCTCTTGAGCTTCATTGCGCATCCGGTACAAGCGCCTGGCGGCCTCCTGAGCACTTGGCAAAATTTGCCTCCCAGCTTCGGTCAAGGTCGCACCTTGAGGAGTGCGAACGAACAGCTGTACTCCCATCCAATTTTCTAAAGAGCGCACTCTGCGACTGAAGGCAGGCTGAGTAACGTGGCGCGCTTCAGCCGCTCGAACAAAGCTGCCGTATTCCGCAAGCGCTGAAAAATCCTCAAGCCAAACGAGTTCCAAGGGCAATGCCTCCTGTGCATAG
>Ga0163162_10003482_pt1 | contig 15044 bp, 9 predicted proteins | sample S55metaG_FD_115310 | JGI IMG/M metagenome (GOLD analysis project Ga0163162, IMG submission 115310) | Switchgrass rhizosphere microbial communities from Kellogg Biological Station, Michigan, USA - S5-5 metaG | ecosystem: Host-associated > Plants > Roots > Rhizosphere > Soil | place: USA: Michigan...
AATACGTGGTGATGGATGGACAGGTGAAAATCGTAGATGAACAAACAGGACGTATTCTTGATGGACGTCGTTATAGCGATGGATTGCACCAGGCGATTGAAGCGAAGGAAAATGTAAAGATTGAAGCTGCAACGCAAACGTATGCAACGATCACCTTACAGAATTATTTCCGTATGTACCACAAGCTCGCGGGTATGACGGGTACGGCAGAAACAGAAGCAGCAGAGTTGTGGGACATTTATAAACTGGATGTAGTAACGATTCCAACAAATGTTATAGTGATTAGAAAGGATCACCAGGACCTTGTCTATAAAACGAAGCGCGAAAAATATAAAGCGGTCATTGATGATATCGAAAGATTGCGTGCTGAAGGAAGACCCTCGCTCGTTGGTACAACTTCGGTTGAAGTGAGTGAGTTGTTGAGTAAGATGCTACAGGTAAAAAAGATTCCACACAATGTTTTAAATGCGAAACAGCACGCCCGTGAGGCGCAGGTTGTTGCCGAAGCGGGATTGGCTGGAGCTGTGACCATTGCCACAAACATGGCGGGTCGTGGTACGGATATTAAACTCGGACCTGGTGTAAAGGAAGCAGGCGGACTTGCGATTATAGGTACGGAAAGACATGAGAGTCGTCGTGTCGACAGGCAATTGCGCGGTCGTGCGGGACGTCAGGGAGACCCGGGTACATCACAATTCTATTCTGCACTCGAAGATGATTTAATGAGAATGTTTGGTAGTGAAAGGATCGCATCGCTGATGGATAAAATGGGATATAAGGAAGGCGAGGTGATACAGCACAGTATGGTTACGAAAAGTATCGAACGTGCGCAGAAAAAGGTGGAAGAAAACAATTTTGGTATTCGTAAGCGTTTGCTTGAATATGATGATGTGATGAACAAGCAGCGTAATGTGGTTTACAAAAAACGTAATCACGCATTATTTGGTGAAAGATTAGCATTGGATCTTGATAATGCATTTTATATCGTTGCAGAAGGTCTCATCAATTCATTTAAAGAGCTGGATGATTTCGAAGGATTTAAATTGGCGGCGATCGTCAATTTCGGAATTGATACTTCTATTTCGCAGGAGGAATTATTAAAAGGCGACCCTGCACAACTCTCCGATAAGTTATATACAGAAGCCACGCAAAATTACGAGCGCAAAATGGATGAGCTCCGGAAAAATGCGGTTCCGGTTTTCAAAAATATTTTGCTCACGCAGGGAAGACACGTTGAAAATGTTGTGGTGCCATTCAGCGATGCGAAGAAATCAATCAATGTGCTCGCCAGTCTGCAAAAGACACTGGATACCGACGGACGTGAATTGATGAATGCAGTAGAAAGGCAAATCACACTTGCTATTATTGATGAAGCCTGGAAGGAACACCTTCGTGCGATGGACGATCTCAAGCAAAGTGTACAAACAGCATATCTCGAACAAAAAGATCCGTTGGTTATTTACAAAATGGAAGCCTTTGAATTGTTCCGCATAATGGATAGTGAAACGAATAAAAATATTGTGAGCTTCCTTTGTCATTGTGCAATTCCGATTGAACAAAATGCACCAATTCGCGAAGGACGGGAGCAGAAGACGGATATGAGTAAGATGAAAGTCCGTAAAGATGAGTTAGTTGCTGCAGGTGGACCAAATGGAAATATCGTTGATGAAGGAAAAGATTACTATGAACCGTCTGAACCTGTGAAACAGGAACCGGTGAAGGTTGGTCCTAAGGTCGGTCGAAATGATCCATGTCCATGCGGAAGTGGGAAGAAGTTTAAACATTGTCATGGGAAGGATGCTTAACTGAATGAATGTGAAGATATGAAAATGTGAAGATGTGAAAATGTGAGAATGTGAGAATGTAATGGTGTGATTAAATAAAGAAATTCAAAAAAAGTTCTGCAAATGCGGGACTTTTTTATTTAATATTCTTTTCTGCGATTTTACTTCAGGAAGGATCGCCATATTTGTGAAGTAGAAAGCTGTTTATGAGAAACCTGTTATTTTTTGTATTTATTTTTTGCGGAATGTCTGCTTTCGGGCAGGACAATTATGAAATCCAGGTTTACGGTTCCCAAACGCAGGCTCCGAAAAGCATGATCGTTGAATTGCACAGTAATTATACATTCAACGGACAAACGGAAACTGTGAAAGGCGTGTATCCATCAAATCATGCGTTGCATGAAACGGTTGAGATCACGACGGGCATTACACCGATTTTTGAGACTGGGTTTTATCTTTTTACGAGTTATATTCCAGGACACGGCTACCAGGTAGTAGGTTCGCATATACGTCCCCGTGTGATGGCGCCCCCAGCATGGGGTCTGCCAGTTGGTTTGAGCATGTCGATTGAATTTGGTTACCAACGACCGGAGTATTCGGAAGACACGTGGAGTCTTGAATTGCGACCGATCATAGATAAGCAATGGCAAAAGTTATATGTGTCATTCAATCCAACGCTTGGCATTGCATTGAAAAGTCAGTACAATAATTCGGTTCCGAGTTTTGAGCCGAATCTTAAAGTAGGATATGCATTTTGGAAGAATACAAGTTTTGGACTTGAATATTACGGCGATTGTGGTTCGATCAACAATTTTGAAAAGTTGCCGCAGGAAAGTCATACCCTTTTTCTTGCGTATGATTTACTAAACAATATTCACTGGGAATTAAATATTGGAGCGGGATTTGGATTGACCCAGGCAACGGATGGTTTTGTGTTTAAGGTTCTCGTTGGACGGCGAATCAGGTGGAAATAAGTGGTCAGTTGACAGCAGGCCGTTGACAGACTTAATTGTTTGTTGCCCACAAGTCTGCCAACGTTAAGTGCCCTATTATTATTTATGCCATCCACCTTTCTCCCATCTATATCCGCCGCGAACCTGGTTCCAGTGTCCGTCTCGCCAATGATATCCCGAGCGAGGCTGTGCCCAGTAACCGTGATGATATTGATATCTTCCACCTGTCCAAACCCAGTCACTTCCAATCCAGACATAGCCGGGACCAGGAGCTACCGGCCCGGAATAATAAACTTCAGCAGGTTGTTCGCTGACGACGTAGCCCGCCGTGCATGAGGTGAATGTGATGGCTGTTGTTGCTATTGCTATATATATTAAATACTTTTTCATTGAACTATTTTTAAAATTTAGAAAATAATACTACGAGTATTTTTTTCACGCGAAGGCGCAAAGAAAAATATTGGGCGCAAAAGGGTTTATTTATGGATAATTCAAAAAAATCGTGCCGCGCTGGCTTTTGTTAAGACCAGTTTATTAGCAGAAGTTTAAAGCAATTTTGTTTTTTGGGATTTTGATAACGTTTGGTTGATAAGTCGGTAAGTTTTGGTTTCAGACAAAGGCACAAAGAAAAATCAAAACACGAATAATCTCTAACAATTAAACGCCGTCTTGAATAGCATGATCCCTTTGTGTTTTGATCTTTCTTTGTGCCTTTGTGTGAAACCAAAACTTACCGACTTATCATTTCTACTCTGTAGATTGGATATCTCAAATGTTCCTTTTCGTAATAAGGAGAATTTTTATATATGAAATTTAATTGCGCCGAAGGATTATTCGCAAACGAACTATCGGCGCTCTTTCGTTCTTCCAATTTTGTTTTTAAATCCGGATGTGATTTTAAATAATCTGCAGCAACGTCTTCCCAACGATAATCGCTGTAAGATTCTTTTTCCTGAAGTATGGCATCCATAAAATTCCATGAGAAATAAGAATCGTCGCCGGTTGGTTCAAGCATTTCGATAATGAACCGCCTCGTTGCCTGATTGGTGTAAATGATATAATCGCCTTTTAGAAAACGTTTTTGGTCCATGGATTTTGAAACGGTGACATCATTGTTTCGGTGATGCTTTTCATAGGCGTCAGGAGACGAATGATATTGATTGATGTGATAGACTCCGACGTTGATCGTGGAATCATGAATCAATTGCTGCATTTGAACGCCGTTATTTTTTAGCCGGTCAATCACTTCAAACCATCCTTGTGGGATAATGTAGGCTTTCGGTACATCGACAGAATAAAGTCCGAGAAAATAGTTATACAGTTTTACTTTTTTTTCAAATGGCCTGCTATGATCATAAAACAATCGCTGTTGGCCGGTGATATCGCTCTTTTTGTATGATGCTGTGAATCCTTTAAAAAGAATTGTGTCGTATTGGCTGCTGTCACATTTCCAAGCCAGATCGAATTTGTTTTTTTGCTCATCATTTAAAAAATCCTGTTTTCTGTTTTCAATGATTTCTTTTGAAAAAATGGAAGCCTGGCCGATGATGCATTGCATAAGTGCATAGGTTGATTGCACCCGATCCTTAAATGGTTTCAACATATGCGTTTCGGATATGTAAGATATGGTGTGAAATAATGCTGCGTATCCGCTGGAGTATCGCGGAGAATCGTAAAATGCTGTCCATCCATTTTCGGTATCTCCTTCTTCAAAATTTACATAAGGACACATTGGCCATCCGGATTTGTCCATGCATTTGTACAATGCGGGATCCCAAATTTTATGGAGAAATTCTCCAGTTGCTCCGCCCAATTTATTCCACTGTGTACTTATTAGTGTCATGGTATGTTGATAATCGGCGCCATCACTGACATGGTTGTCCAACTGAATGTCGGGATTTATCCAGTGAAACAATTCGACAAACGATCTTGAATCTTTCGAATCATTCTTTGTAAAGTCGCGATTCAGATCAAGGTTTTGAGAATTTCCACGGAACCCATATTCAGAGGGTCCATCCTGGTTCACCCGTGAATGGGAATTACGGTTCAATGCGCCTCCTATATTATATATTGGTATAACTGCAAGCGCAACATTGGCGGGTATTTGAATTTTGTTTTTGCTGATATCACGCAATAACATCATGCTTGCATCGATACCATCCGGTTCGCCCGGATGAATCCCGTTAATGATCAAGATGACGATTTTATGTTGGCGATGCCATTCCGCCGGATTGAATTTTCCGTCGTATGAGCACAGGATAATGTGAAAAGGATATCCCGCATCGCTCTGGCCCATTTCTTTAATGGCAATCATTGGTGAGACCTTATCGAGCTGCCTGTAGAAGTCAATGCATTCAATATATGTTGCTGTTTCTTTTCCAGTCGATTTTTCAAATGGGGTTAATAGTGATTGTCCATGAACCATACGGCATAGTATAACCATCCAAAGCAGCATTAGTCTTTTCATAAAAAAATTGTTGTCTAAAATTAATAACTTGTTGTAACGAATCATCGTCGTTATAAAAATCCCTTGATCCGCGATGTTAGGCTTGTCTGATATACTTTTTGTTATTGTCATTTTTCAACTGCTGTTTATCAGTGTTTTTCTTTTTACGCACGAAAGAGGGAAACGGATAAGCAATGCATTCCTTGCCGTATTTTTTTTGTCGATTGCGTTAAACTTGGCCGACAGTTTTCTAGTGCTGAAGAAAATCTACCAGACAAACTCATTGCTCGTGGGCTGGAGTATTTGTTTGCCGTTGCTGTTCGGGCCATTGCTTTATTTGTACACCCAATCCATCTTATATAAGGATTTTACATTTTCAAAAAGTAAATGGAGCCATTTTATTCCATTCATTGTGATTTTTCTCGCAACGGAAATAAGATACCTCTCGATGGGCCGGGAAATGCGCTTATCGATGCTTAATAGTATTGTTGAAAGAAGAGTTCCGACAATTATGTATTGGTCATCAAGCCTGATTTTTTTGCAGTTCTTTCTTTATATTGTTGCGTCATTCCGATTGATAAACAGATACAAGAAAATTGCGAGCAACACTTTTTCTGACCAAGAGCGAAATAATATTTCCTGGCTCTCGTCTACCATTCTGTTCTTTACTGGTTGCATGATTTTGGCTGCATTCAATGGCTTTACGGGTCTCACTCCGCTTGCCAATTATTATTATTTATTCCTTACGATCCTGGTTGCCCTGATCTTTGTTTTTATAAACCGGGTTTTATTGAAGGCGCTGAAAGAGCCGGAAATTTTTTCAGTGATGACAGAAAAAGAAACCGGCGCGCCATTAACAGCTCCAAAATATGCGGGATCATTGTTGAATGAAGATGAAAGGAAAAAGATTTTGGAGGATTTGAAAAAGCATATGGACCATAGGAAGCCTTACCTGGAACCAGAATTGAGCCTCGAACAGCTGGCGACTCAAATATCAATTCGTCCAAAGGTGCTCTCACAAGTGATCAACGAATCACTTCAGCAAAACTTTTTCGATTTTGTTAACCGGTACCGGATTGAGGATGCCAAGAAACTGCTGACAAACCCGGCTGATAAGAAAATAACAGTCCTGGAGGTACTATACGAAGTTGGTTTCAATTCCAAATCATCGTTTAACACGATTTTTAAAAAACACACCGGGGTAACACCAAGCGAATTCAAGAAAAAGAATATGATTTAGGCTAAGGCTGGGCAACGAATTTGCAATTGCTGGGCAGGTTAATGATGCAATAACGTTCGACTTTATGCCTGGCTTAAGGTCGAACGGATTAAATGCGTTTGACTTCCTGTTGGCGGTCGACAAGGGCCCCTTCGTGATATCATCTTTGTTTCATAAAAATTAAAATTATGAAACAACAACTTTCTTCTGCTGTAAATCCAGCTCCGGCAAATCAGCCGTTTCCGGTATCCTCCACATTTTATTTTTTGATACTGCTGGTTGGAACTGTAAGCAACGTACTCGTTTCCGCGAAATGGGGTATTGCTGGTTTTGCGTGGATCGCTCCAGTATGCTTTTTATTCTTTTATCGATATGCTCCGATGAAACGCAAATTTCTCTGGCTGTTCCTGGGGTTTTCTATCAGTTCAATTGTGTCGTCGTATGATGTGGCCCCGTTTCCTATCCCTGTATTGATCATCTTGGGAATCATTGAAGCATTGAAAATATCTTTGATCTATATCGTGGACAAAATCGTTCGCAAAAAAAGCAGGCTATTTGTATCAACCCTGTTTTTCCCGGCTGCCTTTGTAGTGCTGGAGTATATTAATACAAAAATTGGAGGTGGAATCTGGTGGTCGATCGCCAACTCACAATTTTCATTTCAGCCGATGATTCAACTCGCGTCGCTGACGGGGATGTGGGGAATCAGTTTTATGATTTATTGGTTTGCATCCGTTGTGATTTGGATTTTGGAATCGGTATATGCTGGTCGTTCCTATAATACCGGGGTCATTATATATGGTTCTGTGTTGGGTGCAGCGTTGTTATTCGGATTTCTCAGGTTGAATATAAAACAATCCGAAAATTTAAAAACGGTGCGGGTTTCCGGGTTATCTGTTCCAGTGTTTGGGTTCCTGGAGAACGTGTATAAAGATTTTTGCGGCAAAGAAGTGATGATCAATCCACGTTCATCTATTGTCTCCAAAGAGTTGCAGTCTGTAACAAGCGCTGAGATACCATTCATTGAAACCGTCGACACGATAAAATTCAGGAATGGATTTGCAGCGATGCATTCTATCAATGACAGCCTGTTTGCGTTGAGTCAGCAAGCTGCGGACCAAGGGGCAAAAATCATCACGTGGTCGGAAGCCAACGCCCTGGTGTTTGAGTTTGAAGATGCCGCCTTGATATCGCGTGCGAGTGCATTTGCTTCAAAAAACAAAGTCTACCTGTTGACAGCAGCCGCGATTATTCATCCGGGAAAAATTACGCCAGGAAAAAAATTCCTGGAGAATAAGGCCACTTTGTTTGGCCCCGATGGGCGCGTATTGAATGTGTTTCATAAAAACAATCCCGTTCCCATGGCGGAAGCCAGTATTCCGGGTGATGGCGTTATCCCTGTGATCGAAACGCCTTACGGTAAGATTTCAACGTCGATTTGTTATGATGCGGATTTCCCGACACAAATGAGTCAGCTTGGAAAGAATAAATCAGATGTGTTGTTGCTTCCGTCTGGCGATTGGTCCGCCATCGCTCCTTATCATACATACATGGCAGCATTTCGCGGAATTGAGAATGGAACGACTATCGTCAGGCAGGCAAGTGGAGGATTGTCCGCGGTTACTGATTACCGTGGAAAGGTTCTTCATTCATTTGATTTTTATAAACCAGGAGCAAAGATTTGGACAAGCGAAATTTCAATTGGGCACGTACCTACAGTTTATAATGTAATTGGAGATGCATTTGCGTACCTATGCATCAAGTTTACCGTTTTCGTATTGGCATGGCTGTTAGTTTCGACGGTATCCTCGAGGTTTGCACGGAAACGCAGAGACGTGTCGATTGCATAGTTTTCTTAACCAAGGCGAAAAGAAAGGCGCAAAGGCTCTAAAAAAATAATAAAAAAGCATTCCATTTGGAATGCTTTTCTTTATAAATTAATTTAATTGGGAACTTTTTATTGCGCTAATGCGTTTACGTTCTTCGTCAGTTGGCTCTTCAGGTTAGCCGCTTTGTTTTTGTGAATGATTCCTTTCTTAGCAAGGCGGTCGACCATTGATAGTATTTCTGGTAATTTTGCACCTGCTTCTTTTTTACCTTTCAGCGCTTTCAGATCACGAATGGCATTACGGGTAGTTTTGCCGTAAAAACGATTGCGTTCGCGGCGTTTTGTTGATTTTCTTACGTCTTTTTTGGTAGCGCTGTGATTGGCCATGAATCAAAATTTAGGTCGGCAAAGGTAAGGGAAAATTGCAGATTTACTCAAAAGTTTTGGTCTTTTTTGCAACGATTTCTTCATAAGACTCATAGTATCAATTTAATGGTTCGCAATATTACCCATAAAAAGGTTGATAAATTTTCCCTAACTGGCTCTGTTTCAAAGGTAAAATCTATTTTTTGATCACGATTTAACCGATATTTGTAGTTCAACTTTTAAAGCCAGATTTCCATGAAGGATTACCAATATATTACAAACTCGTCCCCAGCCTACATTGAGGGATTATACCTGGATTTTGTAAAGGACCCTAACAGTGTTGACCCGGAATACAAGAAATTTTTTGAAGGATTTGATTTTGCCATCAATGTGGCAAAGAATGGAGGACACGCGGCCAATGGATCAAATGGGTCATCGGTCGCCGCTCCAGCGAAAGAAGTTCAATTTAAAACCACAGATGGGGTCGATTGGAAAAAGGAATTAGGCGCATACCGCCTGATTCTTGGATATCGTAACAAGGGGCATCTTATCGCCAAAACAAACCCTATACGTCCCCGTAAGGATCGCGGTGCCAATCTCGAATTGAGTTTCTATGGGTTTACCGACGAAGACGTGGATAAGAATTTTTACGCCGGTAATCTTATTGGACTTGGTACCACGTCACTCAAAAATATTTTATTTCATTTACAGGAATGCTACGCGAATCATGTCGGCATTGAGTATAAAAATATCAGAGACCAGGTTCAAATCGATTGGCTGACGAATGAAGTGGAAAAGAAAATTCTCAATCCCCTTCCGCTCGAAAAGAAAAAAAGAATCCTTGAAAAATTGAACGAGGGAGTCATGTTTGAAAAATTCCTTCACACAAAATATATTGGACAGAAAAGATTTTCGCTTGAGGGTGGAGAGACAACAATTCCAGCTCTTGATACGATCATAAACACTGCGGCAGACCACGAAGTGCAGGAAGTCGTAATTGGCATGGCGCATCGCGGACGGTTGAATATATTGGCGAATATTCTTGGCAAAACATATGAGCAAATCTTTAGCGAGTTTGAAGGCACAGCGAAACTTGACCAAACCATGGGTAGTGGTGATGTGAAATATCATATGGGATATGGAAGTGAATTGCAAACACCATCAAACAAGACGGTGCATCTAAAATTAATGCCGAATCCTTCGCATCTCGAAGCAGTCGATCCCGTTGTAGTAGGTTTTGCAAGAGCAAAGGCAGATGTAATGTACTCAAGTGACTTCGATAAGATATTACCGATACTTATTCACGGAGATGCTTCACTTGCGGGACAGGGTATCGTTTATGAAGTAATTCAAATGTCCGAGTTGGAAGGATATTATACAGGTGGAACAATTCATTTCGTGATCAACAATCAAATTGGTTTCACAACTGATTTTGATGAGGCACGCAGTTCGGATTATTGTACCTCTCTGGCTGCGGCCGTGCACGCACCGGTATTGCACGTCAACGGGGATGATGCGGAAGCTGTTGTGAAATGCGCAGAGATTGCAACAAGATATCGCCAGGAATTTAACTCAGATATTTTCATTGATATGGTTTGTTATCGACGTCATGGTCACAATGAAGGCGACGATCCAAAATTTACGCAACCGCATTTGTATTCCTTAATAGAAAAACATCCAAATCCCAGGGAAGTATATACGCAGTTCCTGCTCGAGAATGGTGAAGCGGATGCAGTTGATCTTGCAAAAGAAATGGAGAAGAAATTCTGGGGAGATTTGCAGGAAAGACTGGACGAAGTAAAACAAAAACCTCTTCCTTACACATACCAGCAGCCGGAGTTGTGGTGGAGAAGTTTGAGAAGAGCTAATCCGGCAGATTTTAATCAATCTCCATCAACTGCAATCAGTGAAACTGACTTCAACAAGATTTTTGAAGCGATGATGAAGTGGCCGGAAAATTTTAATCCATTGCGTAAAGTAGAGAAGTTATTACAGGATAAAGTGAAGCTCTTTAACACAGAAAGAAAACTCGACTGGGCGACGGCAGAATTGCTTTCGTATGGAAGCCTTTTGGTTGATGGAAAGGATGTACGCATGAGCGGTCAGGACGTAAGGCGCGGAACATTTTCACATCGTCATGCCGTATTAAGGGATGAAAATTCCGATACATATTATAACAGGTTAAGTAGAATACCCGGAGTAAAAAATGAATTCAGGATTTATAATTCATTATTGAGTGAATATGGAGTGCTTGGATTTGAGTATGGTTATTCACTGGCGAATCCAAACACACTTGTGCTTTGGGAAGCACAGTTTGGAGATTTTTGTAACGGTGCACAAACGGTAATTGACCAGTTCCTGGCAGCTGGAGAACAGAAATGGCAACGTATGAGCGGGCTCGCGCTGTTACTTCCACACGGGTATGAAGGCCAGGGACCAGAGCACAGCAGTGCACGGATCGAACGCTTTTTACAAATGTGTGCTGAATTGAATTTGGTGGTAACGAATATTACGACCTCATCAAACTTTTTCCACGCGATGAGACGGCAACTCACATGGCCGTTCCGCAAACCGTTGATTAATTTTTCACCAAAGGCAAATCTTCGTCACCCTGGAAGTCATTCGTTGGTGGATGAGTTTACGAAAGGAAAATTCAGGGAAGTGATAGATGATACTTTTGTCGACGATCCGGCGAATGTGAAAAAAGTTCTTTTCTGCAGTGGAAAGATTTATTTTGAACTGGCAGAAAAGCAACTAAAGGAAAACAGGAAAGATATCGCCATTATCCGTGTTGAGCAATTGTATCCGCTTCCATTAAATCAACTGGAAGATTTGTACAAAAAATATAATAAGGCAACGTGGTTCTGGATTCAGGAAGAACCGCTCAATATGGGCGCTGCATCGTTTTTGCAAATGAATCTGAAGAGTATTAATTATGGATTCATCAGTCGTCAGCCGAGTGCATCGACTGCGACGGGATATGCGAAGGTGCATGCGCAGGAACAAGCTGAGATAATTGAGACGGCGTTTAGCATATAAGAAATTTGTTTCTCGCAAAAGCGCGAAGGATTAATTTAAGCATCGTGAAAGTTTGAGAATCTGATGCCTGTTTTTCACTCAGCGGCTTTGCGTGAAAAATTTTATATTCGCGAACTGTAAATCGAAAATAAAATGATTGATATAAAGGTTCCTACCGTTGGCGAATCAATTAGTGAAGTCACACTAGTGAAATGGTTGAAGAGTGACGGTCAATATGTAAACAGGGATGAAGTGATAGCTGAGCTCGAAAGTGAGAAAGCAACTTTTGAGGTGAATGCTGAGCAGGCGGGAACATTAAAGACTGTGGGTAAAGAAGGTGATACACTAAAAATTGGAGATGTTGTAGCGCGAATAGATGAAACAGCTCCAAAACCTGCTGGCACTCCTTCGGGAAATGGACAACAACCCAAAAAAGAAGCTGAAGTAAAACAGGAAATACAGGCTGCAAAACCGATAGCCGCTACTCCTGCTCCTGTTCAAACTGCCGCCTCCACTGACGTTAAAGCAACCCCGGTTGCAGCGGCAATGATATCTGATAAAAAAATCGACACGTCAACCATTACACCTTCTGGTTTTGGTGGGAAAATTATAAAACATGATGTGCTGGAAGCACTGACTAATCCTGGCAGACTTCCTGGAAAGCCTTTGTTTGGAAGAGAATTGAAAAAAGAAAAGATGAGCAATCTCCGCAAAACTGTTTCGAGGAGATTGGTCGAGGCAAAAAATACAACTGCGATGCTCACCACTTTTAATGAAGTGGACATGAGCAATGTCATGGCACTACGCACCAAGTACAAAGACAAATTCAAGGAAAAGCACGGCGTGAATCTTGGATTCATGAGTTTTTTTACGAAAGCAGTTTGTTATGCGCTCCAGGAATGGCCCGCTGTCAACGCGTATATTGACGGAGAAGAAATTGTTTACCATGATTACTGTGATATCTCTATTGCAGTATCTGCACCAAAGGGACTTGTTGTTCCGGTCATCCGCAATGCCGAAAGTCTTAGCATGGCTGAGATTGAAAAAAAAGTAGTGGAACTTGCGACAAAAGCACGAGATAATAAATTAAGCATGGAAGAAATGCAGGGAGGAACATTTACCATTACGAATGGTGGCGTATTTGGATCGTTAATGTCTACGCCTATTATCAACATTCCGCAGTCGGCGATTTTAGGTATGCATAAAATTGAAGAAAGACCCATTGCGTTAAATGGGCAGGTGGTTATTCGTCCGATGATGTATCTCGCTGTGAGCTATGATCACCGTATTATTGATGGACGTGAATCAGTAAGTTTTCTTGTTCGCATAAAAGAACTTCTTGAAAACCCGGACCAACTCTTATTTGGAAAGGATCCGTTGAAAGCATTATTGGAACTCTGATTGAGTGTTGAAGTATTTCATGTAAAGGCGCAAAGAGTCAACAATTGGACGCACCGACGTTTATTATCGAGACCCTTTGCGCCTTTTTTTCTTTGCGCCTTTGCGTGAAATACCTGGACCTAAAGCTAAAGTTTCGACCTAAATGAAATATGATAACCAGTTACGGTATGCCGTAAATATTATTGAATCTTTTAACGGCAATGGTCCTCTGCATAACTGGCTGAAAGATTTTTTTCGGGAAAATAAACAAATGGGATCGAGAGATAGAAAGCAAACCAGTGAAATGGTATATTGTTTTTATCGACTCGGTCATGCGGCAAAGGCATTATCTACCGGCGAAAGAATTTTGACGGGCTTGTTCTTGTGCAATCATTCCTCCAATGAAATATTGCAATACTTCAAACCATCGTGGAATGAAATGATTGCTGCGGAAGTCAACAAGAAAATTGCAGTTATTTCAAGTGACTTGGGTGTGCCTGAAAAAATATTTCCATTTGCAAATGAGCTGAGTGACGGAATTGATCATGTTGCATTTTCTCTTTCATTCCTTTGGCAGCCGGATCTATTTATCCGGATCAGGCCGGGCTTTGAAAAATCAGTGAAAGAAAAGCTCGAGCGTCACTTGATCGCATATCATGAAATCGATGCTTCCTGTTTGGCCTGTAGTAATGCGACAAAATTGGATGATGTGCTTGATATTAATCGGGAAGCCGTAATCCAGGATATGAATTCACAAAGAACCGGTGCTTTTTTTGGAAAGATGAACGAGCCGTCCGGGCATGGGATCAATTCATGGGATTGTTGCGCCGCCAGTGGCGGAAAATCGATGATGTTATATGATCAACATCCATCGGTCGACCTAACGGTATCCGACATACGCGAATCTATCCTTGCAAATCTGAAAAAGCGTTTCCACGAGGCGGGCATTCAGAAGTACAAAATGTTCGTGGCTGATTTATCGATTCCAGATTTGGCCATCCCTATTCCAAAATCTTCCTTTGATCTTATTATTGCCGATGTTCCCTGCACAGGAAGTGGTACATGGTCACGAAATCCAGATGCACTTTATTTTTTTGATGAAAGTGTTATCGATCGTTACCAGGCAAAGCAAAAGATGATTTTATCGCGTGTGATTCCTTATTTAAAAAAAAATGGCAGACTGGTTTACATTACTTGTTCAGTGTTTCGTAAGGAAAATGAAGAAATGATCGAGTATATTTTGCAAAATTCACCGCTTCATAAAGAAGAATCCTCGGTATTGCCAGGTTATAGTAAGCGCGCAGATTCGATGTTTGTGGCGAGTTTTATTGCTTGACGACTTTGAGTGTTGTTTTGCGATTTCCATCGTCGTAATGAACAAAATAAATTCCCTTCGGCACCGAGATCGGCCTGTTAAATTGAATATAGGCGAATGTATTTGCTGTAACTGTTGCTGATTTGGTTTCAATTATTTTTCCCGAAACATCTATCAACTCAAGATTTGCTTGTCCACTAACTGCAGGCTTGAAAACAACCGTGAAATTGCTTTTGAATGGCACCGGGTAAGCGCTGATCCATTCGTCGCCCATGGCGGTGATATAATGCAGGAAATTTCTTTTTGTTTGCAGGAGGTTGTAGGCGTTCATAAAATTCGGAACGCCGTAACCAAACCGATCGTCGGGATGAGTAAAGCGATCCGCACTTTGCCTTACTGCATCGATGATGTCATGGTTGTTGAATTCCGGAAATGCCTGCCACAAACAAGCAACCAGCCCTGCAATGTTTGGATTGGAGAATGAAGTGCCGTTTCCCATCGCCGGGTTGCCATTCAATGCTGCGATAACGGTTCCTTCGCCAATCGAAACGACGTCTGGTTTCGTCTGTCCTGAAGCGTTAGGTCCCCAACTGGAAAATGGAGCAATGATACCATCGGCATCGATCGCGCCGACGGTGAGCACACTGTCCGCATCTGCTGGTGAATCTATAAACTTGGTTTCATCGGTTGCCTCTCCGGAATTACCGGCACTTACGGTGACGATCATCCCTTTTG